>OKVS01000499.1_pt1 | contig 12444 bp, 12 predicted proteins | sample 1606911 | NCBI WGS metagenome assembly OKVS01 (sample SAMN03281016, study PRJEB24777) | human gut metagenome | isolation source: fecal sample PR161 from 1 month old female Malay infant, caesarean... | reverse complement strand
TCCCTTCCGTGCTGACCATCACGCGCGGTTCGTTGCCGTAGCTCCGGCGATGAAGCGACGCCCCGTGGACGGTTGCGGTAAACGAGCCGTTCCAGCTCGCGCTGACGGAACGGTAGTCATGGGCCTTGTAGCTTCCGGACAGGTTCAGATCTCCCGTCCCGGCATAGTGCTGATAATTGGCGCTGACTTGCGCCCCGGCATCAGTTTTTTCGCTCTCGGTACCAGCGGATATCCCCCAGGTATTGTTACTGTCTGAAGAGTCATACCAGGAGAGCGTTTGACGCGTCGTGTCGCTGTTTCTCAGATCGTAATTGAGGCGATGATCCGGATCGAGGGGGAGGCTTAAAGAGAAGTAAACCTGCGTGTCATCGCCTTGATCCTGATAATGTGTTTTGCTCCATGAGGCCGTCACGCCAAGATTTTTCCAGCGGCCAAGGTCGAAGTTGTATCCTGCCGTGAGCGTGCCGGTGGTAGAGGGGGGCTCTGTCCCACCAGGTCTGGCGCAGCAGACCAAGGTAAAGGTTTAGCGACAGGGCGGGAATGTACTGGCTGGCAGTAATGCTCAGCGTCTGTTTTTCCGTTTCCGCGTTATCCTGGTCTTTTTCAAGAAAGCGGGCATAGCTGAGAAAGCGGCTGTCGGAGTAGCGGTAGCTGGCAAGCGTGAGCTGACTCCCGGTGGTGTCGAAACGCTTGCTGTAGTTGATGCGGTAACTGTATCCCGTCTGCTTTGCTTCCCCCTCGTGCTGGCTGCTGGCCTGGGTGACATCAAATGACAGCGCGCCCAGCATATCCATGTTCTGCCCGATACCTGCCGCCAGCGCGCGGTAATCATTACCGCTGTTCAGGATCCCACCGTACAGGGAAGTCCGGGACAGTACGCCCCAGGAGAATTCGCTGCTTAAAAAGGCCTCGCTTTCGACCTGATGCGAGCTGTCCTGACGGGGTTTACCGCCCGCCAGCTTATAGCGAACCTGGCCTTTTCGCGTCAGGAAAGGCACAGAAGCAGCAGAAACCTGAAAGGTGCTGGTATGACCGTCTTCTTCGGCGACGGTGACGTCCAACGTTCCCTGTACGGACTGGTTGATATCCTGGATGACGAAAGGGCCCGGTGGGACTTTGGTTTGATAGATAATTCTGTCTGCCTGGCTGACGGTCACGGTGGCATTCGTCTGAGCAATACCAGAAATTTGTGGCGCGTAGCCGCGCAGAGGCCAGGGGAGCATGCGCTCGTCGCTGATAAGTGAGGCTCCGGTGTAGGAAAATCCGTCGAAAATATCCGACTGAAAATCTGACTCACCCAGCGTGAACTTTGAGCCAAGTGCAGGCAGAGGGCGAAAAAGGTAGGCGCGAGAAAGGCGCCCGTCGCTCTGCGACCTCCCTTCCGTACGGTTAAGGGCGTACTGATAATCTCCCCGCAGTCGCCAGGCGCCCAGGTTGGCGCCAGCGGTCCCGTAGGTATTGACGTTATCGCTGCTTGACCCCTCATCTGGCTGATAGCGGCTGGCAAACAGATTGTAATCCAGCAGCACGCCTGAGACACCGTTGTCCCAGGTCGCGGGCGGCATCCAGTTGGTGGAACGGTACTGTAGCCAGGCCTGAGGTAGGGTGACTTCCAGCGTTTGCGTCGCCTGAATAAACTTGAAACGAACCTGCGGCAGCGGGGAAAAGTCGACACAGCCCGCGTTAACCGTCAGCATGCTGCGGTATTTATCGTCCAGACCAAAAGTGTCCGCCAAATCGGACGGAATGCAGACTTCCGTTGTATCGTCTTTTTTATACCAGGCTAACTGCCAGCCGCTAGCGAGTGGCGTATTATTAATTGCAACGTTAACGAAATAATGACCCGGCGCAACGTGGTTCTTATCTTTGAACTGGGATAAATCAACATTGCCACGCTGATCTTTATCGATGGCGTTAATATTAAATTCAACGGCGGCCAGTGGAAGAGGCGTAAGAAAGCCAGCAATGATGATCGAAAATGCACTGTATTTCATCATTCAGCTCTCAAATAAAATTACGGCAATGGCTGGCAAATATATTGCCAGCCGAAATATAATTAACGGTATGGGCTTATTTATACAACAGGATGTAATTCGCGGTAGATTCGACCTGGCCTGCCGTTGCTGTTTTACCATCGACCACTTCCATCTGCGCTTTGAAGTGCAGCGTCTGGGTCGTTGAACCCGCAGAAAGATCGACAGTTTGTGCCGTACCAAGCGTGATAGGGGACTCTGCATTATCCAGCAGACGAACGCCCACGTTCTGCGCGCCGCCCGCATAGGTGTTGCTCATCAGGCTGGTATCGGCTGCGTCGGTAGCGGTGCTGCTGAAGGTTACGTCCACTTTGGTGACGGGCGTTGCGGTTTCATCCGCTGCGTCAAGCTGGCAGTTTTCTAGGTTGATATCAACCGGTACCGCCGTGGATTTTTTATTCACATTCATCACCGCCGTGGTGAACTGGCCAAGTTCAATCTCTTTATCAATACTGTCTGGTGCAATATTGCATGGTGCGTCAATAATAACGCCCTTAAAGGTAATTTTACCGGAGCCTTGATCGCTTGCCAGTGCATTGCCAGAGATAAAAGAGCCTAAAGCAACCGCCAAAAGTGTTTTTGAAATATTTCGCATGAAATATCCTTGTTATGAATAATATTTAAGAGATATTGATGTTTGAGGCGGTTGTATTCTAAAGCTAATTGTAACAATGCGTGATTAAAAAATAATTAAAGACACTTTAAGTATGCGTTTATTAATTATTGAAGTGAATGGCTTACGCAGAAAAAAGAGGGCGAGGGGCTAAAAAAGCAGACCAACAGGAGATGCTGGTCTGCTTTTTGATCAATTATTGATAATTGATTTTGACAATAATGTCTTTACTGAATGGTCCAGGAATAATGGCTTCACCAGGTTTACGGGTTAGCTCCGCCGTATAGTCATGCGTCAGCGTCGTCTCCGTATCATCAGGGTGATAGGTTGCAAAAGGAAGATACTGGTTGTACGTCACGTCTCCATTGGTTTTATCAATGAGACGCATGAGTAAACCATTTCCCATGTCCAGATGCGTATTATCGTAGAGCGTATCGGTGGTGTAAAAGCTGGTCGTCACGTCAAATTGTTCTGAACAGCCAGCAGTGGCATCCCGGATTGTCGAAATGCTAAACGGTGAGGTGACGGCGTTGGCGTTGACTGCGCTCTCCGTAAACTGGCCAAAATTCACAATCTGATTTTCAGGGTAGATCCGGATATCCACACCGCAGTCCAGGAAGTGAATATTTGACAGCCCGTAATGTCGTAATGCAGGTTTTTTAGCTTTTGGAAGCGTGTTGATTCCGCCTGAACCGTCAAACGTCAGCACGGTGACGGAGGGAAAGGTATAGTCAAACTGCTCTTTTGGTATCGCTTTTAGCTTCACGTAGAGGCGAAAGCGCACGCTAACGTGATGTTTTCTGAATTGTGACGCCGTTGCAGGCTGCTTCCTGGTAGTCACCCCTACTTATCATCCTGCTTATCAAGGCAGGCTCCGTATCAATTTTGATATCGGGTATGTCATAGTCAATCACCGTTATAGGTTACGCCAAACGCCATGATAGGGATTGTTGGTCATCAGGCTATCGGTGTTATGAAAACTGTCCAGGATATAGGCATAAACGTGTTCACTCCAGGGATCCTGCGAGACAGGTTTTGTACTGTCGCGGGTGGCGTGATCGCAATATACCGTCACCAGCAAATCGCCGCTTTCCCAAATTTTTTTGTCCGGCTGGGGCGTTGGCTGGGACCGTGAACGTCGGGAGCGTTGTTGTGACCAGACTTTGGCCGCCCAATGAATCTTTGTAACAGTCCATCGCCCATGCGGAGGATGAGAACAAACATAAAAGGGCAATCACCGCGAGATATATTTTTTTCATCATTATCCCTTATTCACCGGCTTGCTCTGGCAGGCAGGTTGCACCGCGTTACAACTCACTTTAAACATTTCAAGACCGCCATAATCGCTGATATACCCGACTTGAAATTCAGCGGGCAGCTTAGCCAGTGACTGGCTGGCCTGACCAAACGGCTCAATCATTACGCTCTCTGCGCCCGGCAATAAGGTTTTACCGTTCAGGCCGATATAGCCCACGGTGATGTAATAGGGGCTGCTGTTTTTAAACTGCAGCGTACCCGAGGCGCGGGATATAACCACCTTATCCAGCGGAACAAACTGGCCCTCCTTAAGCTCAATGGCTTTTGGCCGCCAGAACAGTTTAAGGCGACTTTGCATGGCGATTTGCATCACGTTCTTCTGCTCGGCTTTGGGTGGGATCTCCCGCATGTTGTAATAAAACAGCGACTCTCGATCGGCTGGAAGTCGGCTGAGGTTTTGCTGCGCCATCAGGCGAACCTGCGCCTGTTCCTCCGGCTCAATACGCAACAGTGGCGGAACAGGAGAGATAAACTCGCGCTGTTTTTTTACCCTCTTTATCCTCAATCCACGACTGAGCCAGTATAAGGATCGGTTTTACTCTGGTTTATCAGTCTGACCGACACGCTTTTTTGCGGAGGCGTTGAAAATGATGCGTGTTCTGTCGGGCGATACGGTGGCCCAGGCAAAGCTGCACGTGCCAAGGAAACAGATAAGTCCTTTTGAAAATCATCGTGATGTTCATTTTATTCATCCTGAATTAATGCACTGTTTTACAAGGTAAAAATATAGCGTCACCGTTAAGGTTACTTTGGTTCGGCGGCGTGATTTCACACGCTTTGTCAGACCAGGTGAGACGTAACGTACTGTTTTCCTGAATCCCGCTGAGATAAACGAACCCTTCTTCGGCAACCAGACCGACCTCTTTACCCGTAGCGCTGTCGACGATACTGACGCCCAAAGGAGGGAACTGACCGTTTTCCTGTCGAATAATGCCGACAATCTGGTAACCCGTGGTGGCGTTCAGCTTGCTGTAACCAATGGCACCTTCCGTCAGCGTGGTGCGAATAACGGAGGTTGCTATATCCACGCCATCAGGCAGCGTGTTGCTGTTAACGCGCACCGTGGAGGTGGTGTAGTTGCTGAGTGAGGGGACGACAGCAATACCGAATGCGTTAGTGCGCGTGCGCGAACTGTTGACCTCAATTCCGTCAACACCATCGGCATCGATCATCATGCGGGCGTTATTGGCCGGGCTGTAATCATGCAGGGCTACGCCATACCGCGTGGCGGTGATCGAGCCGTTCCAGCCCGCGCTGATCGAACGGTATTGATTGGGCCGAACGCTTCCTGAAAGATTCAGGCGTCCATAAGGAGAATAGTGCTGGTATCCGCCGCGCAATGACGGTTCGCCTTCGCGCAAATCGTCTTCCGTCGTAGAGGCCGAGAGATTCCACGTATTGTTGCGATCGGAGGCGTCATAGTAAGAAGCCATATGAGACGCGCTGTCGCCGCCTGAACGCTGGTAGCTGTACATAATGCTACGATTTTGCTCCAGCGGGAGGGTGAAGGCGAAATAGACCTGGTTTTCGTCGCTGTCATCCCAGCTCACGCGGCTTAGCGCCAGCGATGCGGATAAACCTCTTAAGTTGCCGATATCAAAATTGCGGCTCAGCGAAAAGGAGTAGTTTGTGTTGCTGCTGTTGTCCCAGTAGGTGTTACGGGTGACGTTGAGATAGGTATTTAATGCCAGCGAATCAAGGTACTGGTTGAAGGAGATAACGTAACTCTCTTTTTCGTTTGTCGTTGAGGTATCTCCGTCCCGGGAGGCGAGATATTCACTCATTGAGACATATTCTTTATCCGAGAATCGATAACCTGCGAAGGTGATTTGGCTGCCGGTCGCCTCAAAACGTTTTGCGTAGTTGGCGCGATAGCTGTACCCACGCAGTGTCTCATTTTTTCCCTGATGGAGCGTGGCCTCGGCGCCCGTCACATCAAAAGAGATCGAGCCGAACGAATCCAGGTTGAAGCCGATACCGGTGGTCATGGCCTGATAATCATCCGCCGTCAGCAGGGTGCCGCCATACAGTGACACATTACTCAGCCAGCCCCACGAGAGTTCACCTGTCCAGAAAAGCGGGTTATTGATGTCGTTATGGCCCGTAGCGGTGGGCTTACCGATGGATGTTTTATAGCGCACCTGGCCTTTTCGGGTCAGGAAGGGGATTGAGGATGAACCCACCTGGAAGGTGGTTTTGCGCCCATCTTCCTCTTCGACCACCACATCCAGCTGTCCCTGGTAGGTTTCACCCAGGTCTGAAATGGTGAACGGGCCCGGCGCGACGGTTGTTTGATAAAGAACGCGGCCAGACTGGGAGACGGTCACTTTGGCATTGGTCTGCGCGATGCCGTTAATTTGTGGTGCATAACCTTGTAAATCAGGCGGCAGCATACTTTCATCACTTTCCAGTGAGGCACCGGTAAAGTGGAAGGTATCAAAAATATCTGAGCTTAAATCATATTGCCCCAGCGTCACTTTTGATGACAGCGAAGGGAGAGGGCGGTAGAGATAGGTTCGTGCCAGACTGCTGTCGCTGCCTGTAGACTCACCGTGACGAAAGTTTTGGTTATATTGATAATCTGAACGCAGACGCCACGCGCCGAGGTTAAACCCGAGCGTGCCGTAGGCGCTGAAATTCTGGCTGTCGTCGCCCCCGTGCGGATCGTACTGGCTGCCATAGAGATTATAATCAAGTAAAACACCCGCAATGCCTTCATCCCAATATTCCGGCGGCGTCCAGTTCTTCGCCTGATATTTCATCCATGCCTGGGGAACGGTGACGGAAAGCACCATCGTCCCTTTATTAAGGGAAAAGCCCAGCTCAGGAACAGCCGAAAGATCAAGGCAACGTCCGCCCTGAGAATAATGGAGCCGCGAAATAAAATCGGTGCTCAGTCCGAAAGCGGATAACTGCCCGGCATTCACACAAATTTGCGAACCGCTTTCGTTTTCCGTTGCGATCCACTCCATTGTTGCGGATTGAGGCAACGTGTTTTTATTGACCTGAATGCGGACGAGATAGCTACCCGGCGCGATGTGGCCTTTTTTCTCAAACTGGGAAATATCAATATTACTTCGGTCTTCAACGTCAATCATATCTGTGTTGAATTCAACCGCGGAGACAGGCAACACGAATAAAGCTGAGTAAAGTGTGACACTCAGCGAATACTTTATAAAAGCAGAGAGGCGGGAGAGTTGATGCGCTGAGTGTTTTAGCATAAATCCGTTTCGCTTTTAAAAAGAAGGCATAAAAGCCGATGAGTCCTTCATCGGCTACGTTTTCAGACGGCAATCAAATTACTTATATTCAAGGATATAGTTCGCCTGGGCCTGAACGTTACCCGGGGTAGCCTGGCTGCCAGCTACCGGTTCCATGCGGGCTTTGAAGTTCAGTTCCTGATAGGCATTTGTGGTAGGGAATGACACTTCAATCGGCGTACCCAGCGTGACTTTATTGCTGCCGCTATCCAGCAAGCGAACGCCCACACCTGTTGCACCGCCGATGTTGCCGTCAAGCGTGTTTTTCATCAGGCTGGTGTCGGTCGAATCGGTACTGGCGGAGGCAAAGGTGACCTTCACTTTGTCGATCGTGGTGGTGGTTTGTCCGGTGGTAGAAGAGAGGATGCAATCCTGCAGGTGGATATTCACGTCAACCGGCAGCGAGTTTTTACCGCTGTTCAGCACGCTATCCGCGACTTCTCCTAATTCAATCGTCTGATTTTCATCTCCCGGGGTGATAGAGCAAGGCGCACTGATAACTTCACCGGTGAACGTGATCTTCCCCGAGCCCTGGTTATCTGCTGCCATAGCAGTAAATGACAGACCAGAAAGCAATGCAGTTGTCGCAACTGCCAGAATAGTCTTGTTAAACATGAAGATATAATCCTTTATCTAAGAGTGGATGGCGCAATAATTTTAATGAATTAATATTGCAACACTTTTATTTCATTAAGGCGGTCGAAATATACCAGTCGCAATATGGTTCATCTCGTGAGCATTTCTAAATGGGGGATTTAGAGACTATTAATAAATCATTTGAAATTATAAATGGGAAAAATGCTGTTGCTCAACAGCCAGAATGCTCGGTTTAAATAGTGATTGACATCAATCTTTTGAGTTTTTTAAATACACGAAGCGGTAATTATTTTACGGGGAATAGTTATAAATAATATTTCTTAAGTGAGTTCTATGGCGATTAGAAAGTATGGTGCCGGACTTTATATTATTAATACATGATAGTTGGCATTCACTGACATGAAAAGAAATTGCGCTCCCTCAAATAAGAAAGCGCAACCGTTCAGCCAATACCCGCCGTTTGTAACAACACCAGGCTTAATCCCATTACAGACATTCCGCACAACACCCCATAACTCGGATTGTTGTTAGGATCGATCTCTTTCGCCAGCGGCATCAGTTCATCAACCGACAGCGCCACCATAATCCCCGCAACCGCGGCCATAATGGCGGCCATCACCACCGGTGAAACCAGGCTTCCCAGTATCAGCCACGCCAGTACGCCCCCGAGAATTTCTGCCATTCCCGATATCCCGGCCCAGAACACGGCGGTGCGTTTTGAGCCCGTGGCGGCATAAACCGGCCCGGCAACGGCCAGCCCTTCAGGAATATTGTGTAAGGCCACCGCCAGGGCGATACCCAGACCCATCTCCAGATTGCTGCTGGCGGTGACATAGGTCGCGACACCCTCCGGGAAGTTGTGCAGGCTGATGCCGAGCGTCAGGAGGATAGCAGTACGTTTAATCTTTTGCGGCACCGGTGCGACGCTTTTTTTGCATTAAATCCTGCGGATTGTGCATGGGGCAACATGCGATCGAGGGCAAAATAGCCCAGCAGACCAAACACAAACATGCCGTAACCCAGTACCGGAGACATACCTTCTGTGCCCAGTGCGGCAGGCAGCATCTCCATCAGAGAGATGAGCAGCATAATGCCGGCAGCAAATCCCAGTGAAAAGGCCAGCACGCGGTTAGACGGCTTTTGACCAAGCACACCGAGGATCGCACCGATAAAGGTGGCGGCACCCGCCAGGATGGTCAGGATCAAGGGTACGGACATGCAATGCTCCTTGTGATAATGGATTCTCATTAATACTAATAATTCACGTTGGCCAAAGCGAGAGGGGGAACCTCTGTTTTACATATTCCTTACATTCAAATTTCCTGATGATGATCTTCACGCTTATCTGCGTTCATCTTTGTCGTGTTAAGCGTAATGTAGCACCATCAAATTGACACCTTCTGTAAGGATATCACCATGACTTCTTCACGTATGCCAGCACTGTTTTTAGGCCACGGTAGCCCAATGAACGTTCTGGAAGACAACGTCTACACCCGCACATGGCGTCACCTGGGCGAGACGTTGCCGCGTCCGAAGGCGATTGTGGTGGTGTCTGCACATTGGTTCACCCGTGGCACTGGCGTAACTGCCATGGAGGCGCCAAAAACAATCCATGATTTTGGCGGTTTCCCGCAGGCGTTGTACGACACGCATTATCCGGCCCCCGGCTCGCCCGAGTTGGCACAGAAGCTGGTGGATTTGCTGGCACCTGTCCCGGTCGCGCTGGATAAAGAGGCCTGGGGCTTTGACCACGGCTCATGGGGCGTGCTGATAAAAATGTACCCGGACGCTGACATCCCGATGGTGCAGTTGAGTATCGACAGCACTAAACCGGCAGCCTGGCACATGGAGATGGGCCGCAAGCTGGCTACGCTTCGTGATGAAGGCATTATGCTGGTGGCAAGCGGTAACGTGGTACACAACCTGCGCACGGCGCGCTGGCACGGTGAAAATACGCCTTACCCATGGGCAACGTCCTTTAACGATTACGTCAAAGACAATCTGACCTGGCAGGGCCCGGTTGAGCAGCATCCGCTGGTGAACTATCTGGATCACGAAGGCGGTTCGCTCTCTAACCCGACGCCGGAACACTTCCTGCCGCTGCTGTACGTTCTTGGCGCGTGGGATGGTCAGGAATCGGTGACACTCCCGGTCGACGGTATTGAGATGGGGTAGTTTGAGTATGCTGTCGGTGCAGGTGGGGTAATAAAAGCAAAGCGGCAACCTGCGGTTGCCGTTTTTAGTGTTTACACCCTCTCCCGTGGGAGAGGGCCGGGGTGAGGGCATCAGGCCGCACTCTACTCAACAAAAAATTATGCGGATAGAACCGTGACAGATCCTGCGTGATCAGCGCGCGATCTTCGCGGATGCCAATCCCGGCTGGCTGATCGTTGATGAGCCAGCTGCCAATCAGCGTATAGCTGTCGCCAAATTTCGGCAGCTGATAAAACGCCTGGACGATCATCCCTTCTTCGCCGTAAGGCCCTTCAACCGCTTCCAGCGTTTTACCGTTTTCGATAATGGAGACGTTTGCCCCCTCGCGGGAGAAGATAGGCTTCACGACATATTTTTCCATTTGCGGATAATCATCTTCCGCAAAGTATGCCGGCAGCAGGTTCGGGTGGTTCGGGAACATTTCCCACAGCATCGGCAGCAGGGCTTTGTTGGAGATGATGCTCTTCCACGCCGGTTCCAGCCAGCGCACGCCAGCGTCTTCCAGCTTGGTGGAGAACATCTCACGCAGCATATATTCCCACGGGTAGAGCTTGAACAGGTTGCTGATTACCTGATCCTGCAGGTCAGTAAACTGACCTTTCTCGCCCAGACCGATATCCTCTATATAGAGAAACTCGGTGGCGACTTCCGCTTCGGCAGCACAATCCTGCAGATACTGAACCGTTCCACGATCTTCTTCCGTGTCACGGCAGCAGGCGAGATGCAGCAGGTTGAAACCGTGCTGTTCACGCAGCTCGGCGAAACGCTCAATCAACTTTTCCTGCAGGCTGTTGAACTGGTCGCTCTCTTCCGGCAGGTTTCCGGCGTTCATCTGGTCTTCCAGCCAGATCCACTGGAAGAAGGCCGCTTCATACAGAGAGGTTGGTGTATCGGCGTTATTTTCCAGAAGTTTAGGTTCACCCACGCCGTCCCACGCCAGATCAAGGCGAGAATAGAGCGAGGGCTGGCTGGTTTTCCACGACTGGCGCACAAAGCCCCAGGTGTGCTTCGGAATGCGGAATTTAGCCATCAGCTCGTCGCTGTCGATCACTTTCTCGACAACCTTCAGGCACATCTGATGGAGCTCTGCCGTCACCGCCTCCAGTTTTTCCACCTGGGCGAGCGTCAGTTTGTAATAAGCGTCTTCACACCAGTACGGCTCGCCGTACATGGTGTGGAAGTTAAAACCGTATTCAGTGGCTTTTTCGCGCCAGTCCGGGCGCTCGGTGATACTGACTCGTTCCATGATCAGCCGCCCATTGAGCGAGTAGACGTGCCCGTCGCGCTGCGCTGCATGCTGGTCTGTTTCGCCACAGATTCACCGAACCCGCCGCGGGTGATGGTGCTGGTGTAGCCGGTTTCGGAGCCATCGCCGTTTTCGGTACGGTCACGGTGCGGCCAGGCGTTGCTGCGCCATAGCCTTTGCCGCTGGCATCGGTGTACTGGCCGTAGGCCGGGCTGGCCGGGTTCTTCGAGCTAAACAGCGGCTGCTGCTGGTAACCCGCCCCGCCGCCCATCAGGCGGCCCATCATGTAGCCGGCCATCAGTGGCATCCAGAAGCTGCCGCTGGACTGAGCCTGCGCCTGATTTTCTGGCGCCGTTCCCGCCTGAGCCGGTGTCTGTTGACACTGGCCTTCACCGAACTCTGCCACGCAGTCTTCGCGTGTGGCATATTTCGGTGCGGTACGTTCCGCTTCTTTCAGGGCGTTGTTATAGGCGGTCTTACATTCTGCCGCGTTACCGGTTGCGGCTGAGCAGTCTTCCGCATTTTGATACAGAGAGACCGTTTCATCGCTTTTCTCACAGCCTGCCAGCATAAAGACAGCGGTAACCGCCAGCGCAACAGGGGTGAGATGACGTGCGTTCCAGCTTTTGCGGAACGACGCGTGATTGATCGTTTTTGTCCGTTTCATATTTGTCTTCCAGGACCCAGTGGTAATAACGCTCAGGATAGAGGATGAGTGGTGGAAAATGAAGCGAAGAGGGGCGGAATCAGGGGGATCTTTACGTTGGCTTACGTTCGGATGTGATTCAGATGCTCCCTCTCCCTGTAGGAGAGGGCTGGGGTGAGGGAATCAGGCCGCAGTGGGCCTGATGACACTCTTAGTGACGGAACGGATTGCTGCCGGTGTTGGTACGCGCAGCGGCTGGCTGTGCAGCAGGGGCATTGCTGTTAGCGTTGAAGTTATCAACCGCAGCAACCTGCTCCGGGATTCTCCGGTGCCACGCTGTCCGGCGAGGTTGAGACCGGTTTACCCAGCGCATTGTTCAGCGCCAGCAGGTCCTGCTCGTTCAGCGTACCCAGCGCCTGCTTGATGTTCAGCTGGTTATCAGGTACTGGTAACGTGCACTGGAGAGCTGCTGTTTGCGCGTTATACAGCGTGGTGGTCGCGTCCAGCACGTCAACAAT
>OKVS01000498.1_pt1 | contig 12477 bp, 19 predicted proteins | sample 1606911 | NCBI WGS metagenome assembly OKVS01 (sample SAMN03281016, study PRJEB24777) | human gut metagenome | isolation source: fecal sample PR161 from 1 month old female Malay infant, caesarean... | reverse complement strand
TGATGAGCTTATATTAAATGGAGAAAATATAATCTCAATTAATAACTATGCCATACATAAGTAAAAATGTTTCAGCTTATGCTTCAAATAAGAGAAGTAAGGGAAAGATTAGTTAATCTTATGAGAAAAATGGCCTTAAAATATAGCGTAATAATGGATGGTAGAGACATTGGAACAGTTGTATTAAAAGATGCTAATTTCAAAATTTTTCTTAACTGCTAGCCCAGAAGAAAGAGCTGATAGAAGATATAAAGAGCTTATGGGAAAAGGTGTAGAAGTTAATTATGATGAAATATTACAAGATATAATAAAAAGAGATTACCTAGATTCTAATAGAGAAGTAGATCCTCTAAGAAAAGCTGAGGATGCTATTGAAATTGATACTACTGGCATAGGTATAATGGGAGTAGTTGAAAAAATATCTAGCTACATGGAGGAATAATATGGAAAGAAACGTAATTTTAGCTAAGAATGCTGGCTTTTGCTTTGGAGTAAAAAGAGCAGTTGATGAAGCTATAAAATATCAAAAAGAATTTGGAAAGAAAATATATACTTTAGGACCACTTATTCATAACAATGATGTTGTTAATTATTTAGAGGATAATGATATATTTGCAATTGAACTTTCAGATGCTGATTCTTTAAAGAAGGGGGATGTTGTACTTATAAGATCCCACGGGGTTAAAGAAAGTGTAATAAAAGATTTAACAGACAAGGGTTTAATTGTTAAAAATGCAACTTGTCCATATGTAACTAACATTCAACTAAAAGTTAAAAAATGTTATGAACAAGGATATAAGATAATAATTGTTGGGGATGAAAATCACCCAGAAGTTATTGGAATTAATGGCTGGTGTAATGATTCTGCCATAATAACAAATGGAAAAACAGAACTTGAAAATATTCCAGCAAAGGTTTGTGTAGTTTCACAAACTACTGAGAAAAAAGAAACTTGGAACAAGGTTTTAAATGAAATAGTAAGAGCAAGTAAAGAAATAGTTGCTTTTAACACTATTTGTTCAGCTACTGATGTTAGACAAAAAGTGTACAGAGCTTTCAAAAGAGGCTGATTTAGTTTTTGTTATAGGTGGAAAGAATAGTTCTAATACAACAAAATTATATGAAATATGCAAAAAGGAATGTCCTAAGAGCTATCATATAGAAAATGTTAAAGAATTAGATGAAAGCCTATTAGAAGATGAAAGTGTTAAAACTATAGGAATTACTGCTGGGGCTTCAACTCCAGATTGGATAATAAATGAAGTGATTTCTAAGATTAAAGAATTATAATTTTTAAATGTAATCCTGCAATTTAATTCATAATTATTTTGTACTACTGGTATTAAACTGGGAATTGTTTTATACTATAAATATATGACGAAGTTTTAGGAGTAGTAGTATGAATATAGTTAGATTTAATTTGTGGGATTATTTTAAATATGCAAGAATTTTAAATTTATCACTAAAAGGCTATGTACTAATTATTTTGTCAAAGTAACTTATAAAAATGAGGTTTATATGCTTTGGGAAATAGATTATGTAGCAAACTTTGATGCATATATAAAAAAAATTACTAAGATAGGTAGCATGAGAAGTATTCCTGAAGAAAGTGGTGTTTTTTCAGAGTTTAATATAAGTAAATATATATATGAAACTGCAAAAGAAGATGAGGGAATTGATTTAAAAATTTATGGGTTTGAAAAGAGGGCTTCTAATATAATGTTAAAGATAGATATTTCTAATTTTAATAAAAAGAATAATGAAAATTTCACTTTCACCCATTTTGTAAAGGGAAGAGATGAAAGTATTCGTTGTAAGGTACAAAATGAGATCTTTTATGAAGAAAACAGAATTCCACTAAAAACAAAAGATATTGTTTATGAATGTAATAGAAAAGCTTTTTTAGAGGATTTAGCATTTTTTGAATTAAAAGATGATACAATAATTGGATATGGTCAAATATTACTTTTAAAGGATAAATACACTATTGCTAACTTTGGAATAATAGAGGAGTTTAGAGGTAAAGGATATGGTGAAGCTTTACTTATACACATATTAAATCAGGCTAAGATAAAAGGATTAAAGGAAGTATATATAAAGGTTAAGTCTGATAACATAAATGCTATAAATTTATATAAAAAGACTGGCTTTGAAGAAGCTTCTGAAATAAGTATATATGAATTGTTAGGATAAATTATATGTATAAAAATAAATCTTTAATAAAACTTACAAATCTATTCTGAGAAAATTTAGAACTTTTTCTTAAAGGATTTGTAAGTTTTATTATTGAGTTTATAAAAGAGAATCCGTTGGTACATAGGATATCTTAGTTTTGAATACACTATCTGTTAAATGGTTACTATAATAAGCACGATCGCTTATTTCTATGTTAGTTCCTTCTTGATTTGATTGATTTTCTTCTAGTTCTTTTAAATCATACATGGTATTCACCTCCTCTTTACTAGTATTAACAACTTTAGAAAATCTTATTTAGGAGTTAGCAAATATTTTAATATGGACAAATTTAGCTTATTATTATATAATAATTATTATTAATTAAAGAATGGAGTGCTTTTTTTATGGAAAAATAAAATTAGCTTAGTATATGAAAATGGAGAATTTACTGTCTACATAAATGATGAAGTAGTTACAGTTAATAAATATATGGATAATGCAATAGAGAAATTTACTCAAACAGTGCATAATAACGCTACACCAAAATCAATTAAGTGGGAAAGTATTGAAGAGGATTTAAAAGGAATTGATTTAAAAGATTTAGAGATAAATAGTGAATTTAAAACATTAACTTATAAGGATATGAAGTATTTCTACAGTACAGATAAAATCTTTAATATGCATGGTGGAAGAATGCAACAATTATTAGGAGGATATCAATTATTCTCATTTATAGTTAAGATGATTTCTGAAAAACATTTAGAAGATTATTTAGAAGTTTTAAACTTTTGTGAAGATATCTTAAGATGTAAGGTTACATACAGAACTCCAGGAAGTAACTTTATAGTTGGTAGCCCAGCTTTTAACTATGGATCAGCATCATATGATTTTGCTACTGGAAAAGTCAATAAGGGAGCTTCAATAGAAAAGATGTCTTTTGAAGATTTCAAAAAATATATATTTGATATAATAAAATAACCTTTGGTATTCCAAAGGTTATTTTTTATTTCAACATAATTTTACAATTTGTATATAAAATGATAAAATTATTTAAATAAAAAGCTTTTTATAAAAGAAAAAAGAGATTGATAAAATATCAATCTCTTACTTTACTTCAATCTCTTCCTATAATATATACTTTAAAATATTTAATAATATCAGATTTATACTATAGAAAATTTATACCTTATAAACTTTTTAAAACTTTCAATATTATGCGTTGTAGTTGTAGAATCCTCTACCAGTTTTTCTACCTAACCATCCTGCTCTAACATATTTTCTTAAAAGACTGTGAGCTCTGTATTTACTGTCTCCAGTTCTTTAAATAATACGTCCATTATAGCTAAGCAAACATCTAATCCTATTAAATCTCCTAAAGCTAAAGGTCCCATTGGATGATTAGCTCCTAATTTCATTGAAGTATCTATATCTTCAACGGAAGCTATTCCTTCTGCATATATTCCAATAGCTTCGTTTATCATAGGGATAAGTATTCTATTAACTACAAATCCTGGTGCTTCAGCAACTTCTACTGGAGTCTTTCCTATAGCTTCTGACATAGCTTTTACTTTGTCAAAAGTTTCTTGTGAAGTAGCCATACCTCTTATTACTTCAACAAGTTTCATTATTGTTGCAGGGTTAAAGAAATGCATTCCTATAACTCTATCAGGTCTGTTTGTAGCTGATGCTACTTCTGTTATTGATAATGAAGATGTATTTGAAGCTAATATAGTTTCTTCTTTACAGATTTTATCTAATTCAGCGAAAATTTGTTTTTTGATTTCCATATTTTCAACTGCAGCTTCTATAACTAAATCACAGTCAGCAGCTAATCCTAAATCAGTAGTTCCAGTGATTTTTGATAATACTGCTTCTTTATCTTCTTCAGTTATTTTTCCTTTAGAAACTAATTTAGTAAGACCTTTGTTGATTCCAGCTATTCCTCTATCAACAAACTCGTCTTTGATATCTCTAACGATAACTTCATATCCTTTTTGTGCAAATGCTTGAACTATTCCAGCACCCATTGTACCTGCACCAATTACAAAAATCTTTTCCATATTAAGTTCCTCCTAAATACTCTCTTTAATTGGACTTTTCTGACTTAACAGAAAAGTCCTACACCATTAATTGAAAAATTTTATAAGTTTACCCTTGTTATATTATTTATTAATTAAGCTTCTTCCTTCATAGCTTTTAATTGAGCTATGAATTCTGGAACAACTTTATTTACATCCCCAACTATTGCATAATCAGCAATCTTCATTATTGGAGCATTAGCATCTTTATTTATAGCTATTATCATATCTGAATCTTGCATACCAGCGGCATGTTGAATAGCTCCTGATATACCACAAGCTACATATATATTTGGTCTAACAGTTTTTCCTGTTTGTCCAACTTGGTAATCTTTATCTACCCATCCTTTTTCTACTGCTGCTCTTGAAGCTGCTATTGATCCATTCATAACTTCTGCTAATTCCTTAAGCATTTTGAAGTTTTCTTCTGAACCAATACCTCTACCACCTGCAACTAATACGTTAGCTTCTGATATATCAACAATATCTTTATGTTCTTTAATTATTTCAACAATTTTTTGTTCTTATATCATTAGAGTTGAATTTTATTTCAACATTTTCTACAGTTGCATCATTTTCTCCTAGTGGAAGTTTTTCAAAAACTCCAGGTCTTACTGTAGCCATTTGTGGTCTATGATCTGGACATACTATTGTAGCCATTAAGTTACCACCAAATGCTGGTCTTGTTGCTAATAAATCCCCACTTTCAACATCAACATCTAAAGATGTACAGTCAGCAGTTAAACCAGTTTCTAATCTTGCAGCAACTCTTGGACCTAAGTCTCTTCCTATGAATGTTGCTCCTATGAAAATTATATTTGGTTTTTTAGCATTAGCTAATTCACATATAGCTTTTGTATATCCATCAGTTGTGTAATGTTCTAATTCTGGAGCATCAACAACTAGTACTTCATCAGCACCATGTCTTGATAAATCTTCAACTAAATTTTGAACTTTATTTCCTATTAATAACGCTGTTAATTTTGATCCTAATTTATCAGCGATTTTTCTACCTTCACCTAATAATTCTAATGAAACTTTTTGTAATTGACCTTCTCTTTGCTCTGCAAAAACCCAAACGCCATTGAAATCTGCTTTATTCATCTTAAATACCTCCCATAATCCTTAGATGTAGTGTTTTTCTTTTAATTTGCCTAGTACATAAGTAACTGAATCTTTAGGTGATTCTTTAACTATTTCTCCTGCACCTTTAGCTTCTTTAGTCATTGATCTCTTAACTTTTGTTGGAGATCCTTTTAACCCTAATTCAGCTTTATCTACATCTATGTCATCAGCTGACCATACTAAGATTTCATCATCAGATGTTTCAAATATATTTTTAACATTCATGTATCTTGGCTCATTTAACTCTTTTATAGCAGTTAAAAGTACTGGAGCCTCAACTTTTATTAATTCATATCCATCTTCTAAAGCTCTATTTACTAATAATCCATCTTCTTCAACTTTAACGCCTTGAACATAAGTTACTTGAGGAATATTTAAATGTTCAGCTATTTCTGGACCAACCTGTGCAGTATCTCCATCGATAGCTTGTCTTCCTGCGAATATTATGTCATATTCTAATTTCTTTAATGCTCCAGCTAAAGCCTTTGAAGTAGCTAATGTATCTGCACCTGCAAATGCTCTATCAGTTATAAGAATTGCTTTATCAGCTCCCATGCATAAAGCTTCTCTTAAAGCTGATTTAGCTTGAGGTGGTCCCATACTTAATACAGTTACTTCTGCTCCATTATTATCTTTTAATTGTAATGCAGCTTCTAAAGCATGTTTATCCTCTGGGTTTATTATTGATGGAACTCCATCTCTTATAAGAGTTCCTGTTTTTGGATCTATTTTAACAGCTGTTGTATCTGGCACTTGTTTTAAGCAAACTACTATTTTCATCTCAAAGCCCTCCTAAAATTATCTTAATATGCTTCCTGCGATAACCATTTTTTGAACTTCTGAAGTTCCTTCGTAAATCTCAGTTATCTTAGCATCTCTCATCATTCTTTCTACTGGGTATTCCTTAGTATATCCATATCCACCGAATAATTGAACTGCCTTAGTTGTAACTTCCATAGCTACATCTGCAGCGAATAATTTAGCTCTTGCAGCATCTATAGAATATGGTTTACCCTCTTCTTTTAAACAAGCTGCTTTATATACTAAAAATCTTGCAGCTTCTATTTTAGTATCCATTTCTGCTACCATCCATTGTAATCCTTGGAATGCAGATAATGATCTACCAAATTGTTTTCTTTCTTTCATGTAAGCAACAGCTTCTTCTAAAGCTCCTTCTGCTATACCTAATGCTTGAGCAGCGATACCTATTCTACCACCGTCTAAAGTTTTCATTGCTATTCCAAATCCTTTTCCTTCTCTTCCGATTAAGTTTTCTTTTGGAACAACACAGTTTTCCATGATTAACTCAGTTGTTGAAGAAGCTCTTATACCCATTTTTTCTTCTAACTTGCCAATTGAGAATCCTGGGAAATTCTTTTCAACTATGAAAGCTGAAATTCCTCTTGTACCTTGACTCTTATCAGTCATAGCAAAGATTATGAAAGTATCTGCAACTCCACCATTAGTTATGAAGATTTTACTTCCGTTTAAGATATAATTATCTCCTTCTAATACAGCTGTAGTTTGTTGTCCTGCAGCATCTGTACCTGCTCCTGGTTCAGTTAATCCAAAAGCACCTAATTTTTCACCTTTTGCAAGTGGAGTTAAATATTTTTCTTTTTGAGCTGGAGTACCAAATTGATCTATTAATGAAGCACATAATGAAGTATGAGCTGAAACTATAACTCCTGTAGTAGCACAAACTTTTGATAATTCTTCAACAGTTAAGATGTAAGATAAAGTATCTCCACCAGCTCCGCCATATTCTTTGCTAAAAGGAATTCCCATCATTCCTAGTTTAGCCATTTTCTTAACATTTTCCATAGGGAATCTTTCTGTTACATCTATTTCTGCAGCTATAGGCTTAACTTCATTTTGAGCAAATTCTCTAACCATTTGCTTAACTAATTCTTGTTCTCTTGTTAATTGAAAGTTCATTTTTAATTACCCTCCTTAAATCCACACAACCATTTTGTTTAAAACATTACTTGTTTTTAAAGTTCTTTTCTCTTCTTTCTACAAAAGCACTCATACCTTCTGTTTGATCTTCTGTAGCAAAACATTTTCCAAAATCTTCAGCTTCTATAACTACTGCTGAATCTATATCAACTTGAATTCCTCTATTGATTGCATCTTTACATAACTTAACAGCTATTGGTGCATTATTAGATATCTTCTTAGCTAATGACATTGCTTCTTCCATTAAATTCTCTGGTTCAACAACCTTATTTACTAAACCAATTCTTAAAGCTTCATCAGCTTTTATCATGTCTCCTGTGTAAATAAGTTCTTTAGCCTTACCAGGTCCAACTATTCTTGGTAATCTTTGAGTTCCACCAAATCCTGGAGTTATTCCTAATCCAACCTCAGGTTGAGCAAACTTAGCCTTTGTAGTTGCTATTCTTATATCACAAGCCATAGAAATTTCACATCCACCACCTAAAGCGAAACCGTTTATAGCAGCGATTACAGGCTTGTCTAAATTTTCTAATCTTCTAAACACTTTATTACCTAAAAGTCCAAATTCTTTACCCTCTTCTTCATTTAGATCTTTCATTTCTGCTATATCAGCGCCTGCAACAAATGCTTTATCTCCAGCACCTGTTAAAATAACAACATATATATCATCTTGTTTTTCTATATGATCTATAGCAGTATCTAAGTCTTTTAAAGTTTCTGAGTTTAGTGCATTTAATGCCTTAGGTCTGTTAATTGTTAAAACCCCAATGTTTCCCTCTTTTTCAAAGATTACATTATTTAATTCCATTGTATTTCCTCCCTCATATACCATAGCGAATATATGGTTTTAAATAACTTAACAACTAATAACTAACAACTTAATATTTTTTATCCTATGCTTTTTCCAGAATTTATTGTTAATTTTGTAACAAGCAAAGACAAAAAATAATTGAAGTACTCGGTACTTCAATTAAATTATAAAACTTAAAAGTAAATTTTTCAATATATTTTTTTGAAAATCTAATACTATTTTTCCATATTAAACAAATTTTTATAAAATAAATCCAATTTATTTTACATCATTGTGATTTAAAAGGATATACTAAAGTCATCATACTTTCACTTAAATGTACATTCTCTACTCTTATATCTTTTGGCACCTCAAGATCTATAGGCGCAAAGTTCCATATACCTTTGATTCCACCTTCAACAAGGTCATTACATACCTTTTGAGCATTTGTTCTTGGAACACAGATTATACCTATTTCAATATCATTTTCTTTTACGAAATCTTTTAATTTTTCAACATCTTGTATCTCAACATCTCTTATTTTTATTCCAAACATTCTTGGATTAGCATCAAAAATACCTTTTAATTTAAAGCCTAATCTATTGAAACTATTGTAGTTTGCAATAGCCTGCCCTATGTTACCAGCTCCGATTATAACTGTGTTATAGTCTCTTGTAAGTCCTAATATACTCCCTATGTTATTGTATAACTCTTTTACATTATATCCATATCCCTGTTGCCCAAAATCTCCAAACAATTAAGATCCTGTCTTATTTGAGAAGCAGTGAAGCCTATTTTTTCACTTAACTCTTTTGAAGATATTCTATCAACATCATTTTCCATTAATTCTTGTAAATATCTATGGTATTTAGGCAATCTTTTTATAACAGCCATAGATATGCCTTTTTTCTTTTCCATTTTAATAGCACCTCTTTCTAAAATTGTTCTTTTTTTAAAAAGCAATTACTTTTTAGACTGTATTCTAAAATCAAATGATAAAATTACAAATTTAACCTTCTAAAATATTACCATACCCTAAAAAGTTTGTCTATATTTTAACATTCTTTTGGTTTCACTATCAAAAATATATGTATTAAAGTGTATTTTTTACATTTAATTGCATTTTTTATATCATTAATTAATATTATTAAATTTATGTGATTCTATTATAAACTATCTTTCTAATAAATTTCTACAAAAAAAATAAGGCTTGCGTGGCTAAAACCCTACGTGCACACAAGCCTATTTAAACATTTCATAATGTTTAATATAAAAGTTTAAGGGAATTATTTACAATCTATACCCTATGCCTGAAAGTATTCTTACCATATTAAGATAGCAAAAAAACTAGCTCTTGTCAACAACATTAGACAAATTTCACGCCTATAAATTTTTATTTTTTAATATCCTACTTGAATTTATTACTGCTATTAATGTTACACCTACATCTCCAAATACAGCTTCCCACATATTAGCCATTCCTAAAGCACCAAATATTAATATTATAATTTTAACACCTAAAGCAAAGATTATATTTTGCCATACAATTTTATTTGTTTTCTTAGCTATTTTTATTGCTTTTATTATCTTACTTGGCTTATCATCCATTATTACCACATCTGCAGCTTCTATGGCTGCATCTGATCCAACTCCCCCATCAGCTATCCTATGCTCTGCCCTCAGCTAGTACAGGTGCATCGTTAATTCCATCTCCAACAAAAGCAACTTTTTTACCTTTGCTCTTGTCTTCAAAAATTTGCTCTAATTTTTCAACTTTATTTTGTGGTAATAAACTACAATATGCTTTATCTAAACCTAATTCTTTGGCAACACTATCTCCAACCTTCTCATTATCTCCAGTTAGCATAATTGTTTGCTTAACTCCTATTTCTTTTAATCCACTTATGGCTTCTTTAGAATCCTCTTTTATTTCATCTGAAATAACTATATATCCTAGCTCACTCTTTTCATTTGCTAAATAAACAACAGTGCCTATTTCATGAATTGGAGTAATTTTTATATTAAACATATCCATTAATTTTGAATTACCTGCTAAGAATGTTTCTCCATCAATGTCTACTTTTATTCCTTTTCCTGAAATTTCTTCATAATTTGAAATTAAGCCTTTGTTAATTTCCTCATTAAACTCACTTACTATAGATTTAGCAATTGGATGATTTGAGTAATATTCTGCATAAGCTCCTAACTTTAATAATTCTTCATTAGTTAACTTGCTTGTGCTCTCTGATTTTCTAACTTTAAATGTACCTTTTGTTAGTGTTCCCGTTTTATCAAAAACTATACTCTCTACATTATTTAGTGCCTCTAAATAGTTACTTCCTTTTATTAAAATACCATTTTTAGAAGCTAAACCAATTCCAGCAAAATATCCAAGTGGTATTGATACTACTAAAGCACAAGGACATGAAACAACTAAGAATATTAAAGCTCTTGAAATCCATGGGGAAAAACTTTCTCCACTTATTACTAAAGGTGGAATAATTGCAAGGACTAAGGCAGAGAATACAACTACTGGTGTATAATATCTTGCAAACTTAGTTATAAATTTCTCTGTTGGTGATTTTTTATTTCCTGCATTCTCAACTAAATCTAATATTTTAGAAACTGTAGATTCTCCAAAACTTTTTGTTACTTTTATTTTTAATAATCCACTTTTGTTTATTGATCCTGCTAATACATCGTCTTTTGCCTCAACTTCTTTTGGTAAAGATTCTCCTGTTAATGCAGATACATCAAGAGTTGCCTCTCCTGATAAAACTACTCCATCTAGAGGAACTTTTTCTCCTGCTCTTACCACTATGATTGATCCAACATTAACACTTTCTGGAGATACTCTTTTTTCCTCTCCATTAAGATCAATTAAATTTGCAAAGTCTGGTCTTATATTCATTAAATCAGATATTGATTTTCTTGATTTATTTACAGCATAGTCTTGGAACATTTCTCCTACTTCATAGAAAAGCATTACTGCTACCCCTTCTGGGAATTCTCCTATAGCAAAAGCTCCAATTGTGGCTATAGCCATCAAGAAGTTTTCATCAAATACTTGTCCTCTTAAAATATTCTTAAATGCCCTTAAAAGAACTTTTCCACCTGCTATAATATAAGCTACACCAAATATAATAAATTCATACATTTTATCTAAATTAACTATCATTCCTATTATAAATAAGGTTAAAGCTATTCCTAGTCTAAAAAAGTTCCTTCTTTTCTATACCTGAATTTCCTCCATGACTATGTGAATGTCCATGTTCATGAGAATGTGAGTGACTCTCTACATTATTGTGTTTATGAGATTCTCCTTCTCCACAGCATCCATCATTACATGTATTAACTGAAGATTTTATTTTATTTTTATCCTTTAAAACTTTCACATCTGGCTCTAAATCTAAAACTACTTTTTTCAACTTTCTCTTCTAATTCTTTTTCTGAAACCCCTTCTTTAGGAGTTATAAGTAAAAGTTTTGTTGAAAAATTAAGGACAGCTTCATCAACATCAGTAAGTTTATTAACTTTATCTTCAATTTTCCCAGCACAGTTTGCACAGTTTAAGCCGTCTAAATAAAGCTTTATATCTTTCATGTCTAAATACCTCCTTTACTCTAAAACGTGATTTAAACCTTCATTGAATATGTGTTTAACATGATCATCATCTAAAGAATAGTAAACTATCTTACCCTCTCTTCTAAACTTAACTAGCCTAGCTTGTTTTAAAACTCTCAATTGATGAGACACTGCTGATTGACTTACACCTAATAGTTCAGCCATATCACATACACACATTTCTCCTTCAAAAAAGGGCACATAAAATTTTTATTCTTGTTGAATCTCCAAAAACTTTAAATATTTCTGCTAATTCATAAAGTACTTCTTCCTTTGGCAAATGTTCTTTTACCCTACTTAATATATCTTCATGGATATAAGAACAGTTACAACTTTCTATTTTATTATTATCCATATTCTTAACTCCTATTATTCATTTTTACATATGAGCATCTGTTCATATGTTCACTTTTATTATATGTCTCTTTTACAAAAAAATGCAACTAAAAAAGGGCGTATATCAAAATAACTTTTTATAAAACTTACAAACAGTATGAAGAGAATATCTAGATGAGCTTTAGAATTTAAATTATTACGTAGAAAATTTCACGTTAAAAAGCTGAGACTGTTAATTCCTTAGGAATACAATCTCACAAAGTTCGATTGCATAAGTTCAAGACTCCAAATTCAAAATTTGGACTTTCACTTAAGTTTCGAAGCTTTAGTGATATTTTTGAAGTAATGATTATAAATTCTTAGCGAAATCTATGTATTCTCTGATATTGT
>OKVS01000497.1_pt1 | contig 12539 bp, 10 predicted proteins | sample 1606911 | NCBI WGS metagenome assembly OKVS01 (sample SAMN03281016, study PRJEB24777) | human gut metagenome | isolation source: fecal sample PR161 from 1 month old female Malay infant, caesarean... | reverse complement strand
AGCGGAACAAAGATGATGGCGGCAATGAGCGAGCCCAGCGCGACGGTCGCCGGGCCGTGCTCTTCGCCAGCGCGCTGAACCCGTAAGGATATACACCGCCCAGCAGGCTCCGGCGCCCAGAGCCAGCGCGGCACCCGTCAGGTCGATTTCAGAGACGCTCTGGCCCAGTGGCAAGAGGAACCACAACCCAGAACCGCTAGCACCACCCAGATAAAATCGACAGGCCGTCGGGAGGAGAAAAGGGCCACCGCCAGCGGGCCGGTAAATTCCAGCGCGACGGCAATCCCCAGCGGAATGGTCTGGATAGAGAGATAGAACATATAGTTCATGGCCCCCAGCGCCAGCCCGTAGAAAAGCAGCGGGAGGGTCGCTGCTCATTTTTTGACGACGCAACCGCCAGGGTTTAAAAATGACCACGAGGATCAGGGTACCCAAAGCGATACGCAGGGCAGTCACCCCCGGTGCGCCTACCAGTGGAAAGAGCGATTTCGCGAGGGACGCGCCACTCTGTATGGACAGCATCGCAATCAGAATTACAGCAACCGGCATCCAGACCGATGACGTGCGGGATATCCCTGGCATCCTTTCTCCTGTCAATTTTTGTCAAATAGGGTAAAAGCCGCAGTGTAATTGAAATATGGCGCAACGGTTGAGCTACTGTTGAAAAAAACCAGGGAAAATCCGTAAAATGGATAAGCGTTGCTGGTTTTATCGCCATGTCAGAATTAGGAATAATCTGGATGAATGTAACGGCGTTGACGCGCAGTATGAGTATTTAGCAACAGAAATCCTTTGTGATTTGAACAAGATAACTGATGCTGGAAACGTTCTGTTACAGGAAAGGTCCCGTTAGACATCACGAATCACAAAGAGTTTCGCAAAATTTTTTTGATATATTTAAAACTTACGGATTTACTTGAAGCACATTTGAGGTGGTTATGAAAAAAATTGCATGTCTTTCAGCACTGGCCGCTGTACTGGCTGTTTCCGCAGGTACCGCTGTAGCTGCTACTTCCACTGTGACCGGTGGTTACGCTCAGAGCGATATGCAGGGCGTGATGAACAAAGCTAACGGTTTCAACCTGAAGTATCGTTACGAGCAGGATAACAACCCACTGGGCGTGATCGGTTCTTTCACCTACACCGAGAAAGATCGTTCTGAAAACGGCGCATACAACAAAGGCCAGTACTACGGTATCACTGCTGGTCCAGCTTACCGTCTGAACGACTGGGCGAGCATCTACGGTGTTGTAGGTGTTGGCTACGGTAAATTCCAGCAGACCGAAAAACCAGGGTCTGAACCGCACTGCAAGCAACAGCGACTACGGCTTCTCCTATGGCGCAGGCCTGCAGTTCAACCCAATCCAGGACGTGGCTCTGGACTTCTCCTATGAGCAGAGCCGTATCCGCAACGTTGACGTTGGCACCTGGATCGCGGGCGTAGGTTACCGCTTCTAATCACTTCGGTGAGCTAATAAAAAATCCGCCCAATGTGGCGGATTTTTTTTTTAGCTTTTTCCCTCTCCTTGTGGGAGAGGGCCAGGGTGAGGGCATCAGACCGCACGAGATCGCACAGCTTACTTACTCTTAATATCAAAAATATCGGTACCCAGATGGTTATAGTCAACTTTCTGTAACTTGAAGTTGGTAACGTACACTGGGGGCGCTTTCTTGTTGGAGATAAACGGGTAACCATTTTTTATCTCTTTGGCCTTAATCCCCGTCCACTGCGAGAAGAACTGCAGGAAATCATTCGCCGAGCGCCGCGCTTTGATAATGCGATGCGTTTTATCATCGCTCGACAGCACCATAAACGGCACCTGGAAGTTCTGCTGGAACTTGTCATCGTGCGCCAGATACTGCACTTCTTTGCCACGCTCTTTAAACGCCAGCCCGTGATCAGAGAAATAGACCACAGAGAAGCTTTCGCCCGTATTGCGCAGCTGATCGTAAAGCTTGCTGAGCAGCTCGTCGGTTTGCGTCATGGTATAGAGATAGCAAGAGGTCTCTTTCGACTGCACAAACTCCGCGTATTTACCGCCAGTGCGATCGCAGGCCTGTGGGTGCGATCCCATCAGGTGCAGAACAATCAGCTGCGGCTGGGTGCGCTGGGTAGTAAAGACCTGCGCCGTCATCTTCAGCAGCGCCTCGTCTTTGGTGTTTTTGTCGGCTTCAAAGTCGCCGCTCTTCAGGAACTGCACTTCGTCAGCACGCTTAGCAATACTGGCGATGGCGGTGTCGTATTCGCCAATTTGCCCCTGATTGGAGAACCACCAGGTCTGAAAACCGGCGCGGTTGGCCAGCGTGACGAAATTATCCTGAAACTGAGGTTTGCCATCCACCACGCGGTTCAGCGTCAGGCCGAGCGATTTCTGCGTCGAGCCGCTGGCCGCCACATAATCGGTAAACAGGGTGCCGTTGACAGAGCTGGCAAACGGCGTGTTATTCCAGTGCCCGCCGAATGCGCCCAGCGCGTCGCGACGTGCGCTCTCGCCAATCACCACCACATAGGTATGGTATTTCGGCTTAACCGCCAGCACGTTCCAGGTGTCTTTCATATTGGAAAGTTCAGCCATGCGCGCCTGCTCGTCGAGAACCTCTTTATTGTTCACGACGACGTCTTTAACGAAACGGAACACCGGATAGCCCGTATCTTTCAGCTTGAACACGCCGCCCCAGGCCAGGTTTTGCACCGGCGCAACGAAAAACGTCCCCACGCTAAACGCCAGGCACAGAGACTCCATTTTTCCCCATGATCTCTTCGCGTCTGCTTTGCGACGAACCGCGATAACGCCAAGCGCAAAGATAAAGAGGCCGACGACGTAGCTGTACCAGGGGGAAGATCTCAGGATCTCCGTCGACTCTTCCATATTGGTGGAGTGCAGCGCCAGCAGGGTATTAAAGTTTGGCGAACCGTAAGCCTGACCAAACGGGAAATACATCGCAGCAATCAGCGAACAGACCCCTACCAACGCTTTCTGCACGCGCGGGGCCGCTCGCCACAGCACATGCAGGATGCAGGTGAAAGCCACTGCATAAAGCAGGCTGAAGGGATAGCCGAGCGCAAAGTTAATCAGCAGCGACTGCAAAAAGTAAAATCCCGTCCACGGGCTTAAGGCCCGGCTGCGGGTAACGATGGTATCTATCAGGGTTACATTCATAGGTCACTATCACAAAAACGCCATGTGCTCACCCTGGCGCCAAGGGTCAAAGCCTGCCGGACAGTGCGTGGAAAGGGAATGAGAGGTCCGCTTCAGCGAGCCGCAAATTGTGCAGGGCTGCAAGAAGATAGTGCGAGCGTGAATTAAGGTCAACAGTTGCTAAACAGATGTTTTGCGAAGGGGGCTGCAAATCCGCAAAAATTATCGGGAATTGGTCAGTTTACAGCGGAAGTGTGACAGAAAAATGAAGCGGCGTACCGCAACGCCGCTTAGTGGGAAGGTTTGTCGTCCTGATGCGGTTTGTTGTTAAACATATCGCACAGCATGTTCAACAGCATTAAGCGCACTTTAAAAGGAGAGTGGGTAAACACGGTCATACACCTCTTGAATTCGTTCATGAGACCTCCTGATGTTTGATCCCTTCGATCCGTGAAGGGTGACTGCATTACATACAGATATAGCACAGGCTATATTGTATAGCTATGGCTATTTCGTTAATTTTTTTGTGCTTGTGGAGGGATGGTTTACAATGTGCGCTCTCGATACCGGGCGCTGGAAGCGTCACCCCAATGAGGAAGTACAATGAACCGTCGCGCAGGTAAGCCAGCCATTAAAAAAACGACGCAACTGGTGAATGTTGAAGAACATGTCGAAGGTTTTCGCCAGGTCCGTGAAGCGCACCGGCGTGAACTGATTGATGATTATGTTGAACTGATTTCCGATCTGATCCGCGAGGTTGGGGAAGCGCGTCAGGTCGATATGGCCGCCAGGCTCGGGGTTTCGCAGCCAACGGTCGCTAAAATGTTAAAACGTCTGGCCTCGGTAGGCCTGATCGAAATGATCCCCTGGCGCGGCGTGTTTCTGACGCCGGAAGGGGAGAAGCTTGCGCAGGAGAGCCGCGAGCGCCATCAGCTTGTCGAGAACTTTTTGCTGGTGCTGGGCGTTAGCCCGGAAATTGCCCGTCGGGATGCGGAAGGAATGGAGCACCACGTTAGCGAAGAGACGCTGGTGAAGTTTCGCGAATTTACCCTTAAATATGGTCCCTCCGCTGAATGAAAATCCCTGGACTGCAGGCCCTCTCACGCGATCGTTTCTTCCATCTCTTATTAATCATTGGCGCCGGGTTAAGCCTGTTTGTGCCGTTTGCGCCACAGGCCTGGTCTGCGGCGATTGACTGGCGCACCATCATCACCCTGAGCGGGTTAATGATGCTGACCAAAGGGGTCGAGCTGAGCGGCTATTTTGACGTCCTGGGGCGTAAAATGGTGCGCCGTTTTGCCACCGAGCGCAGGCTGGCCCTGTTTATGGTCTTCTCCGCCGCGGTGCTGTCGACGTTTCTGACCAACGATGTGGCGCTGTTTATCATCGTGCCCCTCACGCTCACCCTGCGTAAGCTTTGCGAGATCCCGGTCAGCAGACTGATTATCTTTGAAGCGCTCGCCGTTAACGCCGGTTCTCTGTTGACGCCCATCGGCAACCCGCAAAATATTCTTCTCTGGGGACGTTCCGGTCTGTCATTCGCCGCCTTTACCTGGCAGATGGCGCCTCTGGCGCTGGTGATGATGCTGTCGCTGCTGGCGGTCTGCTGGTTCGCGTTTCCGGATAAAAAGCTGCAATACCATAGCGGGACCACGGGCCCGCAGTGGCAGCCGCGGCTGGTCTGGAGCTGCCTCGGGCTGTATATCATCTTTCTGTTCGCCCTGGAGCTGAGGTATGAGCTGGCGGGCGTCATGCTCGTCGCCGCGGGCTTTGTCGTGCTGGCGCGGCGCGTGCTGGTGAGCGTGGACTGGACGCTGCTGCTGGTCTTTATGGCGATGTTCATCGACGTGCATCTGCTTATTCAGCTTCCGGTGCTACAAAACGTTCTGCACAGCGTCAGCACGCTGTCGCAGCCGGGACTGTGGCTGACGGCGATTGGCCTGTCGCAGTTTATCAGCAACGTGCCTGCCACCATTCTGCTGCTCAACTACGTTCCGCCGGACACGCTGCTGGCCTGGGCGGTGAACATCGGTGGGTTTGGGCTGCTGCCCGGCTCCCTGGCAAACCTGATCGCCCTGCGCATGGCCAACGACCGTCGCATCTGGTGGCGCTTCCACCTCTGGTCGATCCCGATGCTGCTCTGGGCTGCGGCGATCGGTTTCGGACTATTCCTTCTCATATAGTGCGCAATTTGTCAGTTTTTCCTGGCAAATGTATAGCAACGTCCTAGCTTTAGTGAACGGCATAGTGTGATGCCGCTCACTGACAGGACCGTTGCTGAATTATGGCAGAAGAACAAAATCCACCTGCTGACGAGCAGGATAAAAACAATAACGAGCGTAAACGCCCGGGCAAAAAACCGTTAATTATCCTTGGCATCGTGGTCATCGTGATGGTGATCGTGGCGCTGGTCTGGTGGTTTTTAACCCGCAACGAAGAGACCACCGACGACGCCTTTACCGACGGCGACGTGGTGACGATTGCCCCCAAAACGGCGGGCTACGTTACCGAGCTTCGCGTGCGGGATAACCAGCGCGTGAAGAAAGGGGATGTGCTGGTGGTGATCGATCCGCGTGATACCACCGCCCAGCGCGATCAGGCTCAGGCTCAGCTTGGGCTGGCTATCGCGCAGCTGCATCAGGCTCAGGCGCAGCTGGCGCTCTCAAAAGTGCAGTATCCCGCCCAGCGTGACGAAGCCAAAGCGCAGGTGTTGAAAGCGCAGGCCGATCTGGCGAACGCGCAGGCAGAGTACCGGCGCCAGCGCGGCGTCGACCCGCGCGCGACCACACAGCAAAGTATTGATTCTGCGAACGCTCAGCTGCGCAGCGCCCAGGCTGGCCTTGTCAGCGCACAGGCGCAGCTGGAAGTGGCGGAGCAGGTACAGCTGCAAATCCGCCAGCAGGAGACCAACGTCGAAGCCCGCGAGCGTCAGGTCGATCAGGCCAAAGCGCAGCTGGAAACCGCGAATCTGAACCTCTCTTACACAGAAGTCCGCGCCCCGTTCGACGGCTTTGTCACCAAACGCAACGTGCAGCCCGGCACGCTGGTTCAGGCAGGCACCGCGCTGTTCTCGCTGGTCTCCCCGAACGTGTGGGTGGTGGCGAACTTTAAAGAGTCCCAGCTTGAGCGCATGAAGCCCGGCGATAAGGTTAGCGTCTCCGTGGATGCCTGGCCGGATATGGAGCTTGAAGGCCATATCGACAGTATCCAGCAGGGCAGCGGCTCGCGCTTCTCCGCCTTCCCGTCGGAAAACGCCACCGGTAACTTCGTGAAGATTGTTCAGCGCGTACCGGTAAAAATCGTCATTGATAAAGGTCTGGATCCGAACAAGCCGCTGCCGCTGGGGCTGTCGGTTGAACCGAAGGTCACCGTGGAATGACGGATCATAGCCACGATAACTGGAAGCCCGCCAGTAACCCGTGGGCGGTGGCGATTGTCGTCACCCTGGCGGTGTTCATGGAAATTCTGGACACCACCATCGTCAACGTCGCGCTGCCGCACGTGGCGGGGTCGCTCTCGGCCAGCTACGACGAATCCACCTGGGTACTGACAAGCTACCTGGTGGCGAACGGCATCGTGCTGCCCATCTCGGCGTTCCTGAGCCGGCTCTTTGGCCGCAAGCAGTTCTTCCTCATTTGCATCGTGATGTTCACCATCTGCTCGTTCCTGTGCGGCATCGCCACCGAGCTGTGGCAAATCATCCTGTTCCGCGTGATGCAGGGCTTCTTTGGCGGCGGATTGCAGCCCACCCAGCAGTCGGTGCTGCTTGACTACTTCAAGCCGGAGGACAGGGGCAAAGCGTTTGGGCTTTCCTCCATTGCGATTATCGTCGCGCCGGTGCTCGGCCCGACGCTGGGGGGCTGGATCACCGACAACTACTCCTGGCGCTGGGTGTTCTTTATCAACATCCCGGTGGGGATTGTGACGGTGCTGGCGATCTACCAGCTGCTGGAAGATCCGCCGTGGGAGAGCAAATCAAAAGAGAAGCTGACCATCGACTGGACGGGGATCGGCCTGATCGCCCTCGGCCTTGGCTGTTTGCAGGTGATGCTCGACCGGGGCGAGGATGACGACTGGTTCTACTCGAACTTTATCCGCACCTTCGCGGTGCTGACGCTGGTCGGCATTATCGGCGCAATCTACTGGCTGATGTATGCCAAAAAGCCGGTGGTGGATCTCCACTGCATGAAGGACCGCAACTTCGCGATCTCCAGCCTGCTGATGGCGGGGATGGCGATGATCCTCTACGGCAGTTCGGTGGTTATTCCGCAGCTGGCGCAGCAGGATCTGGGCTATACCGCCACCTGGTCCGGGCTGGTGCTCTCGCCCGGCGCGGTGCTGATCGTGCTGACCATCCCGCTGGTGCTGAAGCTGATGCCGGTGGTGCAGACGCGCTGGATCATCGCCTTTGGCTTTACCTGCCTGGCGGTGTCGTTCTTCTGGTCGCGCACGCTGACGCCGGATATTGACTTCGAAACCCTGGTGCTGTTCCGCAGCGCCCAGTCGATTGGTCTGGGGTTCCTGTTTGTGCCGCTCACCACCATCGCCTTCATCTCGATACCGAGACGGCTCAACGCCGATGCGGCGGCGCTGTTTACCATGTTCCGCAACGTGGCGGGGTCCATCGGGATTTCGCTCTCGACGGCGGCCATCACCGAGCGCGCGCAGGCGCACAGCGCGCACCTTGCCTACCACGCCTCGCCGTTTAACGAGCAGTTCCAGCTGGCGATTCGCGAAAGCGCCCAGGCGATCCAGAACTTCACCACCCAGGTGGGCGACCCCACCGGGATTGCCACCGGGCGGATGTACCAGACGATGATCGAGCAGTCGCGCTTTTTGGCCTACATCGACGTCTTCACCATTCTGAGCGCCGTGGCCTTGCTATTGATTCCGTTTTGTTTGTTGCTCTCGCCGGTTAAGAGCGAGGGGAGTGCAGGAGCACACTGATGATACACAGACGTTTACACCCCCTGATGATAATGATGCTGCTGGTGGGCTGCGCCGTCGGGCCGGACTACCAGCAGCCTGCGCCACCCGCCGTTACGCACTGGAACGATAAGGGCGACAGCGCGGTAAAATCGCAAACCACCTCCGCCGCGACCAATCCGCGCTGGTGGAAAACCTTCGGCTCGCCGCAGCTCGACAGTCTGGTTGAACGCGCCATCGCCGGTAACCTGACGTTGCAGCAAACGGTACTGCGCATTGCCGGGGCGCGTGAACAGATTAACCAGGCGGGCGGGGCATTTTTCCCGTCGGTTAACGGCAATCTGCAGGCGACGCGCCAGCAGCTCGGGCTGGAAGGGGAGCTAAAATCCCACGGCGTGTACGACCAGCTGGATAATGTCGACCCTGAACTCAGAGGCGCGCTGGGACCGCTGACGCAGCCGATTAACCTTTATCAGGGCAGCTTCGACGCCCAGTGGGAAATCGACCTCTGGGGCAAGGTGCGCCGTCAGGTGGAAGCCGCCGAGGCGCAGCAGAAGGCCGCCATCGAACAGCGTAACGATGCGCTGGTGTCGCTGGAAGCGGAAGTGGCGCGCGCGTGGCTCCAGCTGCGCGGGGCGCAGAGCATTATCGCTACCCTGAACACCCAGATTAAAAGCGCGCAGCAGACGCTGGATCTGACCGAAAGCCGCCAGCGCGGCGGGCTGTCGCCGCAGATGGATGTGGAAAACGCCCGGGCGCAGCTGGGCAATCTTGAAGCCCAGCTGCCGCAGTATCAGGCCCAGGAACGCCAGGCGATGAACGGGCTGGCTATTCTGCTCGGCAAGCCGCCGGGGGCGCTGGATAGCGAGCTGCAATCGGCGCAGCCAATGCCCGCGCTGCCGGATATCGTGCAGACTGGTATACCGTCCACGCTGGCGCGCCGCCGTCCGGACGTGCGTGAAGCGGAGGCGAACCTCCACGCCGCCACGGCGCAGATTGGCGTCTCGGTGGCTGAACTGTTCCCGAGCTTCACCTTCTCCGGACAGTTTGGCCTGCGCAACAGCGAATCCGGCTGGCTGACCGACTGGAGCAGCCACTTCTACAGCTTCGGCCCGCAGGTTTCCATTCCGATTTTCCAGGGCGGTCGGCTGGTCTCCAGCGTCAAGGTGGCGCGCGCGCAGCAGGGCGCTGCGGTACTGGACTATCGCCAGACGGTGCTGACCGCGCTCGGCGATGTCGAAAATGCCCTGGTGAGCTATCGCACCGACCAGCAGCGTGAGGCGGGCCTGGCGAAAACCATTGATGCCCTGCAAAACGCCTTTGATTTAGCCAGCGACAGCTACCGCCAGGGGATCGCCAGCTTTATCGACGTGCTGGACGCCCAGCGGCAGCTGGCGCAGGCCGAGCAGCAGCGGGCGCAGGCGCAGGTCCAGAGCGCCCTCGATCTGGTGGCGCTCTACAAGGCGCTCGGCGGCGGCTGGGAGCCGTATCAGCAGGTGCAGCTGCCGGACTACAGCGTCTTTGGCGACGCCCCGCGCGGATAAATATTCAGAGGATTGGGCAAGAAACGGACAGGAACGCCACATTCGCGATGGCTGAGGGGCGGGTATAACTATCGGGTACCCAATCGACATGCGAGGTTTATCTTATGCGTTATCAAAAACTGGGCAACACCGGACTGTTCGTTTCTGAACTGTGCCTCGGCACCATGACCTTCGGCGGACAAGGCGGCATGTGGGGCAAGATTGATCAGCTCCAGCAGAGCGAAGCAGAACAGCTGGTGGGTCGCGCGCTGGATGCCGGGATCAACTTTATCGATACCGCGGACGTTTACTCGGAAGGGCGCTCGGAGGCGATCCTGGGGCAGGCGCTGAAAAATCTCAACGTCCCGCGCGAGAACGTGGTGGTCGCGACTAAAGTATTTGGCGAAACCGGGACGGCAGGAGTGAACTCGCGCGGCAGCTCGCGCTATCACATCATCAGCAGCGTGAAGGAGAGCCTGCGCCGCCTGCAGCTCGATCATATCGATCTCTATCAGCTTCACGGTTTCGATCCGGCCACGCCGATTGAGGAGACGCTGTATGCGCTGGATAACCTGGTGCAGCACGGCCACGTGCGCTACATCGGCGTCTCGAACTGGGCGGCGTGGCAGATAGCCAAAGCGCTCGGGATTTCCGAGCGTCTGGGGCTGGCGCGTTTTGCGTCATTGCAGGCGTATTACACCATCGCCGGACGCGATCTTGAGCGCGAGCTGGTGCCGATGATGCAGAGCGAAGGCGTCGGGCTGATGGTCTGGAGCCCGCTGGCGGGCGGCCTGCTGAGTGGAAAATATGGCCGCGACGGGTCGAGCGAAGCCGGTAGCCGTCGTCTGGCGTTCGACTTCCCGCCGGTGGACAAAGATCGCGCCTTTGACTGCGTGGACGTGATGCGCGTGATTGCTGAAAGTAAGGGCGTCTCCGTGGCGCAAATCGCGCTGGCGTGGCTGCTGCACCAGAAAGCGGTGACCAGCGTCATCATTGGCGCGAAGCGCGTTGAACAGCTGGACGACAACATTGCCGCCACCGGGATCCGCTTAAGCGAAGACGAGCTTAAACAGCTTGATGCGGTGAGCGCGCTGCCGCGCGAGTATCCGGGCTGGATGCTGGAGCGTCAGGGGGAGTATCGCCGTAATCAATTAGCGCAACAATAACCCCCTTCATTCCCGGTGGCACTTCGCTGCCGGGATAAGATATAAGATAATGGTGATTTGCTACATTTAACGGCAAAATATATCACTGTTAAAATTAGGATTTCAGAGCGTCCAGGATCAAAGAAAAGTGGTGAATGAAAAATAAAAGTAATAAAATGCTAATCATGATTAACGTTCCTGGTGTGGTTTCTTTACGTGCAGAGCTCAATTCCGCTTCGTTTACTAGAAGTAAACTCTTCGCTGATCTGGCACTGGCCATACTTGCAGAGTGTCATTGCAGTGATGATAAGAGACCAATTTAATGGGCTTGTTATTAATCAGCAGAATTTATTATCGTTACTAGTCCCTCCATCAAAATATTGCCAACATGGTCGTGAAAATCTGTTGCGTGAGCATCAGGAACATTTATTGTATTTACAACGAGTATGTCGTTATTGTCAGGCATCGGGCATTGGCGTTTGGTTGCAAGGCGAAGCACTGCCGCGGGATGGAAAAATACAAGAAAAATATCCAGAATATGCTTTGGTTGATAATATTAGCGCAGATGAAATTTTCTGGAAAAATTTTTATCAACACGCACTCTTTGAAGCTTTAGAACAGTTATCCGGCATTGATGGAATGATTGTTAACCTTCACCGACATCAACCCTATAAAGCCAGCTGGGTTTCGACAATCCCATTCCTCTACCAAACCCTGCGAAGCCTGGGGAAAAAAATGGTCCTGCGTGACTATATGGAGGATGAGGCAGCATCGTGGCAATTAGTCAATGCGCTGCAGGTATTACCTCCGGATGTGAGGGTATCAATAAAGGCAGTTGCTCACGGTTATCGCCCGGGTTTTGTAAATAACCCTTTATTGACTCAGCTTAAAGGGCGGGTCAAGTGGATTGAGTTTGATATGTGGGGGCTAGAGTACGGCTGGACTCTACTACCGTGCTACTTATTAGAGGAAATTCAGGGCCGTTTGAGTTGGGTCGAAAGTATGGCTGGTGAGGAGTTGGAAGCGATTACGGGACGGCTTAGTTGGGAATGGATCTCTAACAGTTCCCTGATTAATTCAGTAAATTCAGTCAACCTACATGGCTTAGCGATGTTTGGCCGTGAGATCTTTATGTCAGAAAAACAGGCGTTTCACTGCTGGCTCACGGATATGCTTGAGCGTAAGGTAGATCTGGCCGAATTAAACATCTTTCATCAATTGTATGCCTGCAGCTATGAATGGATGAGAAAGACCCCCTATATACTGGGACATGTGTTACACCATTTCAGCCAGGTCCCGGTAAGCTATGCGCAAGCCGTAAAACAACTACAGTTTCATTTGCTTAAATCAGATGATTATGCGGCGACAGTCTTGTTCCCGATAAACGATCCCGATATTGGACGTGAACAGTTTCAGCAATTAGTGTTAGGGAAGGTGCGAATAAGCAGGTCATTTCTTCCCAAGCTGACTCGCTGATTAAAATTTCGCGGATCTGGGCCGAGTTTTTTTCCCGCAAACACATCGAATCAGCCTATTTAGGCTATTTTTCCACCATTTCTGGCGTTATTTCCGGGTTTTTACTGAGATCTCTCCCACTGACGTATCATTTGGTCCACCCGAAACAGGTTGGCCAGGGTGAATAACATCGCCAGTTGGTTATCGTTTTTCAGCAGCCCCCTGTATCTGGCTTTCACGAAGCCGAACTGCCGCTTGATGATGCGAAACGGGTGCTCCACCCTGGCACGGATGCTGGCTTTCATGTATTCGATGTTGATGGCCGTTTTGTTCTTGCGCGGATGCTGCTT
>OKVS01000496.1_pt1 | contig 12548 bp, 18 predicted proteins | sample 1606911 | NCBI WGS metagenome assembly OKVS01 (sample SAMN03281016, study PRJEB24777) | human gut metagenome | isolation source: fecal sample PR161 from 1 month old female Malay infant, caesarean... | reverse complement strand
ATAATATGATTCTATCATTGTCAGTTCGTCTATGGTAAGATGTTTGTAGGTCATTTATGGTTACACTCCTTTGTTTTCTTTCGTCGGAAATACAATTTGAGTGTACCATAAATGCCTTTTTATTTTTCTAACTTAATTTTACAATTCGCGTTTTTAATAACTAAAAGAAATAATTAACATAAAAGACTTTATCTTTTGCTTGTTGGTTTGTGTGTCAGGTAATTCAGCCGTGATTTTAGCAATTTGTTCTTTAATTTGAGCAATCCGAGGTTCCGCTTGGAATTTGAAATCAGTGATTTCTTGTTGCAGGTCTTTTGAAAATTCAGTTGCCAGTGGAACGTTTTCTTCGACAACTGCCAAATTTCGTTGCACCTGATCCCAGTCATTCGTGACTTGATTTTTCAGTGAACGATAGTCCTCTAGCTCATTGATTAAATGTTGGCGTGTTTCTTTCCCGCTTCTTGGAGCAGCCAACAAGCCGCCAATGGTACCAGCAGCTGCACCAAAAAAGAGACCTTTAATAAATTTTTTCATTTAGTTCACCTGCTTTGCAATGGTCTCAGCAATTTCTTGCATCGCTTCGGCGGAATAGTCCTCTTGATGGTTGCCAAAATGAATAGAGAAATCATCTTCTTTTGAATAACGGGGAATCAAATGAACGTGGGAATGGAAAACGGATTGATAAGCCACTTCCTTATTGTTATTTAAAATGTTTAATCCTTCCATTTCTGGAAAAGCTTTTTCTAATGCTCGTGCTACTTTAGGAATACGAGCAAAGACGTCGCTTGCTAAAACGTCATTATATTCAAAAATATCAGCAACGTGTTGTTTTGGAATCATTAAGGTATGCCCTTTGGTCACTTGTGTAATGTCTAAAAACGCGTAGACTTTCTCGTCTTCATAGACTTTATAACTTGGGATTTCGCCGTTGATAATTTTACAAAAAATACAATCATTCATGAAAAATTCCTCTTTTCTCTAGGTTCTTTCCTTTACTTTACCACAAGTTGATTTCTCTGTGGATGAAAAAGTACGTGAGTTCGCTAAAAAGTTCGTTTCATTTCGTGTATAAATAAGAGAAAGAAAAAAAATCCATTTAATTAAGGGAGTAATTTTTGAATTCTTGGTTCGCTTAGGGTTTAATAATGGTAGAGAAAAGGTTGGAGGCAAAAGAAATGAGCTTAACAATTGAACATTTAACAGGAGGTTACGGCCATATTCCTGTCTTAAAAGATATTAATTTTGACGTCAAGTCTGGTGAAATGGTTGGTTTAATTGGCTTGAATGGTGCGGGGAAAAGTACCACCATCAAAAATATTATTGGGTTACTTACGCCGCAAAAAGGCAAAATTATGATTGACGGGGAAACATTGCAACAAGCACCTGAAGAATATCGTAAAAAAATCGGGTATATTCCGGAAACACCTTCTTTATATGAAGAATTAACATTGAAAGAGCATATCGAAGTAACGGCCTTGGCTTATGATATTCCATTAGAAGAAGCGTTCAAACGAGCAGAACCATTACTAAAAACGTTCCGTTTAGACAATAAATTGGAATGGTTTCCTGCTAATTTTTCAAAAGGCATGAAACAAAAAGTTATGGTACTTTGTGCATTCTTAATTGAACCGAGTTTATATATTATTGATGAACCTTTTCTAGGCTTAGATCCTTTAGCAATTCATGCTTTATTAGAATTAATGGATACGATGCGTAAGCAAGGGGCAGCGATTTTAATGTCCACGCATATTTTAGCAACAGCTGAAAAATATTGTGATCGTTTTGTGGTGCTACACGAAGGGAAATTACGGGCAAACGGTACAATGGCTGAATTACGTGCAGAATTTAATTTACCAGAGTCTTCTTTAGATGATATTTATCTTGCCTTGACGAAGGAAGAAAAGGTGGGGTAACATGGGCGAATTTTTTAGTCAACGTTTGTCACGGCATTTCAAAAAAATGTCCAAGTACTTGCGCTATATTTTAAATGATCATTTTGTTTTAGTCTGTATGTTTTTATTAGGCGGATTAGGTCTGTACTATTCCCAGTTGTTAAAAGAATTACCTCGTGATTTTGTTTGGGGCAGACCGTTAATTCTATTGGGCTGGCTGCTACTCATTCAAGTTGGTAAGTTGGCTACTCTGACAGAAGAGCCCGACAAGTTTTTTTTATTACCAAAAGAAAAACAATTCGCTGCTTATCTGAAACGAGCGCTGCGCTACTCTTTACTTTTACCGATTGTGGTCAGCTTTCTAGGAAGTGGCCTATTGATGCCGTTGATTGTAGTCACAACTAGGTTGGTCGTTTCAAACCTTCTTTTTATTTTTGGTCATGCTAGTTTGTATGATTTATACACATCTTAGTTTACAAAGCTATGGGCTCTATCATCTTTCGTCAACCACTTACCGTAGTTGGTGGTTTGTTTGGTTGATCAGTAGTCTCTTGATTATGACGGGAGCTATTTACTGGACGCCTTGGGTTGGTGTGATTGGTGGCATCATTCTGGCCGTTTGTTTATCGAGTATTTGGCAAAATAAGATGAAACAGAGTTTCTTGGATTGGGAAAAAATTGATCCAAAAAGGAACAAAACAGAATGCATAGAATTTATAAATTCATTCAGCTGTTTACAGATATTCCTGAAGTGAGTAGTACAGTGAAACGCCGTAAATACTTAGATCCTCTCCTCGGAGTAGTCAAAAAAATCATCTGAGAACACGTATGCTTACTTATTCATTCGAAGCTTTTTACGAGGTAGCGAATATAGCGGCTTATTGTTTCGTTTGATTTTGGTTGGTGGCGTGCTACTCTTCTTTTTACAAGAATTCTGGATTGCGTTGGTAGTTGCTTTATTGTTTGTCTATTTAATCGGGTTCCAGTTGATTCCCATGTACACGCAATTTGATTATATGGTGATGACACAGCTATATCCAATTTCAATGGAAAAAAACCAAGCAGCGATTCGCCGGTTAATTAGCGGCGCATTATCTGTTGCGGCCATTATTTTTGGTGGGATTGTCTGCCTTCGTTTAGGCAGTTTGCAAAATAGCTTGATCATTCTGGGTGCCTTAATTGTAGAAGTTGTGATTTTCACTAAAATGTATGTTCCAATGCGCTTGAATAAGTTATAAAGATGAGAAAACCCAGCAAAATTTACAAAAGAACCACATAGAAGCTTGACGAAGCAAGGTTTGGCGACTAAAATGGTAATTGCTGTAAAAATTGCAATAAAATTGTGTTGAGATAGGAGATAATTTCCATGGAATTTCAGTTGGATAAAGACTGGCGTCTGCAGCCGATAAAGGGCGCAACTGGTCAAACATACATGGGAATAAAAGAAACAGAGAAAGTGTTCATTAAACGAAACACTTCTCCACTTCTTGCAGCATTGTCTAAAGAAGGGTTAGCCCCGAAGATGATTTGGACAAAGCGGACAGCGAATGGCGACGTACTAACAGCCCAAGAATGGCTGGAAGGACGTTTATTACATGCGGACGAAATTGGCAAACGCAATGACGTGATTGACGTGTTATACCAATTGCATCATTCCAATTTGCTGAAAGACATGTTGAAAAAAAATTGGTGGCGAAGTTTGTACCCCGCTAACAATGTTGAAAGAGTATAAGCGTCAACTACCTAAAGAATTAAAACGAAACAGTTATTTAAAAGAAGTAATCACTTATTTATATAATCATTTACCAGAATATCCAGAAACTAGTTATGTAGCTGTTCACGGCGATGTGAATCATCGGAATTGGTTAGTCTCGAATAATTATCTCTATTTAGTAGATTGGGATTCTGTGATGGTCGCGGACCCAGCGGTAGATTTAGGAATGATTTTGAGTCATTATGTCCCTCGTTCCGGTTGGAATCAATGGTTACTATCTTATGGTTTAATCCCGAATGAAAGTACGGTTCAACGAATTTATTGGTATGGTTTATTTAGCTTTTTACAAGAGATTGTTCGTCATCACCAAGAGGGCGAAAGAAGAGCAATGACTGCAGAAATTTTACAATTAAAACGAATGTTTAGTAGTTAAACTAATTCATTTAACATCCACACAGGCTGGCGAATTTCACCAGTCTGTTTTTAAAAGAAAGGAATTTTAAATATGCGTGTAAGAAATAGACCCGGAGCAGCAGAATATATGGCAAAATATCCACAATATGTGGTAGAAGGCCCTGAAAAATGGCAAGGGAAATGGCAAGAACGTTTTGGCAATAATCATCCCATCCACATTGAAATTGGTTCAGGTAAAGGTCGTTTTATTTATGAAATGGCTAAAGCACATCCTGAAATTTAATTATATTGGTATCGAATATGCAATTAAGTATTTTATCGATTGCATTAGATAAGCTAGTGGTCCGAGCCGTTACCTAATCTACAGTTATTGCGAGTAGACGGCGAAGCATTAACAGAATATTTTGCTGAAAATGAAGTAGATTTAATCTATTTAAATTTTTCAGATCCTTGGCCAAAGAAAAAACATGAAAAACGTCGTTTAACGTATAAAAACTTTTTAGCGACAGATGAAATTATTTTAAAACCAAATGGAGAAATTCATTTTAAAACGGATAATCAAGGGCTCTTCGAATACTCATTAAGTAGCTTTTCTAAATATGGCATGATTATTGAACGTGTATGGCTAGATTTGCATAATAGCGAGTTTGAAGGCAACATTATGACAGAATACGAAGAAAAATTTTCTAGTCGTGGTCAACGAATTTATCGAGTAGAAGCACGTTTTGTTGCAAAATAAAAACAAGCATTCCTTTATTTTAAGTGAAGGAATGCTTGTTTTTTATTATTTAAGAAAGCCTAAGTTGTCGTTCTTAGAGCATAGGCATCCAATAAAATTCTTGCCAGAATGGATAGTGGTAACCGTGAACGCACTTCATAATCGGGGAAAAAGGAGCCTTCTGATTTGAAGCCCACGAACGGAATTTCAATATATTTCATTAAACTAGAGTGTTTGCTTGCAGTTAAAAGGATAGTCCCAATTTCTGAGTCGTAACAGTTTTTACCAGCGACAACTAATTCTTGAGTTTCTCCGTTTAAAGAAACAAAAAGAGCCACATCTTTTTTTGATAACTTTTTACTAATATTTTTAATAATTTCTGGGTCCGTATGCAGTTCACAGTATTTGCCAGCCAATTGAAACTTAACCATCATTTCCTGAGCAATTAATTCTGAAAAACCTCTAGCAAAGATAATAATCCGTCGAGAAGCCTTGATTTTTTGGATCGCATCTTCGATATTACCAATTTCAATCATGTTAATCGTGCGAGTTACTTCTTCTTCATTCTTTAAAATGGCTGTCCGAATTCCTCGGTCTACTTTTTCTAATGCTGAAAAATTTATATTTTGGTTTTCTTTATCTTTCAAGTGATGCTTGAAGGATGTGAAACCTTCATAGCCTTTCTTTTTCATGGTTCTTACAATCGTCGCAGTTGATACGTTGGCTCGTTCGCTTAATTTTACAATGGAATAATCAGGGATTTCTAAAATATGTGTTTCGATAAAATGCCAGAGATATTGCTCCGACTCACTCAATTTTTGTTCCATAATGGCCAGCCCTTCTTTCTTTCACTAAAAAACATTTATAAGCCTATTTTTAATGAAAAAAAATAAAAAAGCTAGAGAAATTATGAAATTGTAAATGTTTTCTATATTTTTGCGAAAGAATGAAAACCTTTACATGGTATTTTGAGACATAATAAAGAGGAGAAAGGAGGAACTACAGTGACTATTTATACATGTACATTAAATTTAGCCATTGATTTATTTATCGAAACAGAAGAGCTAGTTCCTTTTGTCGTGAATCGCACGAAGGAAGATGATATTCAAGCAAACGGGAAAGGAGTCAATGTTTCCCTAATTTTAAAGATGTTAGGGATTGATAATACCGCTTTGGGAGTCAAAGCTGGTTTCACTGGGAACTATGTCGAGGATTATTTAAAAGAAAAAGAGATAACCACTGATTTTATCGAAGTCGCTGGCACAACGAGAATCAATGTGTTTACAAAAGTTACCCAAGATCAAAAGGAATACAAATTAGTCAATAAGGGACCAAAATTATCTGAAGAACATGTACAACGTTTTTTGAAAAAAATTTCAGAGTTACGTAAAGGGGATTATTTGTGCGTATCAGGAAGTTTACCACAAGGGGTTTCGCCAAGTATTTTGATTGAAATTAGCCGAATTTGTTTTGAAAAGCAGGTGTTCTTAATTTTAGACAGTAGTTATGAAGAAATTTTAGATTGTTTGCCTTATCAACCATTTTTATTGAAACCAAATGAAGAAGAACTTCAAGAGTGGTTTCATACAGAAGTGCAGACTAAGGACGATTACATTTTTTACGGACAAGAATTACTGAAGCGGGGAGCCAAAAATATTTTACTTTCTTTAGGTAGTGAAGGGGCTTTATTTATGAATAATGAAAAGGTTCTTTCAGGCAATTCACCAACTGGAATGGTTGTGAATACAGCTTGTTCAGGGGATGCAATGTTAGGTACCTTTTTAGCTGGCTGGCATCAAGGACTTTCATTGGAAAAAAATTTAAAAAGAAGTATTGCAGCAGGTAGTTCAACAGCATTTCGCAAAGGATTGACAGATTTTTCAGATGTTCAGGAGTTAGAGCAACAAATAAAGATTCAAGAGGAGGAATAAACAGATGGCTACGTATCAATTAATAGCTGCTACAGGTTGTCCGACGGGAATAGCGCACACGTATATGGCACAGGAGGCATTGGAACAAGCTGCGAAACGTAAAGGTATTACGATTAAGGTTGAAACACATGGTCAGATTGGTATAGAAAACGAGTTAACACCTGCAGAAATCCAAGGAGCGGAGGCAGTCATTATTGCCGCCGACAAAGACGTTCAAGCAGAACGTTTTGCTGGGAAACGAATTATTGATGTCCCTGTCAGTGTGGGGATTAAAGAAGCAGATCGCTTAATTGAAGAAGCACTCGCAGGCAAAGGATCGATTGCGGCCGAAAACCAAGCAGTGGACGAACTTGAACAGGAGACACAAATTTCTTCAGGAAATGTTGGACATAGTATTTATAAAAACTTAATGAATGGCGTCTCTCACATGTTGCCGTTTGTAGTAGCAGGCGGCGTTTTAATTGCTCTTTCTTTTGCTATTTGGGGCATTTATTCATTTGATCCAGAAAGTAGTCAGTATAATGCTACCGCTGCTATGTTAAAAAGTATTGGTGATGCCTCAATGGGCATGATGGTGCCAATCTTATCTGCGTATATCGCAGAGGGGATTGCCAAACGACCTGGTTTGGTTGTGGGCTTTGTCGGTGGTTTGATTGCTAACACTGGTGGTACTGGCTTTTTAGGAGGGATATTATCTGGTTTCCTTGCTGGGTATTTCATTCTTTTATTACAAAGAGTATTTAAAGGTTTGCCTAAATCATTAGATGGTTTAAAAGCAATTTTCCTTTATCCAGTCATTGGCGTTGCAGTTATTGGTATCACTATGTCTTTACTAGCAGATCCGATGAAAGCTGTTAACGAAGGAATGATGAGCTTTTTAGCTAGTTTCCAAAACTCCAGTCCGTTGGTTTTAGGAATTATTGTGGGTTGTATGTGTGCCTTTGATATGGGAGGTCCAGTTAATAAAGCGGCCTATGTTACTGGGACGGCACTCTTAGCTCAAGGAAATACTTCTTTTATGGCAGGAGTTTCTGCTGCCTGCATAGCGCCACCTTTAATTACAGGCTTTGCTACATTATTCTTTGGAAAATACTTTGACACAAATGAACGCAATGCGGGGCTAGTGAACTTTATTTTAGGCTCCACACATATTACAGAAGGCGCTATTCCGTTTGCGGCAAAAGACCCATTGAAGGTTTTACCAATTATGATGCTCGGATCTTCAATTGCGGCAGTCTTAACGTATATGTTTGGGGTACAAGTGCCAGCACCTCATGGAGGCTTTCTTGTTTTACCAGTTGTTACTCACGCTGTTCAATGGGTTCTGGCAATTTTAGCTGGTTCATTGGTAGGCGGTTTATTGCTAGGTTTTGTACAAAAAAAGTAGAATCGCCAAACAAGAGCAATCGTTATCAAAAAAATGAAATAACAGGAATTAGGAGTGGATGGAATGGCTTTTATTAAAGAAAATCATATTTTTTTAAATCAACAGTTACAAACGCAAGAGGATGTTTTTCACTTTTTAGCAAAAAAATCAACAGAATTGGAAGTTGCTCAGGACGCACAGGAAGTTTTCGATAAACTGAACGAGCGAGAACAAGAAGGAACAACGGGGATGATGAATGGATTTGCGATACCTCATGCAAAAGCAGCAACGATTCAACAAGCGGCCATTATCATCGTTACCTTGGACCAAGGTGTTGAGTGGCAGAGCCTTGACAACCAATTAACGGAGTTTGTGATTGCGCTGTTTATTCCAGATGCCGAAGCTGGCACGACACATTTGAAATTACTCTCTTCCGTTGCGCGCCTCCTATTAAGAGAAGAAGTTACTTCTGGACTGAAACAAGCAAGTTCGCCAGCTGAAATTGCTACGTTACTAAATAATCAATTAGGAGAGGGAACAGAATGAAAAAAATTAGTGAACAAAAACGTAAACATTTAGAAAATCTGGTAGATGATCAAGGGATTATTGGCGCACTAGCCATTGATCAACGTGGGGCCTTAAAACGCATGATGGGAAAATACAAAGAGGTGACTGCGCAAGAAATCAGTGACTTTAAAGTATTAGTATCTCGTTGCTTAACACCAGAGACTTCAGCAATTTTGTTGGATCCAGAATATGGCCTAGCTGCTGCTGAAAATCGAGCACAGACTTCAGGTTTGTTACTTGCGTATGAAAAAACGGGCTACGATGCTTCGACACCAGGACGGTTACCCGATAGTCTTGATGTTTGGTCGGTTAAGCGTTTAAAAGAAGCGGGCGCAGACGCGTGTAAATTTTTACTTTATTACGATGTTGACGAAAGTGAAGCAATCAATGAACGAAAGAAAGCTTATATAGAACGGATTGGTTCAGAGTGTTTAGCCGAAGAAATTCCATTCTCTTTTTAGAAATTGTCTCTTATGATGCAAACAATTCGGATAGTGCTTCAAAAGAATACGCTAAAGTAAAACCGCACAAAGTAATTGAAGCGATGAAAGAATTTTCAAAGGATCGCTATAATGTTGATGTTTTAAAAGTAGAAGTCCCTGTGAATATGAATTTTGTAGAAGGTTTTGGCACTGAAAGTCTTTATAGCCAAGATGAAGCGCAGGCTTTTTTCAACATGCAAAGTGAAGCAACACAACTTCCATTTATTTTCTTGAGTGCAGGGGTTAGTGCTACGATGTTTCAGGAAACATTGAAATTTGCAAAAAAGCAGGTTCCTCGTTTAATGGAGTCTTATGTGGTCGCGCAACTTGGGCAGACGGCGTGCTTCCATTTGTTCAACAAGGTTCAGAAGCAGCCGTTGCGTGGCTTGAAACAACTGGTAAAACAAATGTTGACGAATTAAATCAGGTTTTAAGAGAGAGCGCAGTATCAGTCTTTGAAAAAATACAGTAATTAAGCTGAAAATATTTACTGAATTTGAACTAATTGGTCATCTGAATTAAATTTTTTCAGAAATCGTCTTCTTTAAGTGAACTCAATGTACGCAAACTCAAAAGATATGATATAATTATTTCGATATCGATGTATGAACACCCAAAAAGTAACATTGCTTTACTTTATTTGGGGAAAGTTGGGGTATTATGGGAATTCCTAAAGAAGGCGAGTTTGTAACCATTCAGAGTTATAAACATGACGGACATTTACATCGAACGTGGCGTGATACGATGGTACTAAAAACGAGCGAGTATTCTTTAATTGGTGTGAACGATCACACGTTAGTAACGGAATCCGACGGACGTCGTTGGGTGACTCGTGAACCAGCCATTGTTTATTTTCACAAGAAATATTGGTTCAATATAATAGCAATGATTAGAGAAAAGGGGGTTTCGTATTACTGCAATCTGGCTTCGCCATATGTTTTAGATGACGAAGCGTTGAAGTATATTGATTATGATTTAGATATCAAGGTTTTTCCAGATGGTGAAAAACGTTTACTAGACGTTGATGAATATGAATTTCATAGCAAACTAATGGATTATCCAGAAGATATTGACTTCATTTTAAAAGAAAATGTCAAGACTTTAGTGGATTGGATTAATAACGAAAAAGGCCCCTTCTCGCCCGAATATGTAGATATCTGGTATCAACGTTATCAACAGCTATCAAAAAAATAGCCGATGTAAACAGCCCACAAAAGGAGCTTGGAGCATTAGCCAAAATGGCTAATGCTCCAAGCTCTAAATTTTCCGATTTAATTGGTGTTATAGTTCTTTATTCATTTCGTAGTGTTCAATGCCAGCATCCATAAAAGGTGCTCCTGTTTTTTGATAACCTAAACGTTCATAGAAGCCTACAGCGGTGACTTGTGCTCCTAGAGTAATCTTGTGGTAGCCTTGTTCTTTGGCAAAATTTTCCGCCGCTTCCATAATCATTCGTCCATAGTCGGCGCCACGGTAAGCTTTTTCAACGGCCATTCGTTGTAATTTCATAACGCCATTTTCTAGTGGAAGCAAGCGACAAGTTGCGACAGCTACATGATCCGTGTACAAAACAAAGTGAATACAATGTGCTTCATATTCATCGATTTCCATCTCTTCTGGTACCCCTTGTTCCGCTACGAATACGCGTTGACGAAGCCGGACAGCATCTAAATAAAGATCACTCATGGTATCTTTTGTTTGAGCTACATGCATAGAAAAACCCCCAAGTTCAGAATCTGTTTCTATTTTATTATACCACGAAAAATGTTCTAGCAATGAAGTATTCTCAATGACTGAGGGGGGAAGGTGTGATAAAATAAAACAGCAACAATTGAACAAAAATAAAGGAGGAGCCGCTGTGATTAATCGATTTAAAGAATCGAAATTATTTTTCTGGTCAGTTGAATTACTTGTCGTAGCCATGCTATTATTTATTGCTTCGAAAATTAATTTCTTATTTGCACCGATTGGGACATTCTTTTTCAACGTTGTTTGCCCCAGTCTTAGTAGCAGGCTTTTTGTATTATTTACTAAATCCTGTGGTCAATCTACTAATGAAGACGAAAATGAAACGAATTTATGCCGTCTTACTGGTATTTTTATTACTAATCATCGCATTAGTTCTGATCTTATTAACAATTATCCCTAAGTTGGCAGATCAGCTAGCTAGTTTAGCATCAAGTATGCCAGATTTCTTTAAACAAGTGGAGACCTGGATTTATGAGATTGCGGAGTTACCTATTTTTAAACAAATTGATTTAACAAGCTATATTGAAAAAATGGATATTTCTTATGCCAATATTATCCAACAATTTTTAAGTAGTTTATCAAGTAGCTTAGGTTCAATCGTATCAACGGTGGCGTCAACCACCATTGTTTTGGTCACTGCGCCATTTATTTTATTTTATATGTTAAAAGATGGAGACAAGCTAGTACCAGCGATTCAACGTTTTTTACCTGAAAAAAGAAAAGATGATATCGTGGATCTTTTAGGACAATTGAACCAAACCTTATCCAGTTATATTAGTGGACAAGCGATTGAATGTTTATTTGTCGGTACATTTACGATTATTGGGTATTCATTGCTTGGCGTTCGTTATGCCTTTTTATTTGGTGTCATTGCCGGCTTTACGAATTTGATTCCCTATCTAGGACCTTATCTAGGATTAGCGCCTGCTGTCTTAGTGACCATCTTTAATGAACCCGTCAAAGCAGCCTTATGTTGTTTAGTGGTGCTAGTGGTTCAACAATTGGACGGAAATATTATTTATCCAAACGTTATCGGAAAATCTCTAAAAATCCATCCATTAACGATTATTTTAATTTTATTGGTAGCAGGAAATTTAGCAGGTTTGCTAGGTATTTTCCTCGGTGTCCCATTTTACGCAATCTGCCGGACCATTATCTACTATGTTATTGATATGGTCAAAGCGGGTCGTAGTGAAAAAGTTACCAATGCTGTTCTTTTAGGGAATGAAACAAATACGAAAGAAAATAACGGTTAATGATTGAATCCGCTAATCTTTCGTGCTATGATTTTATGGATTAGGATAGAAAATAACCTGTCATAATACTGATTGTGTCTGTTTCTAAGCCTAACCATAAAAAGAGGAAGAACGTTAAAAGAGTACGAAAGTACAGCCTCGGAATTATCAACAATTAAGGAGAGAGAGAACATTATGAATAATGCTGACCCTGAGAGTCAGTCGCTAATTGCGCAACTTCTATTATTAGTCGTGTTGACGTTTATCAATGCCTTTTTGGCAGCGGCGGAAATTGCAGTCGTATCTGTTAACAAGAATCGTGTGGAACAAAAATGCGGAAGACGGCGACGCAAAAAGGCTCAAAAAATTGGCTTAAGGTATGCAAGACCCCAATAACTTTTATCCACAATCCAATAGGGATTACTTTGGTAATATCCTATCTGGTGCTCATTAGCAGAGACTTTATCTAGTCGTTGGCCC
>OKVS01000494.1_pt1 | contig 12555 bp, 19 predicted proteins | sample 1606911 | NCBI WGS metagenome assembly OKVS01 (sample SAMN03281016, study PRJEB24777) | human gut metagenome | isolation source: fecal sample PR161 from 1 month old female Malay infant, caesarean... | reverse complement strand
TGCAGGGAATGGACATAATCAAGCTGGGCGGCAGTCACATGCCCGTACTGTTCTGACATGGCCTTAAGCCGGCTTCGGGATCACGATGTTATTTTCCCGAAAATTTCAGCCAGTTTGTTGACTTCTACCCCTGCCACATCAGAAAGCCGCGCAATATCAGAGGCAATGGCCTGGTAATTTCCCCCTAGGTCTGCCCCGGCACTGGCCAGAGCGATGACGGCAGCCTTTGCTTTGGTAAATGAACTACCAGAGTCTTCCAGTTGCTCCGTAACAAACAGCAGATTATTCGCTGTCTGTCCTGCCTTATTCCCCGTTAACTCCAGTGTTTTTGTGTAATCAGAAAGCGTTGACTGTCCGGTATAAAATGCATATCCCAGTGCACCAACTGTCGCTCCAAGCGCGGTAATGCCAAGTGTTACCGGATTAAGAGACCCCATGAGAGCGCTGAATGTGGGTCTCAGCCCGCCAAAGGAATCCTTAATTTGCCCTCCCTGCTGTAGCAGAATCAGCCATGGGCTCTGACCACCAGCCAACTGTGTGGCAATATCCGTAAACTGCGCAGGCAGTGTTCTCATTGCTGCACGATATTGCCCCACAGATATGCCAGCACGCTTCGCTGCCAGTTCTTCACGCGCAAATGCTTTTGTTACCTGTTCACTGCTGGTATTTGCATTTTTGCCAACGCCAGCCAGCTGACGGTTCAGGCGTGTGACTTCTTCATCAAATTTTGCGCTGTCGCCATCAATTTTTACGACCAGATCACCCACTGGCTGGGACATAGCGGACTCCTCCGGGTATGCTTTCAGCTATTGACATTAACTGTTCATCAGATAATTCATCGCTGACGTCTGCCAACATTCCCAACAGGCTGAAGTCGGCGACGGAAAGGTTATGTTTACTGGGATCGGTGAACAGGCAAAACGGCGAGGTGACTCAGGCTGGCAAAATGGCTGTCAATCAGTTCATCCATAAAATGGTGTTCCTGATAAAACTCCCCCCATTCCAGCATTCACGCGAGGACATTTCTGCAAGCATGGCACGCCAGTCAGGGCGACCAAATTCCCTGGCCAGTTTCATGGCAAATCGTCGTGCACTGGTCAGGACTTTTCCAGAGAAAGCGGCTCCATATCTTCTTCTGGATCGCTACGTTCCGTTACAGCCATTCCTGACAATTCCCGTACCATCGTCGCCGCACGTGTCAGAGCATCGGTACCATAATCACTCAGAACTTCGTTCATCAGCTCCGGGATATCGCGATTTTCATCAGAAGCCTGGGACAGCGAAAGCGCCACAAGCATGGCATAATCACGAATGGCCAACAAAGTAACCGCTTTAACTGTTTCATCTTGCGATGCTCCCTCAGCAGGGAGAGTATTTTTCGCATCAAAGACATATTCCAGATATTCAATGCGATTTAGCGCTGATAATTCGTAAAGTGTTACCATGTCCTCACCAGCAGTGAGAACATCCCTTTTTAAGTTTGCTCATAGAAATACTCCTGAGCGGCGCCGAAGCGCCGACGGTGAAAATAATTTACACGGTAGTGGAGGCGTTATCTTCAGCCAGAGACGGTTTGCCTTTATTGGTAATTTGTGCACTACGGGTAATCACTTCGTTTCGTGAAATAGTTTTTCCCAGACTATTTACCCAGCCGGTGAATACATCGACGGCACCATTTGGATATTTAATTTTGTAGGATTTCTCGTCACCACTCATAAACCAGTCAATAAGATCCTTCTGGCCTGATTCACCCGGTTTCCATGCTAGTGTCACGCTGGTTTGACCGGCTGACTTAACACCCTGAGCTGTTGAATCCCAGTCAGGCGCATCATCATCAATATAGGAATCATCATATGACTCTGCAGTCAGTTCCCCAGGTGTTAATTCCTTAACCTTTGCCGTTCGTGTCCAGCCGACATCACTTAACGGATCATCGTAGGGATCACCAGTTCCGGTATAAATCCAAAAAGTAGTCCCGGCACCTTTCGTCGGCGTGGTAGGTGTTGGAGTTGGCATATAGTCCTCACATAATATAAGTCAGGGAATATTGGAGATCGGCGGAACCCCATGTAGTGGCTTCATCGTCTCGTTGATAGTCGTACCCGACAACGCTGATGGTCTCGACAAGACTCGTAAGGTCAGGGACGGTTTCCATCGCCGGATATATGCGGGTTTCCATCCATTTATCCAGCTCACTATCGGTAGCAGTTGCTTTAAGGAATACTTCAATGTGAAGGACAGCCTCCCACTCTTCCTCATCAATACTGCCGCCCGTCGCCTTTGCATCGGTAAGATATACTGCGACCGCGGGTAACTCTTCTGGAGCCAGGAAAGCTGGCCGACCGTCATACCAGAATATTTTTCCGGAGTTGATTGACTTCAGTTTGTCCAGAACAGCTTTTCGTATTTGCGGGTGAATCATTTTGTCACCAGCCTTATCTGATTTTTGATCGCAGCCAACATTTCTTTTTGCATATCAGATGCTATCAGTTTGGGAAGTTCTTCTTTGAATGCAGTAGTCAGGGGGGTGGACAGAGGTATTTTCACCACTTCTACCGGGTAACGAGATTTACTGGTTCGTCGAAGAACATGCCAGCGACCATTATTAAGCTGTTGCACAAAAGCGCCAGGGAAGCTGAAATTCCCGATCTTCAGAACGCTTCCAGAGCTGCCGCTATCACGCTTACGCCGCGAAAGCTGAACACGGACATGACCCAGCTTTATTGCCGGGAGATTCCCACGATTTACTCTGATGGTAGCCATTGGTTTTTTAGGGCTTGCCCGTTTAAGTTTGGCGCGCTGCATGACCAGTTTGCGCTTAACCTTAGTCTCTTTCGCCACTCGCGTAGAGCTGCGGCTGATTGCACGCCCAGCCACCCGGTTAATGGACTGGGATGTCGCCCGAGGAATGGCATTTTTACTGATATTGCTCAGGTTCTGCCTGAGCTCTTCCAGCCCTTTAATCGTCACCTGTGACCTCCTCAATCCATATTTGCGGCTTACCATTAAAGAGGAGCCAGCGGGTAACGGTGTAAACCTGACTTTTATAAATAACCTCATCTCCCCGCGCCGGCTGATAGCCAGCGCTGAAAATAACCAGGTTAATCCCATCCCCCGCGACCGGCCCCAGCTCAGGCAGCAGGTGACTTTCAACAGCAATATGCTCATCGCCATTAATAGTCACCGTTCTGCCCAGCCTTTTCGCCGTCAGTTCATCCATCCTGCCAACCATATTGTCAAAGGCATTAGCCATTGATTTTGACTTCCAGGACGGTAACGCCTGCCGCAGCATCCTCCCAGGCAGTCCCGGCTAACACCGCATCGGTGTCATCCAGCTGAACATTTCCAGCTTTGAGATATACCTTTTCCCCGGCGGTCACGGCATCAGCTGGCAGCTTAGGTAAAAGAAAGACACCTTCAGCGAATCCGTCGCCTACATCACCCGGCTGAATATCGGTAATTGCAACCGCAATCATCCCGCCTAAAGAAACGGGTGTACCGCTGAGAATTTCCTCGGTACCAGAATTTTTCACGGGGATGGTTTTGCCGTCTTGCACATAATTTTTAGCCATAACGTCTCCTGTCAGCCCCGCAGGGCTGATTTCAGGTATAAAAAAAGCCCTTCCGGGCGTCGTTTTCAGAACTGTAATGATTACTGGCCGCTGGATTTCACCAGGCCGCGGTAATCAAGCGGCGCCACACCGGCATCGATACGAACTTTTGTAGCGATACCGTCAGTGGTAAACCCTTCCTGCTGATCAATGTAAGGAGTATCAACACCATTCAGATACGCCACTTCGATGGTGTCCGTCCCTTTTGCCGCCATCAGATACCAGGCTTTTGCGTCAGCTTCGTCAAGGCGGGCCTCTGCAATCACATCTGCAAAATTCTGGATCGGGTTAATAATCCCAGCGTTGATATCCGCCCCTTTTACGCTCGCTGATTTAATCGTCTGGTTAGCCAGTGTCTCCAGCGCGACCGGCACCAGCATAAATGCCGGGCGGATGTTCAGAGATCGTTCTCCCTCTTTCTGCAGGCGCATCAGTTTACGGGCATCGTCCAGGCTGCTGACGGAAATAGCACCGGTGGACAGGTTCTTGTGGTCTGCGTGGAATAACGCCTTACCATCTGAGAGTTTTGGGTTTTTGGTCAGAATGGCGTAAACAAGGTCACCGATAGTCGCCTTAGCGGCACGGCCCATTTTCATCGGAACATCTGTGAGCTGGTTCAGATCATCATTAATGATTGCCTGGCGAGTGATGGAAAAAATTTCTCCGTAGGTGGCTAGCGCGATGGTTTCACCTTTATCGCCGGTAGTCACATACTTATATTCAGCGCCTTCGCGAACCTGCCGCAGAGACGGGAATCCGCCCATCCCCACACGATGCGCTGTCTTAAAGTCCGACAACTGGCCTTTCTTTGTCCACTGTTCAAACGTTTCTGCAGCTTCGTCCCAGCCCTGCAAAATCGATTTGTTGGCGACATCAGAAGGATGTTGCCAAAATCAGAGGTGCTATGCGTCAGCGCCAGCCCTACCATCTGCATCGGGTTATAGCTGGATACGCCAATTCCCCGCTCAGTCAGGGGCCCATGCGGGCATGTTCACGCAGGGTCATGCCGTTGTAGACATTGTCACGTTCCTGATCTTCAAATCCGGCACGCGCCATCAATGCCTGGCGAATACCATCGGCGACAAAATTACCGTTACCTGCATGAATATGCGCTGGCGTGGTTTTCGCCGATGGTGAAGCATCTTTACCCAGCAGCGCCAGCAGTTTGTCTTTAGCCTGATCGACAGAGCAATCCATATCTGCTACACACTGCGCCTGCAGTTCGGCGTGTTTACCACCAAACATTGCAAAGAGGTTGTTAATACCATTAACGCGCTCTTTTTGCTCTGCGATAACCTGAGCACGGATGGTGTTTTCGTCGGGTTGGCTCACCACCGGCTGCTGCACTTGTGGTTGCTGCGGATCGCGCTGAGTGGTGGCTCGCGGCGGCGTTACCATGTTGCGAATACTTTTTGGCATCTTTTCGAAGTCCTCAATACGTTTAGACTGGATACAGGCCATCGCCTGAAGAGAGGGAGTGGTCTGGTCGGCAAAACCCATCGCGACGCATTCTTTGCCGTCCATCCAGGTTTCATCTTCCAGCATTGCCGCTATTTCATCGGTGCTCTTGCCGGTTTTCTCTGCATACGCAGGGATCAGAACAGATTCAACTTTATCCAGAAGTTCTGCATAATCACGCATATCGTTGGCATCGCCACCAGCAAAGCCCCAGGGCTTATGGATCATCATCATGGTATTTTCCGGCATGATGACCGGGTTACCCACCATAGCAATAACCGACGCCATAGACGCAGCCAGACCATCGATATGAACGGTAATTGACGCACCATGATGTTTAAGAGCATTAAAAATGGCGATGCCATCAAAGACATCGCCACCAGGTGAATTAATGTGAAGGTTAATGTGACTGATATCGCCCAGCGCTTTCAGATCGTTAACAAACTGTCTGGCTGTCACGCCCCAGTAGCCGATCTCATCGTAAATGTAGATTTCAGCCTGATTATCGGCGCTGGCCTGCATACGAAACCACGAATTACTTCTTGCGCTGGCTTTCGGACGACGAAGCGTCCGGTTCTTTGACTTCGGCACTGGTGCCTCCTTTATCGTTTGCAGGATCGGTGTCATACACCAGTCCCAGTTCGCGGTTATCATCAACTTCAGCCTTGCGACGACGTTTCACATCATCCGGATTGCGTCCGCTAGCTCGCACCCAGTCAGATTCTGTCGCAGCACCACCTCGGATTTGCGCTTTCCAGGCATTAGCCTCTTTAACTGGGTCGATCCACGGCATGACCGGACCGGAATAAACTGCGGTGTAAAGCGACGCCATATCCAGCCCACGTGGTAGCTGAATTTCGCCAGAAGCCACCGCCATTTTTAACCAGTTTCGGTACATTGGCCGGGTAATTGCTCCGATGAACCAGTCCTGGAGGATCAGATAACCGTCTGTTGATTCAACCAATTCCTGGCGCTGAGCGCTGTACGTTCCATCGTAATTTCTGGCTGTACTGGAGAAGCTGAGACGAGCACCAGCAGCAACGGCGCGCAATTGCCCATTTCTGAATGTTTCAAGGTTAGGGTTTGGTCTGTCAGATTTGATCATCCCGATGTCTTCACCGGGCAGGAGATCATCATAGATAATGCCTGGTTCAATCATTACATCACGATTATCTTTGCTGTTCTCATCCGTAAAACTTTGCCCGTCCCCTTTTTTTATGTACATCCCCAGGGCGGCGGCTATGCGTGCGGCAGTTAACTCCGCATCCTCGTATTCTTTCAGCGCACTGAGGCGCATGAGAACACCAGAAAGGAGAGACGTCCCTCTGGTTTGATGAAGGCGACGGGTAAATTTGAGATGAAGCATATTCCCGGCATCAATATCTTTCGTATCCAATTGACGGCCGGTAACAGGCAGACTTTTATAAACCAGGTACTTTTTCGGGCGTCCCCAATTATCGACATAAACCCCCTGACAAAGTTGCTGTGACTCATTGTTGGTCATCGGCACAAAATCAGCCTCTAGCGCTTCAAGCCAGAAAGGTACACCAGCCACTGGATCAAGTCCCTGCGCTGAGCCACTCACCATCTGAGCGAAAATTTCCCCGTCCCTGAGCCAACTCCTGAGCATCAACCGCTCAAGCATCGGGCGGGTAAACTGTCCCGTAACCTCAGGGCTGACTGACCATTCGGCCCACTTCGTTCTGATTTGTTCTGCCAGTTTTTTTGCGATATTTCCGTTTTTTAGTACCGGGTGTGGCTCAACAATAATTCCTTTAGCTCCAACTACCCTTTCCTCGAGCTTATCGAATACACCAATAACCAGATCGTGGTTATTGTCCAACCAGCGAGCCTGTTCTCGAAGTGAAACAGCTCCCATCTGACTAAGCTGGTTAGCGGAACGATTTTCCCTGCGGGCCTTATGCGTACGAGTAGGCTTAACAGCTTCATATGCCTGTATCATTGCTCTCGAACGTAACCTCGCAGCTTTCCAACCAGGGGAAAAGACACCAATCGCATCATCTAACAGGCTCATGGAAACCTCGCGAGCTTATAACCGGGTCGCCCGTTACGCTGAGCCAGCAGGGAAGCAAGACGACGCTCCCATTCCTGACGCCCCTTGCGGATTTCAGACAGGTTCTCCAGCGTCATCTGCTGCCCGTTGAATGTTATAGACTTTCCATCCAGCACAGCTATTTCCGCATCGGTATAACGCTGGATAATGGATTCAATATCGGTTTGTTTCACACCCAGCCTCCCTGATGATGTAGTCCACGGGTTGTTTTCGACATCCGTCTTATTTGCCTTCCGTTTTTTCTGCTAGGGTCGATTTTTGCTGATAACGTGGGTGACGCTTCGCCAGTTTCCGGCGTGCTTTCTTCAATCCACGTTGCCCGCCTCGCCCATTCAGGCGCATCCGGCCATTTGATCTTTTCGTATCCGTGCAATATGGCCAGCGCATCGGCATAAACGAGTAGATCGAAAGCTTCATTCGGACCTCGGCCCGGTTTGCTCCATTTTCCATCGGGTGAACGTTCCTCATAGGTCAGCTCATCGTAAAACCAGCTGCCGAGCCATTTAGGGAAATGCACATAGTTCGGGCCGGGTGATTCTCGCCACAGGGCGTTATTCACCTGATCTTTGAGCGCATCAGTCTGAAGAAGGTAAAGCGGCACATCGCCAGCGGCTTTTGCCCGGCGAGTTGATCTGTCAGTGTTATCAGGAAATGTTCGGGTAATTAGTTTTGAGCGTCGGACACTGTCGCCCTTGAAGAGGAAAATCTTTTACCAAGCCCATCCCGGCGGCACTTACGCCAGAACTTGTAGGCGTTATCGGTGACACCATCCTCACCGCCGGAATCGACAGCCATCGCCATGATCCGCATGCGTTTTGAAGGGTTACTCGCTAAGGGCCATGACTTTTCGAACACGTCAGACAAAAGTAAATCCCAGTCTTCCGGGTAACTTGCCGGATCGATGGAGTAGCATTCACCGTGCTCGTTTGCCCGCAGAGACTGGCGGATGTTGTAGCGATCGACCAGCCATCTCTCACCCTGCTCACCGTAGCCAGTCACCTGAACCACGAAACGACGGGATTTACCGCCCTGCACATCAACGGTTGCAGTCATAAAGAGCACACCATCTGGTACAGATCGCTTCGGCACGTCTTCAGCGCGTCGTTCGAGCAGCTCACTCTTACGTTGTTCGAGACTGGCTCGGGGTAGATAAGGCCGACCAAAGTCGGTATTAACTACCGTTTTCAGCGTCTCTTCACTCTGGGTGGACTCATATTCCTGCTCAGCAGTCAGGAATTTGTATATCATCTGCGACCATGTCTGATATGCAGCCGCAGGCCCCTCCATCCAGAATGAAGCGATGCGTGATCGCCGCGGCTCCCCAAATCTGTTGCCATCACGGTCTATTTTTTCTCCATCGCGTAACCAGACATGGCGGATATTCAGTTCACGTTTCATATCTGCGGTGATCCTGCCTTTGCAGGCCGGGCACTGGAGATATGCAGACTCACTTGCCACAACGGGATCAAGGGAATCCCGGGTAGCCCGTCATATTTGCAACCTCCGGCTGAAAATATTCTCCGCAATGCGGGCAAGGCCAGTAAAGGCGGCGGCGGTCACCACGATTAAACAACGATAATATGCCGGTAGTCGGCGGTGCCTCATGTGCAGTGTTTGGTCGCCATTTCGTGTCACGAATATCTCGGCCAGGTGAACTCTCAACCAGAGTCATGCCGCTGGACATAAACGTAGTGGTACGTTTCGAACCCAGGGAAAATGCATCACCTTCCCCGTCGATATCTTCAGGAAAGCGGTCATAGTCAGTTAACGCCACGCTTTTATAGTCTGACGACGACATAATGTTGACTGACGGCCAGCCCAGTTTGAGATAGTTACCGGCCCGGAATGTGCGGTCGTGAACGTTATTGTCGTTACGACGGGGGACTGAGTCGCGATTTTACTTCCGGACTACACCGGAATGTGCGATCGAGGCGTTTCTTGGAATGTTCACGCGCTTTCTCTTCGGAGACCTGAATAACCAGCATGTCAGCGGGATCACAAACGATGTTGTAGACAATCCAGCCATCAATCAGGCCAATCGTTTTCCCGGTTCGGGCCGGTCCGACAAACACCACCGCATCATATTCACGGGATGCCAGACAATTCATCGGCTCAATAATATAAGGGGCCAGATTGGGTCCCATGGTACGGAGTTACCTGCCCCCATCGGCACACGCATATATGAGCTGACCGCATCGGCCACCTGCATACGACGTGGGGCACGAAGAATACCGGAGACATCGCGGCGTATCCCCTTGGCAGATGCCCGTTTTGTCATCAGTCCTCCTCTGGCTCATCCTCCTCTGGTTCAGCGTCCATTACTTTTTGGGCAACCTGATCGCGCAGGTCATCAATCACGCTTTGCACGCGTGATACCGCAACCGGCGTAAGTGCACAGTCGCGCTCAAGAATGTCCGGAAGTGTTTCAAGTACCATGACGACGGCTTTCGCCATCATTGAAAATTCACGTGCGACGTCTTCGGCGGGAATAAGTTGCTTGGTATCTACTTCAAATTTCAACCGCTCGTTTTCTGCTTTCCAGTGAGCGAGGCGATCAGGGGTGTCATCTCTTCAAGATTCGATGAGGAAACCGTCGGGATCATTAATTCTGTCAGAATATCGGTGACAAGATACAACTTAAGTTTGCTGTTCGCTTCCCTGGGCGGGACTGACATTTTTTAGCCTGTAGCGACGGTCTGGCGGTGTACGCCAGTAATCCCGGCAAGCTGGTTGATATTGAGTTTTAAGCAGCGATTTCCTGGTCCATGATGGTGAACACTTTTTATACGATTCGACATCATTGAAAATCCGACATCTGGAAAATCAATAACCTGTGCACATGATGATGATGACTATGAAAAATGAAAACTAGCCGTTTTCCGCGAGTCCGCCGCCCCGTGGTAACCTCCCCCTCCGGGAGGACCCTTAAATAATAATGATTATCATTTCATGATGATTACCAAAATCAGCACACCATGGACGTTTAGACGCCTAAATCACCGGGCTCGCTCATACCGAAATCGTTAATGGTATTCATTCGCATTATCGAAGCCACTCGACAAAAATGGCTCCTGTAATACCTTGCCACTTCCCGGAGTGGCAACGCTCATGCCCTTGAGTCGCTGTCGCATCATCGCCGCTGATAACCGGTGCCCGTTTGGCGTTCGCGCTGCTTTACCGGAGCTTCTTTTGATATAAGAACCTTGACCCGTCGCTACACAGGCTCGCTCAATGGCGACTCAGGGGAGCATCACGACTGCTCCATTGCCTTTCAGCTGCGGTCTATCCGCTTATTGCTTCATTGCTATATCCTCAGGTGGGGATAGTTGGTGATTTATCCCTTGGTGGGGTTAACAGTCAGCATCTGGCCGGGCGACTGCGCGGCAGGCCCACATACAGGCTTCCTGCATTTTGGTACGCGCGATTGACAGGCTACTCAGCGTTTGAGGGTCTTGCTCTGGTTCGCTTTCATGCACAAATTTGAGGAAATCCAGCTTTTTGAGGAACTCGCGGCTTACAGCTTTGACCTCATTCATCATCTCAATGTCAGCTGGCGTCAGTATGCGATAGCCCTTTACGGTAGTGCCGTCTTGCGGTTTTGCTTCACTCATTTCGTAGTCTCTCTTTTTCTGCCTGCCTAATATCTGACTTATCCCGATTGCACTGACCAAGGGCCGACAACAGGCTGACGTTCAAATCCAGGCTCTCGCCCCACGTCATTTTGTCGGGGATATCGGGGTATGGCGTATCAGCCATCAGGCTGGCCGGTAACGGAACTACCGGCACCTTGGAATAAACCGTTCGCGTATTGCTGCATGAGCTTAACTATGGCAATAACTATTAGGCGACAATTACCCCGTCCGCCGGCCAAGGTAGTTGACGCCTAATAGCAATAACTATCAAAATTTGGTCATGAATATACGCTTTTGTTGTTTTGCCATCTCAACAATCGGAGATATAGGGTAGCCTATGCCTATCCCAGGGTTAGCGTTTGACTCCATAAGTTCCATGATTACCTGCAGGGAATGGCCAAACATATCCAACAATCCTGCAAAATTGACGCCCATGATTTCCACGGATATGTTCTTTGAAGTCTGCTCTAAAAGAGTTCGTAGTTCAATCGCCTCTGCCATTAGAGCATCAGCTTTCTCGCCACTCACATAACGTCGAGCTGTAATTAACCCGACAACAAACCCGGATTCAGCGTCGATGATCGGTCCACCAGAGTTGCCACCATTAACCATGCCATCAATTGCAAACTGTCCATGTTCCAACGGGGCTGAAATGATTGCTTCGTTTGTAAGCAATTGCGGCATCCCATGGGGGTATCCTGCAAATATTATTCTCTTACCCCTAGTGGGCATGAACGCTTCTGGTGGGTGCAGGACCTTCCGTCCGGATGGGAGAGGAGAGTTTAATTGCAAAATCGAAAAATCATTCTCATAATCTAAATGTAAGATTTGTGCGTTAAGTATTTGGCTTTCTTCAGTTCTAAGAATAACAGCACGATTTTGGCGCAGCCTCTGAGAGTCTAGGCAAGACTTTATAACATGACAATTTGTAACAACCAGGTCTTCACGCATAAAACTAAATCCGCTCCCCCATGAATCTCCAGCAATGACCTGAAATGTTGCATTGGCTAAATCTTGGTGCATGTTTATACTCCACTAAAGGTGACCTGAAAGATGATAATGGAGTTATTTGACATCATTTCGAGTAAAATGCAGAGGTTTTTTTAAAGTAGAATAGCTCGCAACTTTAGTTCTATCGTACATTTTCCGCAAAGGTTCTCATTTTTTGACCAGTATCATCTCAAGAACTGAGCCCTCGGGTGGGATTATTCCATCAATAAAGATACTGCTGATGCTATCAATAGAATTAGTCATTGAAATAAAGGTAGTATCCTTCTCACTTTGAGCGCGATAGCCCTTTACGGTGCTGTTGTCCTGCGGTTTAGCTTCACTCATTTCGTAGCCTTTTCGGTTGGTTGTGGGCAGTTAGCCTGCACTGCTTTGTTGTGCGCCAGAATGTCGCGCTTGGTCTGCTTATCCAGCACGTCGATATCGTGGTCAGTCAGGTAGATGATCCGCACCCAGCTGCAGGCGGTATCGATCACTTCAGGTTTTGCGGGTAAAGTTTTCGCGCAGCTCCCGATCAACATTATCATCAGGCATATGGCTGACAGTTGTTTGTGCATCGCTGGCCTCTTTCATGACAACCGCCTTACGTTCTGCCGCGGCGACGGTGGCGGCGGCATTCTCTTCGATACGCTGCTGATCGGCTTTGGCTTCTGCCTTACTGGTCCCGCGAGCGTGGCCAATACCGAACGCGCCAGCGATAACCGCCAGCAAAGCAGTTGCCAGACCAATAATCATTTCAATGCCCATAGTGACCTCATACCAGTACAGATTT
>OKVS01000490.1_pt1 | contig 12703 bp, 13 predicted proteins | sample 1606911 | NCBI WGS metagenome assembly OKVS01 (sample SAMN03281016, study PRJEB24777) | human gut metagenome | isolation source: fecal sample PR161 from 1 month old female Malay infant, caesarean... | reverse complement strand
TGGTCTTGGGTTTTTCCCGAGAAGAGATTGGAAGAGCGTGTCCAATGATGTCATTGATTTGCTGACATTCGGCGATCATTTGTATCGAACCAGTTAAGATCATACTCTAGTGGTATGTTTGTCCGCTTGGCTTTTGCGGTAGCTATTAACGTGGACCCAGATATTTAATTGTCGGATGAAGCGTTGGACTGTCGGGGAATTTAGAGTTTCAATTAAAATGTATGGAAAAATTTACGGAAATTAAAATTCTGGTAAAACAATTTTATTTGTTTCTCACGATGTAAACTCCATCCGTCGTTTTTGTGATAGAACTTTTTGGTTGCAACACGGGAAAGTCGTTGAATATGGAGATACGATGGACGTGACTACCAATTACGAAAACTTTTTGAAAAAGAAATCAATTAAAACAGTTGACCGCGAAGCGACCATGAAAGATGAAACCCCAACACCAGATATTATTGAGGTGGATCATGCGGAACTTTTAAATGCGGATTATGAACCATTAGAAATGGTAACGCAAGATGAAAAAGTGATTGTAAAAATTGAATATACTGTCAAAAATGACCAAATTAAGAAGCCTGTTTGTGGGGTCGCTATTCGAACAGTGGACAATCATTATGTCTGTGGCTTAAATACGTTGTTAGATGGCGTGCAAATTCCTTGGAAAAAAGGACGGAATGTTTTTTATTTAGAATATGAAAAAATGTCATTATTAACAGGTGAATATTATTTTGATATTGCTTTCTTTGAGGAACATGCAACAGTCCCATTAGTCTACAAAACAAAATACGTGACGATGTTTATTACCGGTCGTTATGCCGGAGAAGGAATTGTCATCTTAGATCATAAATGGAAGGATACGACAAAAGATGAAGTATGATTTTGAAATGGAAACAGACGAGAGTACCAGTGTTGGGAAAATCGTAGCACAAATCAAAGAAAATAGTGATGTCTTGGAATTTGGTCCAGGTAATGGGCGAATGACTAGCTATTTGATGGAAGCAAAAAAAGTGCCAGGTCTCAATTGTTGAATTAGACAAAGAACTTTATGATCATGTCAGTCAATTTTCAACAGATGCCTTTTATGGCAATATTGATGAAAATGATTGGGTCGAATACTTTGCTGGTAAGACGTTTGATTATATCGTTTTTGCGGATGTGTTGGAACATTTAATGAATCCTCAAAGCGCCTTAGCAAAAGTTAAACCATTTTTAAAACCAGGCGGTCAAATCTTAATCACTTTCCCTAATTTGGCGCATAATTCGGTCTTAATTGATTTATTTAATAATCGTTTAACGTGGAATGAAACTGGGCTGTTGGATGCTACGCATAAATCATTCTATTTACAAGAAGGATTTGAAAAAGTTTTTGCAGAAGTTGGTTTATACATTGCCAAAGAAGATTTTACATTTAATCAAGTTGGCTACAACGAAATTCCTACGACATATGAAGCGTTACCTGTAGAAGTACAAGCAGCTTTTAAAGCGCGTCCCTTTGGCGAAGTGTATCAGTACTTTTTTAGCCTTGACTGCTGAACCAGTAGAACAGCCAGAGCGAGTGACACCAGTAAATTCATACAATGAAAAAAATCGTTCATATTTTAATTAATTGCGGCGAAGAAAAACGAGACTGAAGTTGGATCAACCAGTTGATTTACAAAAACCTGAAACAAAACAGTTCCAACTGAAGATACCAGAAGACGTCCAAACTGATAAAAGTTATTCCCAAAGTTTAACGGGGGCAATTATTAAATTATCCATGACGATAGACGGCGAGACAGTCCCAAGTCGCAGCCACGAATGCTTTTCTGGTACAAGAGAATATCTATTATTTCTTAGATACGCAAGTACCTGTAATCGAAGTAACCGATGCACAAATGGCAGGCAAAGACCTGACAGTAGACATTGATTATTTCTTTGAAGGCAACTATTCAGAACGTGAAAATACCTTTTATTCATGCACTGTTAGATGAAAGAAATCAATTTTTAGAAGAAATGAATAAACAGACGGAGACTGCCCCTATGCCTACTGTAAAATATAAACGAGTCACATTAACTAAATTTGATAAAATGATTAATTTAACTATCGATGATATTGCTCGCGATGTAGAAAATAACGTTTCTGTTATCAGAGGGTGGGCGTATGACAAACAAACAAATTATCCGCTAAGATTCAGCATTGCAGAAGCTAGTGAATCAGTCACTTATACGGTGGAAACAGAATACCGTCGTGATGTTATTGATATGTTTGAATTAGAAGGCGATCAAGATTATGGTTTTGTCATTACGATTAAAGATCCAGAAGATTTACCAGCCTACACGTTAAACATTGACACCAAATCAGGCCAGAAGGTTCAATACGTGGTGGAGCGTCCAAACATGGTTCAACCAGGCACGAAATTTGATCGAGCATGGCGTTCGATTCAGACACGTGGTTTCATGGGCTCAGTGAAGTGGTGCTTTAAACGACAAGAAAAAGCAGAAGCCCCTGTTGACGTGGAGGCAGTTTTAGCGGAAATTAAAACGTTCCAATTCCAGCCTAAAATTTCTGTCGCTGTGCCTGTTTATAATGTCGAAGAAAAATGGCTTGCAGCATGTGTCTCTTCTTTACAAAATCAGTACTATGAAAATTGGGAGTTATGTTTAGCAGATGATGCATCGCCAAGCGAACATATTAAGCCCATGCTAGAAAAATATAAAGAACTAGATCAACGAATCAAAGTTATTTATCGCGAAGAAAACGGACATATTTCAGAAGCAACTAACTCAGCTTTAGTCGATTGCTACTGGCGATTTTATTGGTTTCATGGATAACGATGATGAATTAGCGCCACAAGCATTATATGAAGTGGTTAAAGCTTTAAATACAGATCCAACGATTGATTTTCTTTATACTGATGAAGATAAAATTACAGAAAATGGTCGTCGCTTCAACGCGTTTTACAAATCGGACTGGAATCCAGAACTGATTTTAAATCATAATTACATTACACACTTTGTTGTTGTGAAACGTGATTTATTAGAAAAAGTAGGCGGATTGAACTCAGCATATAACGGTGCTCAAGACTATGATTTCGTATTACGAGCAACGGAACAAGCAATGAAAATCAAGCATATTCCTGGTATGATGTATCATTGGCGTGCCATTGAATCATCGACTGCTCTAAACCCTGAAAGCAAAGGTTACGCCTATGTAGCTGGTCAAAAAGCGGTCCAAGCGGCGACGGAACGCCGTGGCTTAAAAGCACAAGTAGAGATTGCCGAATTTTATGGTTCCTATAAAATTAACTATCTTTATGATCATGTGCCGATGGTATCATTGATTATTACGAATGATACAGAGAATATGAGTAGTTACTTACGTCAATTATTAGAAAAAACTGCCTATACAAATTATGAAATTCTATTGCCTGCACGCTTCGAGAATCAAATAAATATCCAAAATGACCGTCTTCGTTATGTTTCAACAGAAACTCGTCATGGCATGATTCAAGCTGCTAAGGGAGAATATGTGGCTTTATTAAATGCTGGATTGGTACCAACGAAAAATGATTGGTTAAAAGAGTTAATGAACATTGGTCAACAAGAGACCTCTGGTTTAGTGACTGGCCGCGTAGTTGACGCACGCTATCGCGTGGAAACAGTGGGAGTATCAGTTGATACAGACAAAGGTCGATTACTTTATCCCGAAAAAGGCACCCCTGGTAAAAGCTTAGGTTACTATTACAGAATTGCTTTACCAAGAAATATTCAAGCAGCAACTGAAGACTGCTTACTATTCAACAAACAACTTTACCTAAATTTAGAAGGAATTAACGAAAACTTAGGTAAAGAGTGGATGGGTGTCGATTTATCGTTACAATTTGCTAGCGCTGGTAAACGAAATGTATATGTGTCCTATGCAATTTTGAAAGCAGACGAAAAAATGCAAAACCATGATAAAAAGGATCTTATAAAGAACTTGCGGAAAAATGGACCGCGGAAGCTTTAGTTGATCCCTACCGAAATCCGAAACATCTATAAGGAGAATGCACATGAATGAAGACATTAAGGTGATCTTTGATAGTATCTATCGCGACAAAACAACAAATAATTTAACCATTACAGGTTGGGCGTTGGATACAATCACTAAAGAAAGCCCAACTTTCACAATTAATAATGAAAACCAAGTGTCCGCTTATAACATTCAGCGCGTTTTACGTGAAGATGTTAATCAAATTTATCAAACAGAGCCTGCGATTGAAGCTGGCTTTGTTGTTACACTTGAAGGAATTAAACAAAAAAAGTACTCCCTTTTCATTTTCAATCATCAGCACATGTTGTAACGGTGGATTTTCCCTTGAATAAAAAATATCCAGTGATTCCAGGGACAGAAGATAAAGTGACTCGTCTTTGGATAAAAGCCAAAAAAGGATTTAAGTATATGGCTAAAAATGGTATTTCTCATACCATTCAACGAGCGAAAATTGAGAAACTAAGAAATCAAGCTTCGTATCCTAACTGGTTAGCTAGAAATGAAGTACTAGACATAGAAGCGATGACGCAAGAAATCGCAACTTTCATTATCAGCCTAAAATTTTCCATTGCGATGCCAGTGTATAATGTTGAAGAAAAATGGCTTCGGTTGTGCATTGATTCTATTTTGAATCAAGTCTATACTAACTGGGAATTATGTATGGCCGATGACGCCTCAACAGATCCTAATGTCAAAAAGATTTTAACAGAGTACCAGCAATTGGATGAGCGAATTCGGGTCGTCTTTCGTGAACAAAATGGTCATATTTCCGAAGCAACCAACTCTGCTTTAGCGATTGCTACCGGAGAATTTGTCGCCTTACTAGACAACGATGATGAATTAGCGATCAATGCTTTTTATGAAGTGGTTAAAGTGCTGAATGAAAACCCAGAACTGGATTTAATTTATAGTGATGAAGATAAGATTGACATGGATGGAAATCGTTCTGATCCAGCCTTTAAACCAGATTGGTCACCTGATTTACTTTTAGGAACCAATTACATTTCGCATTTAGGCGTGTATCGTCGGAGTATTCTAGAAGAAATTGGCGGCTTTCGAAAAGGTTACGAAGGTTCTCAAGACTACGATTTAGTCTTAAGATTTACTGAAAAAACGACAAAAGAACGCATCAAACATATTCCAAAAGTTCTTTACTATTGGCGGATGCTGCCAAACCTCAACAGCAGTGGATCAGGGCTCCAAAGGTTATGCTTTTGAAGCGGGGCTAAGAGCCGTGCAAGATGCGCTCGTTCGTCGAGGAATTAATGGTCATGCAACGCATGGGGCGGCGAATGGCTTATACGATGTTTATTATGACATTAAATCCGACAAGTTAGTCTCAATTATTATTCCAACTAAAAATGGCTATAAAGACGTACAACGTTGTGTTTCATCGATTATTGAAAAAACAACCTACCAAAATTACGAGATTATTATGGCTGATAATGGAAGTACAGATCCAAAAATGCACGAATTGTATGCAGAATTTGAACAACAATTACCTGGCCGCTTTTTTCGTTGAATCAATCGATATTCCATTCAATTTCTCAACTATTAACAATCGTGCAGTGAAAAAAAGCGCACGGAGAGTATTTATTATTTTTAAATAATGATACCGAAGTGATTACAGAGAATTGGTTAACTTTGATGGTTTCATTTGCTCAGCAAGAACGGATTGGCTGTGTAGGTGCTAAATTATTGTATCCAAATAATACGGTCCAACACGCAGGCGTTATTTTAGGATTAGGTGGCGTCGCTGGGCATGGTCATTATGGTTATCCCCATGGTGACTTAGGCTATTTTGGTCGGTTAGCTATTAATGTTAATTATTCAGCAGTAACTGCCGCATGCTTACTTATGAAAAAAGCAGATTTTGATGCAGTTGGTGGTTTTGAAGAAGCGTTTACCGTAGCTTTCAATGATGTTGATTTATGCCTGAAAGTCCAAGCTTTAGGACGTGACAACGTCTGGCTTCATGAAGCAGAGCTTTATCATTTTGAATCTCAAACTCGTGGATATGATGATAAAGGCAAAAAGAAAAACGTTTTGAACAAGAAAAAGTGATGATGGAAGAAAAATGGGGACCTTTAATTGAAAATGATCCATTTTATAATCCTAATTTGACAAGGGATATTCCCAACTTTTCATTACGAATTGACTAGATGCAATTGCGGATGACGAAATGGAGCGAAAAGATGGAACAACAACTAACTACAAGAAAAGAAAAACAACCATTACGCAACCAAGCTGAGCAGAGCGCTCGCTTGGTTGATCATTTGTTACGCTGGCGCTATCTGCTAGCGGCAGTCATTTTTATTTTACTGGTAGCCTTTAAAGTCCATGGTAGTTCATTAAACATGTGGGATGCGTATGTTTCTGAATATGCAGATGGTCAAAAAAGTTCATTAATTGCTGGTGAACCAAGAGGTGTTCGCTCGGATGAATGGCTCGTTCAAACCCCATTTAGCCTCTCACAAACACAAACAGGTTTGAAAACACATAATGATGTGATTACGTTAAATGGGCAAGACATGGTGGTAGGCTATAATTCACCAGCGTGGAATTTGGCCACGTTAGCGAAACCTTTTACGTGGGGCTATGTACTATTAGGCAAAGAATATGGCTTATCATGGTATTGGAATCTTAAATTAATTGGCTTAATTTTATTTTCTTTTGAAATTGGCTTGATCGTCACACGGCGGAATAAATATTTAGCTTTGTTAGCAAGTGTTTGGATTCCGTTTTCTTCGGCCCTTCAATGGTGGTTTGTCTCGCCAGTTGGAGATTTAGTATTTTTTGGCTTAGGTTTTTTAGTGGGAATTTATAATTATTTCTATTATCATAGTAGTGTTCGACGTCGTGTCATTTGTGCGATAACGGCTGTTATTATGGCCTCAGGATTTGTTTTAGTTATTTATCCTGCGTTACAAGTACCACTTGGTTATTTGATTTTATATTTTTAATTTATTCTTTTTAGAATTTCGTGAAAAAAATTAAGTTGGATAAGTGGGATGGGGTCCTGATAGGTGGGGCACTCTTGATGACGGCGATTATTGTTGGCGGATCGTTATATGGCTCATTGGATTCCTTAAAAGCAGTAATGGATACCGCTTATCCAGGAAAACGGGTAAGTTTAGGTGGCGATATGCCTAAACGCGATATTTTGTTATTTTTAACAAATTGGAAAATGCCGTTTCAAGATGTTCCATATTCAAATAATTCGGAAATCAGTAGTTTTTATCAATTATTTTTTGTTATTTGCCGCTCTCACCATTTATTTTTTATAAAAAAATTCAAAGAAAACATTTACGGTTTTGTCTTATTCGTGTATTGTTTATTTAACTTAGTTTGGATGAGCGTTCAATTTCCAACAATTTTTGCTAAGTTGACATTGTGGTCTTATGTGCCAGAACAACGGGCGATGTTATCCTTCGGGTTTGCCGCTGTGTTGTTAAGTTTATGGTTCATCGATTATTTATGGAATCGCCAAGCAAAAATTCCAATGATGGCCTGGTTAGGGCGCTAGGATTAAATGTTGTTCTGTATTTCTTTGTTTTATATACGGGCAATTTACGGTTATACGTTACACGAATGGACATCATTGGTGTCTTAGTTGTCGCTACCGTTTTAATTGTTGCTTTATTTAAACGTTGGCGCACGTTATTTGTCCTTGTCTTATTAGGAATCAATTATGGTTTCTGGTGCCTTTGTTAATCCAAATTTCTACGAGGCGATTTCTGCTGTCTATGGTAAAAAATTAGCGGTAGAAGTGGAAGAAATTAACAAAAAAGACCCCAACCAATTGTGGGTGGGCGAACGCTTGATGTATGGCTATTTGCCAATGTTAGGTTTGCATACATTTAACGGTGTTGCTTTTACGCCTGACTTAGAGGCTTGGAAACCATTAGATCCAAAAGGAAAAGACACATTTATTTATAATCGCTATGCGCACATCAATGTTGAAGTAGGAAATCAGACCCCTGTTTTAGAGTTGATGCAAAAAGATGCGATTATTGCTCGTTTATCTCCAGAAAAATTAAAAGAATATGGGATTAAATATGCGGTCGTTTATAAACCATTAGAACCGTTAGACACACCAACGATTCATTTTGAAAAATTATATGGACCTGATCAGAACGGGGCATATATTTATCGAATAAACGACTAGTGATTCATTCATGGAATGAGGTTTGAATATGGGAAAAGTATTGAATAGAATCGGTCGACTTATTTTATTAGTTACAATGATCGGCTCGTATACGATGTGGGTCGTAGGAATTGATGCGCCAGTCACAAAATATATGTATGCCAATAGTTCAATTTTATTATTAATAGCAGTAATACTTGTACTGCTATTAAATTGTACGAAATTAAAATTTATTGACTGGCTGACCGTAGCGTTGGCGCTAGCCACCTGGCTCTTGTTTCACTTTACGGAATCAATCCGTCATAGCACGATGCAAACAGATACAATGATTCCTTTAATTATTTTGTTGGTTCTTTGTTTTAAAGTTTGTGTCTTTGATCGTTTGGATCAAACGCTTTTATTAATTGTCTCTTTAGTTGCTTTGAGTGCGACTTTGTATCGGATGTCCGTGGAGTTGCCTCAGTTGATTCCAGCAGACGAAATTTTTAAAGAATCAAATAAACTAGAAAGTATTTGGATTAATACCAATACGATTGGTGCAACGTTGATGTTTTCAACAATGATGGCCAGTAGTTTGATCAAAGCATATAGAAATAAGGTTTTTAACCTGCTGCTTTTACCTGTATACATTGGTGGTGTTTTAGGTACATGGGTCAGTCAATCAAAAACCTCTTTTGCCATTTTAGTTGGTTTTATTCTGGTGGATAATCTTTTACCAAAACGTTTCTTGCAACGTTCGAAAGTTTGGCTGTTTGGTTTTGTCGGAGTAGCTGCATTGGGACCATTGTTATTTTACTTATGTGCGGAATCGGATACTGTTGATTTATTTACAGGAAGAGAACGAATTTGGCATGAGTTTTTTGCTAAATGGTTATCTGATCCTCAACATATTAAAGTCGGTATGGAGCCTTTTGTGGCCTCATGGAAACCGCTGGGGACACATAATGCTTTTCTATTTACGTTAAGTAATTTTGGTGTCATTGGCTATCTGATTTTATTTGGTTTTTTAGTCAGTATGATTTTATTGATTGGTTTCCGCAAAAAAAGCATTGGATCGTTTGCAAGTTAGTTTACTTTTAGGCTTCCTTTTAATCTGGATTCATTCATTTATGGAAGATATTTTATTAGCGCCTCATTGGATGCCGATTGTTTATAGTTTCCTTGGGCTAGCCTTCTACTTCCGGCCAGAGAAAAAACGAGGAAGACATGAAAGACCAACGACACCTAAAAGAAGAAAACGAGTGAAACAAACAAGTCCTGTTAGCAATGAAGAGCGCCCGATAGCATCTGTTGACGAAGAGGGCTGGGACCAACCTGAAGAATTAAGTCGTGTCCAAAGACATCGCAGATAATTTTCATCCTATAGAACTTTCTTGTCCGCTGACATTATGGTATTATAGGGGTTGCATGTTATTACAAATAATGTAATTACTGGAAGTGAAGAGAGGAAGTTTTTAATGACATCAAAAAGTGAATGGAGTAATGCAAGACGAATTGTAATTATTTTAGCAGACGTTTTGCTCTATAATTTATCAATCATCTTAGGGTTTATGGTGAAATTTGGCCGAGAAATTCCTTCATTTAACTTTGTGGCTTATGAAAAATCTGCAATTTACATTTCAATCTTTTTTATCTTTTTGAATTTGTTGTTAGGTTCGTATATTTTTTATAATCGCAAAATTAGTGACATCATTTTTGTCACGGTGATTGGTCAAATTTTAATGACTTTAACGATTATGATTGTGACATTTGCCGGACGTTGGTTTACGTTCCCACGTTCTGTTTTAGGATATTCCTTTATAATCGGAATTATTGTTCTAAGTCTTTGGCGAATTCTTGTTTATTATCTTTACTTAAAGGTCAGCAATGAGCGAAAAGTTGTTTTACTAGGTAAAGAAAATCAAGTCATGCGTTCAATTCAAAACTTTATGTCTGATAAAAATAACAAGCATAAAGTAACGAGCGTTGTTGTCAGCAATTACTATGAAAACTTAAAAAAAATTATCGATGAAATCGATATTGTTTATATTTCAAGTAATGTTGATGAGAACGAAAAAGTAAAATTGTATCAATTAATTGTCAAACACAAGAAAAAAATCTTTTTAGATACAAGTTTTGAAAATCTAATTATGTTAAAACCAAACATGATGAACTTTGAAGATGAAAGTATTATCGAAGTCTCAAATTTTGAAATCCAACCAGAAGAGAATTTTATTAAACGTTTATTCGATATTTTAGTCTCTGTTTGCCTATTTGTGATTACCTCACCCTTAATGCTTATTGCAGCGATTTTAGTCAAAGCAACCTCACCGGGACCAGTGATTTACAAACAAACTCGGATTACATTAGATCAACGTGAGTTCTCGATTTTAAAATTTAGAACGATGTCGGCAACAGCGGAAGCAAAATCAGGTCCAGTCTTATCTACAAGTAACGACAGTCGCGTCACTACAGTTGGTAAATACTTGCGCGCTTTACGTATTGATGAGTTGCCACAACTAATTAATGTTATTCGCGGGGATATGTCCATTGTCGGACCACGTCCTGAACGACCATTCTTTGTTGATCAATTTAATCAGGAAAACCCGAATTACTATTTACGTCACAATGTACGTGCGGGGATTACTGGCTATGCCCAAGTTTATGGGAAGTATGCTTCTGACTACAATAGTAAATTGAACTTTGATTTACTGTACATCAAGAATTATTCATTGCTATTGGATATGAAAATTCTGCTTCAAACCATCAAAATTCTCTTTGATAAAGTATCATCAAGAGGATTGGATGAGTCTGAAGAACGTGAAGAATTGACGATGGATTATTGTAAAGAGAATGCTATTAGAATTTACCGTTAAGAGGAGCAGTGGCTCCTCTTTTTTTCAAAAAAAGAGAGACTTCTAACAAAGCTTGAAAATCAGGATTCTATGTAAAAATATATAAGCGTGGATGAAAAAAGAAATAGGGGTGAAGAAATGGAAAAGTTACCAGTAAGTGTCTTACTTTCCATTTATATAAAAGAGCGTCCTGAATATGTTATTGCATGTTTAGACAGTATTTTTAATCAAACTGTAAAAGTCGATGAAATAGTATTAGTAGAAGACGGTCCTGTAACTGAAGAAATGACAGTCATTGTAGATAAATATAAAGAAACGCATCCAGAAGTGCTTCATGTTTTACCTCTAGAAAATAATGTTGGTTTAGGTAAAGCGTTGGCAGAAGGGGTTAAAGCTTGTCGTAATGAACTGATAGCACGAATGGATGCAGATGATATTATGAAGACGGATCGGATTGAAAAGCAATGGCAACTATTTCAAAAAAATCCTAACTTGGTCATTACCGGTTCTAACATTATCGAATTTGAAGGGAACATAGAAAATGTTTTGGGTTATCGTAACCTTCCCAGTTCTAATGAGGATATTCGTGAATTTTCCAAAAGAAGAAACCCGTTTAATCATATGACTGTCATGTATAGGAAGTCAGACATTTTAGAGGTCGGTAACTATCTGCCAATGTCAGGGTTTGAAGATTATTATTTGTGGGTGCGGTTATTGAAAAAAGGAAAAGAAGCTCAGAACCTTTCTGAACATTTAGTCTATGCTCGAACAGGCAGTGATATGTACGCACGGCGTGGTGGTTGGCAGTATTTTAAGTCAGGACTAAAAGGACGCAAAGAAATCTATCAAGCATGGACTTAGTAGTTTTAAAGACTTTTTTGTGAGTTCCAGTGCGCATGTTGTCGTAAGTTTGATGCCAAATACTTTACGAGGTAAATTTTATGAAAAGTTTTTAAGGAAAGAAAATGATTAAGATTGAGGTAAAATTATGCAAGAGATGTCCCAGACAGATTTAAAAGAAATACAAGCTGTAACATTAACTATGTCCAAATATTTTGTGCAATTTTGTCAAGAAAATAATTTATTATGTTATTTCTGTGGCGGTGGTTGTATTGGTGCTGTACGCAATCAAGGATTTATTCCGTGGGATGATGATTTGGATTTTTTATGCCACGACCAGACTATGAAAAATTAAAAAGCTATGGCCACAGAAAGCAGATATAAATAGATATCCATTATTAGTTGCTTCTAAAACATATAATGATCATAATTCATTTATAACTATTAGGGATACTGCCACTACTTTTATTAAACCCTATCAAGAGGATTTAGATATCCCTCATGGTTTACCAATTGATATTTTTCCGTTAGATGGTGCGCCAGAAGGAAATTTGCGAAGAAAAATCCAAAAGTTTTGGGCACTGATTTATGCGTTATTTTGTTCGCAAGTTGTTCCAGAAAAACATGGTGGTCTGATGGCTATAGGAAGCAAGGTTCTATTAGGGATTTTTTCTTCAAGCAAAATTCGCTATCATATTTGGCGCTTTGCTGAAAAAAGAATGACTAAGTATTCCTTCGGCTCCACTCCTTATGTTACAGAATTATGTGTCGGACCACGCTACATGGGTAATATTTATCATTTGGAAGATTTTAAATCTGCTATTTTTGTTCCGTTTGAAGATACAAAAATGCCAATACCAGTGGGCT
>OKVS01000488.1_pt1 | contig 12709 bp, 15 predicted proteins | sample 1606911 | NCBI WGS metagenome assembly OKVS01 (sample SAMN03281016, study PRJEB24777) | human gut metagenome | isolation source: fecal sample PR161 from 1 month old female Malay infant, caesarean... | reverse complement strand
GATTATTGACGCTAAAGGAGATAACGCGGAACTGTTCCAGCGTTTCGCCATCGCGATCAAGCAGGTCTACACGCATTGGAAGCTTGGTTTCGGCATCAATCCAGACAATGTAGCTGTAACGCGTCCCGTCGCGGGCGACAACGCGGATCACTTCACACAATCTGTCAGCGATGCGCGTACGCCCTACCGAAATAAAATCGTAGTAAGGGGCAAGGCGCTTGAAGTCGGTGTAGATGAGCGATGGCAGAGAATCAACGATATAGTCGCCATTGAGGGTAAAAGGCTCCAGGCCTGGCTCGAAATAGCTGATTTCGTTACCACGCTGAACCACTTCCCGACGCGGGCCATCCATCTGTAAAAGTTGCGCGAGCGGCTGATTATCAAGACGGGCATGGCGATAGCGTAACGACTCGACGCCCTGCTTATTGATGCTGATAAATGCCAACTCGTAATTGAGTGACTGGCTGGCCAGATTCATTTGCTGCAACAACGCCCCGGATGAAACATCAGCCGAGGCGTTGGCAGAGAAGAACAGGCTACCCGCCATCAGAGACATGGCGAACCAAAGTTGCTTCATTACTGCGATTGCGTTCCTAAAGTTTGGTTTCCTGGCACCTGCACAGCAGCCTGCTGGGTTTGTGCCTGCTCAAACTGAAGCTGTTCTGAGTGCAGACGACGCTGCAACTCATAATCCTGCAACATCGCATTAATGCGACGGCGCTGCTCCTGAACCTGCTGTTGCTGACCGCCACTGGCGGAGGCATCAGCCGGTACACCCAAACTTACCGGGCTGGCTTTGCCCATCATCGGCAGTGTATTGAACACTGGCGCTTCTGGCTGCTGATTAGTTTCAGACTGAGTATTATAGTGCTGGACGCCAACGATAACTGCAAGCGATACGCATGCCGCCACACCCATTTGGGTAAGTTGACTGGCCCACGGACGCACCTTCTGCCAGAACGGCAATTTTCTGCCACTGGTGTGGTGCAGGTTGAGCTTCAGGAATCAGCGGAGTGGTCTGATGAACAGGCTCATTCTCAATAGCCGCCATCACGCGGGCTGAGATATCGAAATGGATAACCTCGCTGGTGTCACCACGAAGGGTGTCACGGATGAGATGGTAACTCTCCCAGGTCTCTTGCATTTCGGGAGAATGAGACAGCTCGTTGAGCAGCTCACTATCCAGCGTCTCACCATCCATTAAAGCGGAAAGTTTTTCTTTCTGCATGCCTAATACCTTTTCCAGTATCCCGCTATCGTCAACGCCTGATAAGCGGTTGAACTTTATTATCAATAGCTTCTCGCGCACGGAAAATTCGTGAACGTACCGTGCCGACCGGACAATCCATGATAGCGGCTATCTCTTCATAGCTCAGACCATCAAGCTCCCGTAACGTAATTGCCATGCGTAAATCTTCCGGGAGCGACTCGATCGTGCGAAAAACAATTTGTCTCAGTTCTTCTGACAACATTAAGTTCTCAGGGTTCGAAATTTCTTTCAGCGCACCGCCACTTTCGAAGTTTTCGGCGTCGATTGCGTCCACATCACTTGAAGGCGGACGACGGCCCTGAGCGACCAGATAATTCTTTGCCGTATTGACCGCAATACGGTACAGCCAGGTATAAAAAGCACTATCTCCCCGGAACGAGTCCAGCGCGCGATAGGCCTTAATAAAAGACTCTTGTACAACATCAGGCACATCACCTGACGGTACATAGCGGGAAACCAGACTCGCCACCTTATGCTGGTAGCGCACCACCAGTAGGTTAAAGGCTTTCTGATCTCCCTTCTGGACCCGTTCAACCAGGACCTGGTCCGTTAACTGCTCGCTCATCCGAGGTAATGTCTCCCCAAACCTAAATTCCACGCGTTATCGAAACGCCACTCTATAACTACCGCACTTTGAGCAAGCACCAGCTTAGAGTGTCTGATCTTCAATAAGTTCCGTAACGCCTTTGTTTTTGTTCATCGCGCCGCAGACCGTTCATTTTCTCTCATTATAAGTCTGTTCACGATACGCACCACTTTCTGACAAGAAACATCTTTTTCCCGCCAGAAGAGTAACGCAACACAGGCTTTATTTCACCACAAAATCTGACGCTAACGATCTGCTTCGCAAAATAATTTCATTTATTTACCCTTCGTTTACCCCTGCCTGCGCGTTTAGTCATTGCAACTTCCCTTAAAAAAAACGTGCGATATCTCGCATTCAGGTGCTATTCTGCCCCAACACTGTTTAGTAAATTAAACAAAAATCATGAACACAACACCTGAACTTCATTGTGATGTACTGATCATCGGCAGCGGCGCTGCCGGTCTCTCTCTGGCGCTGCGTCTGGCTGAACATCAGAACGTTATCGTTCTGAGCAAAGGCCCGATAAGTGAAGGCTCCACATTTTATGCTCAGGGCGGCATTGCCGCAGTATTTGACGAGACCGACAGCATTGCGTCACATGTGGAAGATACGCTGATTGCCGGGGCCGGGATCGTGGATGCGCACGCGGCAGAGTTTGTCGCCAGCAATGCCCGCCATTGTGTTCAGTGGCTTATCGATCAGGGTGTTTTATTCGATACTCAGGTTCAGCCCAACGGTGAAGAAAGCTACCACTTAACGCGTGAAGGCGGCCATAGCCACCGCCGCATCCTGCACGCCGCGGATGCTACCGGAAAAGAAGTGGAAACCACGCTGGTCAGCAAAGCGCTGAACCATCCTAACATCCGGGTCCTTGAGCGGAGCAACGCGGTTGATCTGATCATTTCCGACAAGATAGGCCTGCCCGGTACGCGTCGCGTGGTGGGAGCGTGGGTCTGGAACCGTAATAAAGAGAAGGTGGAAACCTGTCAGGCGAAGGCTGTGGTGTTGGCTACAGGTGGCGCCTCTAAGGTGTATCAGTACACCACGAATCCGGATATCGCATCCGGGGACGGTATCGCCATGGCCTGGCGCGCCGGCTGCCGCGTGGCGAATCTCGAATTTAATCAGTTTCACCCCACCGCCCTGTTCCACCCTCAGGCGCGAAATTTCCTGCTGACGGAAGCCCTGCGCGGCGAAGGGGCTTATCTGAAACGCCCTGACGGTACCCGCTTTATGCCGGACTTTGACGCCCGCGGTGAACTGGCGCCGCGTGATATTGTTGCCCGCGCCATCGACCACGAAATGAAGCGCCTTGGCGTGGACTGCATGTATCTCGATATCAGCCATAAGCCAGCAGAATTCATTCGCCAGCACTTCCCGATGATTTACGAAAAGCTGCTCAATCTTGGCATTGATTTAACACGCGATCCGGTGCCCATTGTGCCAGCCGCCCACTATACCTGCGGCGGCGTGATGGTTGACGATCACGGACGTACTGATGTAGACGGTCTGTATGCTATTGGTGAGGTCAGCTATACCGGGCTACACGGCGCGAACCGTATGGCGTCTAACTCGCTGCTTGAATGTCTGGTGTACGGCTGGTCAGCGGCGGAGGACATCACGAAGCGCATGCCTTACGCCCGTGAAACAGAGCGTTTACCGGCCTGGGATGAAAGCCGCGTGGAGAACCCGGACGAGCTGGTAGTGATCCAGCACAACTGGCACGAGCTACGGCTGTTTATGTGGGACTACGTTGGGATTGTGCGCACCACGAAACGTCTGGAACGCGCGTTGCGCCGCATTACGATGCTGCAGCAGGAAATTGATGATATTATGCCCATTTCCGCGTCTCCAATAATCTGCTGGAGCTGCGCAATCTGGTGCAGGTTGCCGAGCTGATTGTTCGCTGCGCGATGATGCGTAAAGAGAGCCGCGGTTTGCACTACACACTCGACTACCCGGATCGGCTTGCTGAGTCGGCCCGTCGATACTCGCCCCGCAGGTTTACATAAACAAATAAAACGCCTGGGTCAGAGCCGTGTAATCTTCGGAATAACGCTGGTCTGGCCCACGGATCACCATACGGTCATTAAAACACTCACCCTCTTTTGGCGACAGCGCCAGCAGCACGCGGTGCGGCAATCGGCCTTCCGTATCAGAGATGTCAGTTCGCAAACGTAACGTCCAGCCGATCTCCTGCGCGGTAGCGATAAACGTGTTGCCCGTACTTTCTGGCAGCACCACGCAGAAAAAGCCCTCTTCTGAGATAAGTTCAGCCGCGTTGACGAGCAGCGCTTTGTGATCGAGTGAACCGGTATAGCGCGCCTGTTCACGCTCCGGTGTACCGCACTCCACGCCGGGTTCGTAGTAAGGGGGGTTGCTGACGATCAGATCGTAACGCGCCGTCTGCTCTGGCGCCCAGGCCAGCACGTCCGCGCACGTAACGGTTATCCGGTCAGCCCAGGGGGACTCGGCCGCGTTTTCACCCGCCTGCTCTGCGGCCTGCGCATCCAGCTCAACGGCATCAATAGTGACATGCTCTTCAGTACGCTGCGCCAGCATCAAGGCCACCAGCCCGCTGCCGGTACCGATATCAAGAATACGCTTAACACCTGCGACAGGTGCCCATGCTCCCAGTAAAATGCCGTCTGTACCGACTTTCATGGCACAGCGATCGTGAGCGACAAAAAATTGTTTAAACGTAAAACCATCGCGGCGCAGCTGCGCTTTGAGTTGAGACATGTCAGGGCAACCTTCTAAGTGAAACTGGAGTAGCATAGGGGAAAGCGAAGTGGCCGAAAAGCGATATCCATACAAACAGATGAAGATTACAGCCGTAACGTCTATAATCAGCGCCCCACACAGAGGTAGAACATGACTGTAACGACTTTTTCCGAACTTGAACTCGATGAAAGCCTGCTCAATGCTCTTGAGAGCAAAGGCTTTACACGCCCGACCGCCATTCAGGCAGCGGCCATTCCGCCTGCGCTTGAGGGCCGCGATGTGCTCGGTTCTGCGCCAACCGGCACGGGGAAGACAGCAGCCTATTTGCTGCCTGTGTTGCAGCACCTGCTCGACTTTCCACGTAAAAAATCTGGCCCGCCGCGTATTTTGATCCTGACGCCTACGCGCGAGCTGGCCATGCAGGTGGCCGATCACGCGCGTGAACTCGCGGCGAATACGCATCTGGATATCGCCACCATCACCGGCGGCGTTGCGTATATGAACCACGCCGAAGTGTTCAGCGAAAACCAGGACATCGTCGTCGCGACGACGGGCCGCCTGCTGCAGTATATTAAAGAAGAGAACTTCGACTGCCGCGCGGTAGAAACGCTGATCCTCGACGAAGCGGACCGCATGCTGGACATGGGCTTTGCGCAGGATATCGAGCATATTGCAGGTGAAACGCGCTGGCGTAACCAGACGATGCTGTTCTCTGCCACCCTTGAAGGGGATGCGATTAAAGACTTCGCAGAGCGTCTGCTGGAAGATCCGGTGGAAGTCTCTGCGACGCCATCCACGCGAGAGCGTAAAAAGATCCACCAGTGGTATTACCGTGCGGACAACCTTGAACATAAGGTTGAGCTGCTCAAGCACCTGCTGACGCAGGAAGACGCCACCCGCACTATCGTGTTTGTGCGTAAGCGCGAGCGCGTGCACGAGCTGGCTGAAATGCTGCGCAACGCCGGGATCAACAACTGCTATCTTGAAGGTGAGATGGCGCAGATCAAGCGTACCGAAGGCATTAAGCGCCTGACCGATGGCCGAGTTAACGTGCTGGTCGCAACAGACGTTGCCGCCCGCGGGATCGACATCCCTGACGTGAGCCACGTCATTAACTTCGATATGCCGCGCAGCGGAGATACCTACCTGCACCGCATTGGCCGTACCGGTCGCGCGGGTCGCAAAGGGATTGCAATTTCACTGGTTGAAGCGCATGACTACCTGCTGCTGCAGAAAATTGGCCGCTATGTTGACGAGCCGCTGAAAGCGCGCGTTATTGATGGCTTGCGCCCAACCACACGTGCGCCGAGTGAAAAAATGACGGGTAAACCGTCCAAGAAAGCGCTCGCGAAACGTGCTGAGAGAAAAGAGAAAGAAAAAGAGAAGCCGCGCGTGAAGCAGCGCCACCGCGATACCAAAAATATTGGTAAGCGCCGTAAGCCAAGCTCTGCTGCACCAGAGACAAAAACGGAAGAGTAAAAAAAAGCCGGGGTAATCCCCGGCTTTTTGTTCCCCCCGTGGCTGAAGCCTTACAGGCTTTCAGTAAAGGTACGGGCGATAACGTCGCGCTGCTGTTCTGGAGTCAGTGAGTTAAAGCGAACCGCATAACCAGACACGCGGATAGTCAGCTGTGGGTATTTTTCCGGGTGCTCAACGGCATCCATCAGCGTTTCGCGGCGCAGCACGTTAACGTTCAGGTGCTGACCCCCTTCAACGCGCACTTCCGGCTGCACTTCCATTGGGATTTCACGGTATTCGATTTCGCCCAGTTTATTCACCGGTACGATTTCATCTTCAGCAAAACCCGCTTTCGCAACCACACAGCGCGCTTCATTTTTCTCGCTGTCCAGCAGCCAGAAAGAGTTGAGCAGATCGTCATTTGCCGCTTGGTAATCTGGATACCTGTAATCATGTGTTGCCTCCCTTAGGCTACATTAACTGATGCTGGCCTTACGCGGCCAATTGGTAAACCATTGTTTCTTGTGTGTATATATATCATTCACACCACGGCGATTTATTGATTTAATCACAAAACACCAACCACATAAAGTGTGTGGTTTGAATTTATTGCTTTAGATCAATTTCATACCCCATCAACTCAACTTAATCTGCATCATTTCAAAATAAATTTAACGACTTAGCACGCATTTCAGCGCGTAATTTTGCTCACAAGCGTTAAACAGGTAAGCTAGTGACAGATTGAGATTTGCAGGAGAGCGACATGACGACACCTTTAACCTGGCATGACGTGCTGGCAGAAGAAAAGCAGCAGCCTTATTTTATCAATACGCTCAGTACCGTTGCCGCTGAGCGTCAGTCCGGGCAACGATTTATCCGCCGCAAAAAGATGTATTCAACGCGTTTCGCTATACGGAGTTGAGCGATGTGAAAGTCGTCATTCTGGGCCAGGATCCTTATCACGGCCCTGGGCAGGCGCACGGGCTGGCATTTTCCGTACGCCCAGGCGTGGCGATCCCCCCTTCTCTGCTCAACATGTATAAAGAGCTTGAGGGAACCGTGCCCGGGTTTACCCGCCCCAACCACGGTTATCTGGAAAGCTGGGCGCGCCAGGGCGTGCTGTTATTGAACACGGTGCTCACCGTACGGGCGGGTCAGGCGCACTCGCACGCCAGCCTTGGGTGGGAAACCTTTACCGATAAAGTTATCAGCCTTATCAACGAGCATCGTGAAGGGGTCGTGTTTTTACTCTGGGGTTCTCACGCGCAGAAGAAAGGGGCAATTATCGATCGTCAGCGTCATCACGTGTTGAAGGCACCGCACCCGTCACCGCTGTCTGCCCATCGCGGTTTCTTTGGCAGTAATCATTTTGTTCTGGCAAATGAATGGCTGGAAAAACGTGGCGAAACGCCAATTGACTGGATGCCTGTGTTACCGGCAGAGAGCGAGTAGGGTTTGAATGTGCCGGGTCAGGCCCGGCACATAAGAGGCTTATGCCTTATTCTGACGCCACCACTCGGCCAGCAGCACGCCGGTCGCAACGGATACGTTCAGACTTTCCACATTGCCCGTCCCGTCGATAGAGACGCTCAGATCCGAACTGGAGAGCGCCGCATCAGACAGACCATCGCGTTCCTGACCCAACACCAGCACCATCTTGCGCGGCAGCGTCGCTTTAAACAGCGGCGTACCGGCATGGCTGGATGTAGTCACGATGGAATAGCCCGCTTTACGGAACTGCTCGAGGGCATCCAGAACGCTGTCGCCGGTGATCGGCTGTACGTGCTCGGCTCCGCCTTCCGCAGTACGGATCGCGGCGCCGGATTCCAGCAGCGCGGCATCCTGCAGCAGCACGCCCTTCACGCCAAAATGCGCGCAGCTGCGCATCATTGCGCCCAGGTTGTGCGGGTTGCCCACGTCTTCCAGCGCCAGCACGCAGTCATCGGCATCTGCCTGGCTGACCCACTGCTGAACTGTCGTGCCGTTACGTTTTTTAATCAGGAAGCAGACGCCGCCGTGGTGCTCGGTACCGGACGCTTTTGTCAGTTCAGCATCATCAACCACGTGGTAGGCTTTGCGGTTCGCCGCCATCCAGCGCAGCGCTTCTTTAAAGCGCGGGGTCACGCTCTGGATAAACCAGGCGCGGACAATACACTCAGGACGGCTCTGGAAGAGCGCCTGGCAGGCGTTCTCGCCATATACGCGGGTCTCTTCCGCGCGCTGACGACGCAGCACTTCCGGGTCGATAAAGCTTTTACCGCTGATACCGCCGTGATCGGCTTTTTCCGGCGTCTCATCGCCAGGGGCGCGAGAAACGGTGCGCCACGGAGAGGCGTTATCACGTGAGAAGTCATCACGCGGACGGTCATCGCGCTTGCGATCGTCACGCTTGCGGTCATCACGTTTGCGGTCATCACCGCGGTTATTTCTGTCATCGCGGGCGGGGCGACGGCCACCGTCTGCACGAGAGGACGCTGGACGCCCGCCACCTTTTCCGGTACGCGGATTTTGGGTGCGTTTATCAGAGTCATCATCACTGCGGACATACATCACTTTGACCTTGCTGCTTTTGTTTTTCATTTCGTCGTTCATGCTTTTCTCCACCAGCGCTGCGCGAAGCGCGCAGATTACCCGATGTGCCAGCGCATAGCCATAATTTCGTACAAAAGCCTGTGACTATTGTTCCCATTGAATAAAACGCATTGTCGTTTCATACAGGCTCACTGATAATATGTAACATATCAGAAACATTATCGGCTTTCTGCCGCTGTCCCACGGCTCTATCAGAGGTTAGTTATGAATACCGTATGTGCCAACTGTCAGGCTTTAAACCGTATTCCGGACGATCGGATGGATGACGGTGCGAAATGCGGACGTTGTGGCCATGAATTGTTTGATGGCGATGTCATTAACGCGACGGGTGCTACGCTGGACAAACTCCTCAAGGACGATCTCCCGGTGGTTGTCGATTTCTGGGCACCATGGTGTGGCCCGTGCCGTAACTTCGCGCCAATCTTTGAAGATGTCGCCGAAGAGCGCAGCGGGAAGATGCGTTTTGTGAAGGTGAATACGGAGGCAGAACGCGAGCTCAGCGCCCGTTTTCGTATTCGTAGCATTCCGACCATCATGATTTTCAAAAATGGTGAAGTCATCGACATGCTCAACGGGGCGGTACCCAAAGCGCCTTTCGAGAGCTGGTTGAACGAGTCGCTGTAACATTCACGGGGCACATCTTGTGCCCCGTTCCCGCCTCTGCGAAAATGGGGTTTTTCCTGCCCTTTCGCCCATGACTGATAACGCTGTACTTCAATTACGCGCCGAACGCCTTGCCCGCGCGACTCGCCCTTTTCTCGCTCGTGGCAACCGCATCCGTCGCTGCCAGCGCTGCCTGCTGCCGTTAAAAGTGTGCCTGTGCGACACGCTGGTACCGGCCACGGCGGAAAGCCGTTTTTGCCTGGTCATGTTTGATACCGAACCGATGAAACCCAGCAATACGGGTCGTCTGATCGCCGATATTCTGCCTGATACGGCCGCGTTTCAGTGGTCGCGCACGGAGCCTCCTCAGGCCCTGCTCAACTTAGTGGCAAGCCCGGACTATCAGCCGATGGTCGTTTTCCCCGCCTCCTATGCAGGCGCCGACCGTCAGGTACTGTCAGCCCCACCATCCGGAAAACCACCGCTGTTTATTATGCTGGATGGCACCTGGACGGAAGCGCGGAAAATGTTCCATAAAAGCCCTTACCTTGACACGCTGCCGCTCATTTCTGTCGACCTCTCTCGCGTATCGGCCTACCGCTTACGTGAAGCCCATGCTGACGGACAATACTGCACCGCCGAAGTGGCGATCGCACTGCTGGATTTAGCGGGTGATACCGAGGCGGCTGCCGCGCTGGGCAGCCATTTCTCCCGTTTTCGCGAACGCTATCTGGCGGGAAAAACCCAGCATAAGGGCAGTGTCACAGCAACCGGGACAGAAAACGTTTAAAATCATCAGGTCGCTTGCATTCACAGGAGGCCTGCATGAGCCAGCGAGGGTTAGAAGCGCTACTACGTCCTAAATCCATAGCCGTTATCGGCGCATCAATGAAACCGGATCGCGCTGGCTATCTGATGATGCGCAACCTGCTGGCCGGCGGATTAATGGCCCCGTTATGCCCGTAACACCGGCCTATAAGGCCGTTCAGGGGGTACTTGCATGGCCTGATGTTCAGAGCCTGCCTTTCGTACCCGATTTGGCCGTACTCTGTACAAATGCGAAACGTAACCCCGAGCTGCTGGAATCGCTCGGCAAGAAAGGGTGTAAGACCTGCATTATCCTCTCATCTCCTCCTGAACAGCAGCCCGAGCTTCTGGCGTGTGCCAGCCGCTATCAAATGCGTATTCTCGGGCCGAACAGTCTGGGATTACTCGCCCCCCTGGCAAGGACTGAACGCCAGCTTTTCTCCAGTGCCGATCCGTAAAGGCAAACTTGCTTTTATTTCGCAGTCGGCTGCGGTATCCAACACAATCCTTGACTGGGCGCAGCAGCGTGAGATGGGGTTCTCCTACTTCATCGCCCTGGGTGACAGCCTGGATATCGACGTGGATGAACTGCTGGATTTTCTGGCGCGTGACAGCAAAACCAGTGCGATCCTACTTTATCTTGAACACCTCAGCGACGCCCGTCGTTTTGTGTCGGCATCGCGCAGCGCGTCACGTAATAAACCCATCCTGGTCATCAAGAGCGGACGCAGCCCTGCAGCACAAAGTCTGCTGCATTCCCATTCCGGGATGGATCCCGCCTGGGATGCGGCTATCCAGCGCGCGGGTTTACTGCGGGTACAGGACACGCACGAACTTTTTTCCGCCGTCGAGACGTTGAGTCATATGCGTCCGTTGCGTGGAGAGAAATTAATGATCGTCAGTAACGGCGCAGCTCCGGCGGCGCTGGCGCTGGACGAACTGTGGTTACGTAATGGCAAGCTGGCCACGCTCGGTGAAGAGACGCTTCAGCGCCTGAGAGAGGCTTTACCCATCAGCGTTGCCCCCGGGAACCCCCTTGATTTACGCGATGATGCCAGTAGCGATCGCTATATCAAAGCCATTTCTATTTTGCTGGATAGTCAGGATTTCGATGCGCTGATGATTATCCATTCCCCCAGCGCGGTCGCTCCTGGCAGTGAGAGCGCGCGAGTCCTCATTGAAGCAGTGCGTAACCATCCGCGTGGTAAATACGTCACTCTGCTCACCAACTGGTGCGGTGAATTCTCCTCTCAGGAGGCACGGCGACTGTTCAGCGAAGCGGGGTTGCCAACGTACCGTACCCCGGAAGGGACTATTACCGCCTTTATGCATATGGTGGAGTACCGTCGTAACCAGAAACAGTTACGTGAAACTCCAGCATTGCCCGGCAATCTGACGGCAAATTCCGTCGACGTTCACCGGCTGTTGCAACAGGCTATGGATGAAGGTGCGACATCGCTGGACACTCACGAAGTGCAACCCATTCTTGGTAGCTATGGGATGCAGACGCTGCCCACCTGGATCGCCAGCGACAGCGCGGAAGCGGTACATATTGCCGAACAGATAGGCTATCCAGTCGCCCTTAAGCTTCGCTCACCGGATATTCCCCACAAGTCCGATGTGCAGGGGGTAATGCTGTATCTTCGAACCGCGGCTGAAGTTCAGCAAGCGGCAGATGCTATTTTCGACCGCGTAAAAATGGCCTGGCCTCAGGCCAGAATCCACGGACTGCTGGTGCAAAGCATGGCGAACCGCGCGGGCGCACAGGAACTGCGGGTGGTTGTTGAGCACGATCCGGTTTTTGGCCCGCTCATCATGCTGGGAGAAGGTGGCGTGGAATGGCGCCCTGAAGAACAAGCCGTGGTGGCTTTACCGCCGTTGAACATGAACCTTGCTCGCTATCTGATTATTCAGGCCATCAAAAGCAAAAAAATTCCGTGGCCGGAGCGCCCTGCGTCCGCTCGACATTGCGGGGTTAAGCCAGTTCCTGGTGCAGGTCTCAAACCTGATAGTCGATTGTGCGGAGATCCAGCGGCTGGACATTCATCCTCTGCTCGCCTCCGGTAATGAGTTCACGGCGCTGGACGTCACGCTGGATATCGCGCCATTCGAAGGCGACAGAGAGAGCCGCCTGGCGATCCGTCCTTATCCTCTGCAACTGGAAGAGTGGGTGGAGATGAAGAACGGTGAGCGTTCGCTGTTTCGCCCCATTTTGCCGGAAGACGAACCGCAACTGCGGACGTTTATCTCTCAGGTCACGAAAGAGGATCTTTACTATCGCTACTTCAGCGAAATCAACGAATTTACCCACGATGATTTAGCCAATATGACCCAGATCGACTACGATCGAGAAATGGCCTTTGTCGCCGTTCGTCGTTCCGAAAACGGTGATGAGATCCTTGGCGTGACGCGTGCTATTTCAGATCCGGATAACGTCGATGCGGAGTTTGCCGTGCTGGTGCGCTCCGATCTTAAAGGCCTGGGCCTTGGGCGGCGGCTACTGGAAAAATCTCATCAGTTATACGCACGATCACGGATTGTTACGCCTGGAATCGGCATTTACTGATGCCAAACAAATCGCGGTATGGTGACCCTGGCGCGAAAAACTCGGTTTTGTGTTGATATTCAGCTGGACGAGGGGATTGTTGCCCTCTCCCTCACTCTGAAAT
>OKVS01000484.1_pt1 | contig 12843 bp, 9 predicted proteins | sample 1606911 | NCBI WGS metagenome assembly OKVS01 (sample SAMN03281016, study PRJEB24777) | human gut metagenome | isolation source: fecal sample PR161 from 1 month old female Malay infant, caesarean... | reverse complement strand
GCCTGACCTTATAAATAAAAAGGAAGCTGGCTATGCAGTATCACCGTATCCCACACAGTTCTCTTGAAATCAGCACCCTCGGGCTGGGAACCATGACTTTGGCGAACAGAATAGCGAGGCCGATGCCCACCAGCAGCTCGATTACGCGGTTGCCAACGGCATCAACCTGATCGATGTCGCTGAAATGTACCCGGTCCCGCCGCGCCCGGAAACCCAGGGGCTGACTGAAACCTACGTCGGCAACTGGCTGGCGAAACGCGGCAATCGCGAAAAGCTGGTGCTCGCCTCGAAAGTCAGCGGGCCCGCGCGCAATAACGACAGCAGCATTCGGCCCAATCACGTCCTGGACCGCAAAAATATCCGCGAGGCGCTGCACGCCAGCCTGAAGCGGCTGCAGACCGATTATCTCGATTTATATCAGGTTCACTGGCCGCAGCGGCCAACCAACTGCTTTGGCAAGCTGGGCTATACCTGGGCCGACGCCGCGCCCGCCGTGACGCTGCTGGATACCCTCGAAGCGCTGACCGAGTTCCAGCGCGCCGGGAAGATCCGCTACATCGGCGTGTCGAACGAAACCGCCTTCGGCGTGATGCGTTATCTGCACCTGGCGGATAAGCACGACCTCCCGCGGATCGTGACTATTCAGAATCCTTACAGCCTGCTGAACCGCAGCTTTGAAGTCGGCCTCGCGGAAGTGAGTCAGTTCGAAGGCGTGGAGCTGCTGGCCTACTCCTGCCTGGCTTTCGGCACACTGACCGGCAAGTATCTCAACGGTGCGAAGCCGGCAGGGGCGCGCAATACGCTGTTCAGCCGCTTTACGCGCTACAGCAGCGAGCAGTCGCAGAAAGCGGTAGCGGCCTATGTGGATATCGCCAAACGCCACGGCCTCGATCCGGCGCAAATGGCGCTGGCCTTTGTGCGTCGGCAGCCGTTTGTCGCCAGCACCCTGCTGGGGGCGACGACCATGACGCAGCTGCAGGCCAACGTGGAAAGTTTGCAGCTTGAGCTGAGCGAAGAGGTATTAGCGGAGATTGAGGCGGTGCATCAGGTTTATACCTACCCGGCGCCGTAAGAAAGCAAAGCCCCGGGTAAGGCTTATACGCCTTACCCGGGCTACCGAAGAGCAGATATTGGCGACCCCCTCGCCCAGTCAAGCGCAGCGCAAGCCGGGAGGTTATTTACGCCGCCCCCAGACCCACAGCGCGGCGATGGCCACGGCGAATACCGCGCCAAAGCCTATCCCCACGGCGACCGGTGGAACGCCCACGCTCACCGCCAGGGAATAGAGCCCCAGCATCAGCAGCATCGCCACGTTCTCACCGAGGTTCTGTACCGCAATGGCGTTACCTGCCCCGACCGAATGTTTCCCACGCTCCTGCAGCAGCGCGTTCAGCGGTACGATAAAGAACCCGCCGAACACCCCCGAGCAGCAGCAGCAGACCGAACGCCGGCAGCAGCGACTGCTGCACCGCAAAGGCTATCACCGCGATACCGATCAAAATCCCGGCCGGCATACAGCGCGACACCGTCTCCAGGGTCACCAGCTTCGCCGCCGCCCCGGCACCCAGCACAATCCCCACCGCCACCATCGCATTAAGATAGGTGGGCATGGCGTTGCTGGTAATGCCCAGCGCCACCGGCACCCAGATCACCAGCAGGAAACGCAGGGTCACGCCAGCGCCCCAGAACAGGCTGGTGCCCATCAGCGAAAAGCGGGTTTCGCCGTTGCGCCACAGCGTCCGGCAGGCGCTGAAGAAGCTGTGCGTCATTGGCTTAAAACGCCACGACTGCCCCGGACGCGCTGCCGGCAGCCTGGGTATCCACAGGTTAGCCACTACCGCCCCGCCGTAGACCAGCGCGCAGACGATCAGCGCCGCCAGCACGTGCCAGTCGGCGAGGATCCCGCCGGCCATGGAGCCCAGCAGGATCGCCGCGATGGTCGAGGACTCCATCAGTCCGTTAGCCTTCACTAACTTATCGCCGGTGGTGAGTTCGCCGAGAATGCCATACTTGGCCGGCGAATAGGCGGCGGCGCCAATCCCCACCAGCGTATAGCCGATAAACGGATTGACGCCGAAGCAGATGCAGCCGGCGCCGAGCAGTTTCAGGCCGTTGGCCACCATCATCACCCGGCCTTTGGCAAAGCTATCGGCGAACTGGCCGACAAAGGGGGCAAAGAGGATGTAAGCGCCCACAAACAACATCTGCAGGACCGGCTGGCTCCACTCCGGATAATAGAGCTGCTTCATCAGCGCCAGGGTGGCGAAGAGAAGCGCATTGTCGCCGAAGGCCGACAGGAACTGGGCGCAGATCACCGCCACCATCCCTTTCGAGTACAGCGAAGGGTTAGTATGTACTGACTCACTCATGGGTTGTTTCCGCCTCGTCGACCATATTTTTCAGGGTGACATAGTCTGGCTTGCCGCTGCCGAGCACCGGTAGCTGTTTCAGCCAGCGTATATCTCGCGGCACCGCCAGCTCCGGTACGCCGTGCTGGCGAGCGTAGCGCAGCAGGGCTTCACGAGTCAGTTCATTATCGGTGGTAAACAGCACCAGCGCCTCGCCTTTGCTGGCGTCCTGTTTAATCGCCGTGGCGTGCATTTTGTCCGGCGACGCGCCGAGGGCCACCTGCTCCACCATCTCGAGGGAGATCATCTCGCCGGCGATTTTGGCGAAGCGCTTCGCGCGGCCCTGAATGCGGACATAGCCCTGCTCGTCGAAGGTAACGATATCCCCGGTGTCATACCAGCCCGCTTCCATCTCGCCGTGCTGGTTTTCCGCCGCAGGCGCTTCCAGCATGCCGGGGTTTTCCACCCGCAGGTAGCCTTTCATGATGTTCGGCCCTTTCAGCTGCAGCCGCCCCCCTTGCTCAATGCCTGGCATCGCCAGCAGGCGGGCGTCCATCCCCGGCAGGATGCGGCCCACGGTGCCGACCTTCGCCGCCATCGGCACGTTAATCGAGACCACCGGCGCGCACTCGGTCACGCCATAGCCTTCGAGAATGCGCAGGCCGAATTTATCCTGCCACAGCTGTTTGGTGCTCTCCTGCAGCTTCTCCGCCCCGGCGACCACGTAGCGCAGGCGGTAGAAATCGTACGGATTGGCGAAACGGGCATAGTTGGCGAGGAAGGTCGAAGTGCCGAACAGCACCGTACAGTTGCGATCGTAGACCAGCTCCGGCACCACGCGATAGTGCAGCGGGCTGGGATAGAGAAACACTTCCGCCCCGGTAAGCAGCGGCGTCAGCAGGCCGACGGTGAGGCCAAAAGAGTGGAACAGCGGCAGCGCCGACATAAAGCGGTCATTGGCGGTAAAGTCGGCGATAGTTTTGATCTGCTCGACGTTGGACAGCAGACTCTTATGGCTGTGCACCACCCCTTTCGGATTGCCCTCGGAACCGGAGGTGAAGAGGATCATCGCCGCGTCTTCCGGCTGCTGCTTAACCTGCGCCAGACGCGGCGCCAGCAGATGAGCAAAAATCCACAGTTTGTCAGCGAGGGTGATATCGCCTTTAAGATCTTCCAGGAATACCCAGCGCACCTGGGTCAGCTGCTCCGGCAGGTGCCAGAGTTTGCCTTTATCGAGGAAGGTGCGCGAGGTGAAAATGGTGTTGAGCTCCGCGGCGGCTATCGCGCTGCTGAGCCCTTTCACCCCGGCGGTATAGTTCATCATCGCCGGAATACGCCCGCGGGCGATAGCGCCGAAAATCACCGCCGCGCTGATGCCGGCGTTAGGCAGCATCAGGCCGATCTTCTCGCCCGGCTGGCTGTATTTTTCCAGAATGCGGGCGACAAACAGGGTTTTGGTCAGCAGCTTGCGATAGGTATCCGGCTGGAAGTTGATATCCTCCACGCAGGGTTTGCGCGCGCCGAAGCGGTCCTGCGCCGCCAGCAGCGACTCATACAGGGTTTCCCGCGGGCGCACCGCCATCCGGGCTTCCATCATGATCTGATGCAGCATCTCCCCGGCGATTTTGCGCCGGTCGCGGGCGCGCGGCGCCTCGGGCATCGGCAGATGGGTGGGCGGCAGGAGATGCAGCTGAATACGCGGGAACAGGCGACGTTTCACCAGCCCCTTCAACCGGCTGAAGGGCGTCAGTTCGGCGCCTTCAATACGCAGCGGCACAATGGTCGCCTGCGATTTGGCGGCGACAAAGGCGGCGCCGTCATAAATTTTCATCAGCGAGCCGCTGACCGAAATTCGCCCTTCCGGGAAAATAACCACCGGCCGCCCCTGCTCAATCAGGCGCACCAGATGTTTGATCGACATCGGCTTGGTCGGGTCCAGCGGCACAAAATCGATAATCGGCGTCAGCGCGCGCATAAACCAGCGCTGGCTGATTGAGGTATAGACCGCAAAAACCGGTCGGACCGGCAAAAACAGCGCCAGCAGAATGCCGTCGAGGAAAGAGACGTGGTTCGGGGTGATTAAGACCTTTTGCTGGTATAAAGCCTGCGTGTCGCCGGTCAGTCTGACCCGGTATAACCCCTTGAACAGCAGTCTGAAAAATCCCAAAAGCATAACAACTCCATGTGACCGGTTGATGAGTCAAAGCAGGTTACACGAGAAGGCATGGGAAAGCAGTGCAGCGGGGGGATTTTCGGAATAAAAAAAACCTGCGCATCCGCGCAGGTCGGTGTAAGACGTTCAGTACGAAGAGCGTACCTGAGAAACTCACCTATCAATACCTCTGGGATCTCGATTGTCACGTTTTTTGGCCGTAACGGGCCAGCGGGAAAACGCAAGGGAGTGAGCCTAAGTGCAACGAGGTATTACGATTTTCGCTATCTGTAACAACGCCGATAGCGGGCAAAAAAAATCCTGCGCATCTGCGCAGGCTGGTGTAAGTAAAGTGGTCAACGTGACGTTGACTCCACCTATCAATACCTCTGGGATAGCCAGAATATCAACCGGATCCGCGAACAAACCAGCGAACATTCGCAACAGCGCATCGCAAAGTGTAAGCAAAGGTTTGTATTTCCCTGCGCCGGTTTCAATTACCGATCGCGTCAATGTAAACAGGTCACCGATAAGCCCGCGCTGAATCACATTTGCGCCATTCCTTCGCCGCCGCGCCTTGAATCTGCCGCTCTTTCCCGTAACATAGCAGTATGTAAACGCTTACCCTAGAAAAGGCATGGTATGGCGACTATTAAGGATGTAGCCCGACTCGCAGGAGTCTCCGTCGCTACCGTCTCCCGCGTCATCAACAACTCTCCCAAAGCCAGCGAAGCCTCGCGTCAGTCCGTGGGCGCGGCGATGGAAACCCTGAACTATCACCCCAACGCGAACGCCCGGGCGCTGGCCCAGCAGTCAACGGAAACCGTCGGCCTGGTGGTGGGCGATGTCTCCGACCCCTTCTTCGGCGCGATGGTCAAAGCCGTCGAACAGGTGGCCTACCGCACCGGCAACTTTTTGCTGATTGGCAATGGCTACCACAACGTGCAGAAGGAGCGCCAGGCGATAGAGCAGCTGATCCGCCATCGCTGCGCGGCGCTGGTGGTGCACGCCAAAATGATCCCCGATGAGGAACTCGCCGGGCTGATGAAACAGATCCCCGGCATGGTGCTGATCAACCGCATCCTGCCCGGATATGAAACCCGCTGCGTGGCGCTGGACGACCGCTACGGCGCCTGGCTGGCGACCCGCCATTTGATCCAGCAGGGGCACACGCGTATCGGCTATCTGTGCTCAAACCATGATATCTCCGATGCGGAAGATCGGCTGCAGGGGTACTACGCGGCGCTGGAGGAGAGCGGCCTGCCGTGCAACGACCGGCTGGTCACGTTTGCCGAGCCGGATGAAAGCGGCGGCGAACAGGCGATGACCGAACTGCTTGGCCGCGGCCGCCACTTTAGCGCCGTCGCCTGCTATAACGACTCGATGGCCGCCGGCGCGATGGGGGTGCTGAATGACAACGGCATCGACGTTCCGCGGGAGATTTCGCTGATTGGCTTCGACGATGTCCTGATTTCGCGCTATGTCCGCCCGCGGTTGACTACCGTCCGCTATCCGATCGTCACGATGGCGACCCAGGCGGCCGAGCTGGCTTTAGCCCTGGCGGAGCAGCGGCCGGCGCCGGAGATCACCCATCTGTTCAGCCCGACGCTGGTCCGTCGTCACTCGGTGGTCGCCCCGCAGGAAGGCGATAAGTCATAGCGATAGAGGTGCACGGCGGTGGCCGGGTAATCCAGCCCCTCGCCGATGTAGCGCCAGCCGAAGCGTTCATAGAAATCCCGGCAGGCGGAGTAGAGATAGAGCTCCCGAAAGCCCGCGCGGCGGGCATAATCGATCACATGCCGCTGCAGTTTTCCGGCCAGCCCCTGACCGCGGGCGGCGGGCGCGACGTACAGCGCCGCCAGCCAGGGAAACAGATCCTGGCGGCTGATCAAATCGCAGCGCCAGAGGCCAATCGTGCCGAGCAACTGCTCGCCTTCCACGGCAATAAAGGTCAACGGCAGCGCCTCCGCCGTCTGGCTATGCTGCACGATGCTGGCGAAGAATTGCCGCGGCAGCGTCTCGCCGCCAAAGGCCTGCCACAGCCAGTCGGTCACCTGCGGGGCGTACTGCGGCGCAGCGTACAGCGGCAGGATCGTCATACCAGCTTCCCCTGAAAAATCGGCACTGAGTCGAACAGATAGCCGTCAAAGTCGGGGGCGTCCTCATCGGACAGCTCCAGCAGGCTGTTTTTGACGTTTTCCAGATGCTGCCACATCGCCTGCCAGGCGCCCATCACATCGCGACGCCGCAGCGCGGCGAGCAGGGTCTGCCGGTCGCCGAGCCATTTCAGCCGCCAGGCGCGGCTGGCAATATGCACATTGAACTGCTGCCACAGCGGGCTGCTGTCCATCTGCAGCCAGATCCGCTCTACCGTCGCCAACAGCATCTGGTTCTGCGTCGCCCCGGCGAGCACCAGATGGAACAGACGAGCGTTATCCTGCGCGGTGTCGTTGAGAGCGATTGCCCGCTGCTCCTGTTCAATAATCCGCTTTAGATTGTCGATATCGGCGCGGGTGGCCATTTTCGCGGCAAAGGCGGCGATGTTGCTCTCCAGCAGCTGGCGCGCCTGGAGAATTTCAAACGGGCCGACGTCGCTGCTGAGCAGCTGCTCCTCTTCGCTGTCGTTCTCGTGGGGAATGCGCATGACATACACCCCGGATCCCTGACGAATATCCACCGTCCCCTGCAGCTCCAGCATCAGCAGCGCTTCGCGCACGATGGTCCGGCTGACGCCATAGGTTTCGGCAATATGGCGTTCCGGCGGCAAACGCGACCCGACCGGGTAGCGCCCCTGCGCGATCTGGGCGCGCAGGTCATCACCAATCTCCTGATAGGGCTTCTTTTCCGGCGGAACTATCGCTTTTTCCACAAAATCACCTGTGCGTTACATGCCTGCGAGTCAAATACGCCGCTATCTTAGCAAATATTGCCCCCGGCTAGCGGTATTCATCATCGATATCCAGCACCAGTTCACGCCGTTCGCCCAGTTGACGAAACCAGTGCGCCGAGGCTTTGGGTCGCCGGGCGCGATGGTTTTGCAGATCGATTTCGATAAGCCCGTAGCGGTTTTTAAAGGCGTTCATCGGCGATACGTTGTCGGTAAACGCCCACAGCATATAGCCCTGGCAGTTGGCCCCTGCCTCGCGGGCGCGCAGGGTGTGCCACAGATGTTCGCTGATAAAACGAATGCGGTAGCTGTCATCGATGACGCCTTCGCGGTTACGGAACTGGCCTTCGTTTTCCACCCCCATCCCGCTCTCCGCCACGAACCACGGGATGTTGCGATAGTCATTTTTTATCCGCATCGCCATATCAAAGATGATTTGCGGGTAGATTTCCCAGCCGCGGGAGGCGTTCATCCGCCGGCCGGGCAGCTCAAACGGCTCATAATACCAGGCCGGATGGAACGGGGTATGCGGATGCCAGGCCCGCGACGGGGCTTTGACCCGGTGCGGGTAGTAAAGATTAATCCCCAGCTCATCGACGGTGTGCTCGCGGATAACCGCCAGATCCTCCTCGCTGGTCTCCCACGTCACCTGATGCTGCTCAAGCAGCGCGAGAAGCTCCGGCGGCCAGACGCCGTGCACCAGCGGGTCGAGGAACATGCGGTTGTAGAACAGATCGTAGATCTCCGCCGCGCGCAGGTCATGGGGGGCGCGTGAGCGTGGGTAGGTCACCTCCGGATTGAGGATGCAGCCGACGGTCCCGGGATAGCCGAGCTCGCGAAACCGCTTCACGACGCTGGCGGTCGCCAGCACCTTATGATAGTTCCACTGCATCCAGGTGCTGGTGTTCTGCTCATAGGGCCAGCGCAGAGCATCCAGATAGACCCGGGTCTGCACCACAATTGGCTCATTAAAGGTAAACCAGCGCGTCACCTTCGGGTGGTAGCGGGCAAACACCTTCTCCGCGTAGCGCACAAACAGCTCAACCACCGTTTTCGACCCCCAGCCGCCATACTTTTCCAGCAGATAGCCGGGCAATTCATAATGCTCAAGGCAGATCATCGGCGTGATGCCGTTGGCCAGCAGCGCATCGAACAGCTGGTCGTAATAGGCCGCATACTCCTCATCCACCGTGACGTTTTCATAGTCGGTCAGAAAGCGCGACCAGTTGATTGAGGTGCGGTAGTGGGTCAGCCCGGCCAGCTTCATCAGCTGCACATCTTCCTGAAAGCGGTTGATAAAATCGGTGGCCACCGCCGGGCCATAGCCGTTATGCCAGACGTGGCGATCGTTTTTGTACCAGAGATCGGGCCAGGAGTCCTGCCCTGGTTTTTTCCCGCTCCAGCCTTCGGTCTGCCAGGCGGAAGCCGCCGCGCCAAGGATAAAATCATCGGGAATGGTCATCCGTACGGTAGTCATAGGCTCCTCAGACAGGGTTGGCGGTTTGTTGATTGTCTACCTGACGCTGCGCGGCATCGGCACGGCGGGAGGCGATTTTGACGAAAGGCAGATAGATAAGCACTGCGACGACGATGCAGATAAGCTGGGTCACCACCGCCCCCATCGAGCCGGCGGTGGAGAGCCAGGCGTTGATCAGCGGCGGCGTGGTCCAGGGGACCATCACCACCGCCTTGCCGGCGAAGCCGGTCAGGGTGGCGAAATAGCCGATGCTGCCGGTCACCAGCGGGGTGATGATAAACGGGATGGCGAGGATCGGGTTAAGCATGATCGGCATCCCGAAGATCACCGGCTCGTTAATATTGAACAGCCCCGGGCCTATCGACAGCTTGGCGATCTCTTTCATCTCTTTGCGCCTGGTGGCGATCATCACCGCAATCAGCAGGCCGATGGTCAGCCCCGAGCCGCCGATGCTCATGTAGACATCCCAGAAGGGCATCGTGATGATGTTCGGTACCTCTTTCCCCTGCTCAAAAGCGCTCATATTGACGGTGATCGCTCCCAGCAGCAGCGGCTCGCGGATCGGCTTGATCATCTGGTTGCCGTGAATGCCGATCACCCAGAACAGCTGGGCGACGAACATCAGCAGCAGGATCCCCGGCAGGCTCTGCACCACCCGCTCCAGCGGCTGCTGCACCACCTGGTAGACCGCATCGTAGAGATACATTCCCGTCAGCTGGTGAAAGAGAAAACCAAAGGTGGCGATCGCGGTGGTGGTGATGATCGCCGGGATCAGCGCGGAAAAAGAGGCAGAGACGTTCGGCGGCACGGTATCCGGCATTTTGATCTTCAGTCCCTTGCGCCCCTCCAGCCAGCAGTAAATCTCCACTGACAGAATGGCGATGAACATCCCAAGGAACAGACTGCGGGTATCGGAAAACTGGCGCAGCAGGACATCTTTCACCACGTGCATCTGGCCATCGACCATCATCTCTACCGTGGTCGGCGTGACGCAGATAAAGCAGATCACCGCCAACAGGCCGGGAAACAGGCTTTTGATGCCGTTGATCCGCCCCAGCTCAATACCGATCAGAAACACGGCGCCGATATTGAGGAAGTTGAGCGTAGCGTAGTTTAGCGCGCTGGTGATCGGCTTCAGCGCCGCAAGAAAGGAGAGCGAGGAAAAGCTGGCGAGCCCATTCTTCGGATCCAGCACCATATTGGAGATCAGCACCGAAAAGGCCCCGACGATGATCACCGGCATCAGGGTAATAAACGCCGATTTGATCGCCATAATGTAGCGATAGCTGTTGAATGTCGTCGCGAAACGCCCCAGCGCGTCGATCAGTTTGTCCTGTAATGCCATAAAAGAGTACCTCAGTGTAAAGGGCTTATTGCGGCCAGGTGAACAGCCAGAGACTTTTGGCATACCAAAACATAGTCGCCAGGCAAAAATAGTTCTGTGACAGCGCTCGCAACGCGCACAGTGGTATCCCAAATATCCGATAAAATCGGCATTGGCATACCAGAGTCTGTCGGCTCGTCAGTTCCTGCCAAAAGCGTGATCGCGATGGTTTTTCCGCCCCGCCCCGTCGATATGTCCCTTTTCGGTCTGTGATAAACTGCGCTTTACCACGTGAAATCAGGAATCGATGAATGGCTACAATGCTGGATGTCTCAATTCGCGCAGGCGTCTCGAAAGCGACGGTTTCCCGCGTGTTGAACGGCACAGGTCAGGTGAAAGAGAGCACCCGCCAACAGGTCTTTAAAGCGATGGAAGAGCTGGGCTACCGGCCCAATTTCCTTGCCCGCTCGCTGGCCAATCAGACCAGCAATAGTATCGGGCTGGTCGTCTCCACCTTTGACGGCTTCTACTTTGGCCGTCTGCTGCAGCAGGCGTCACGCCAGACCGAAGCCTGGGGAAAGCAGCTTATCGTCACCGACGGCCATGATACGCCGGAGCGCGAAGAGGAAGCGGTGCAGATGCTCGCCGACCGGCAGTGCGATGCGATCATCCTCTATACCCGGCACATGAGCGAGAAGGCGATCATGTCGCTGATTAACTCGATCGCCATGCCGCTGGTGGTGATTAACCGCGATGTGGCGCAGGCCCGCGAACGCTGCGTGTTCTTCGAACAGCAGGAAGCCGCCTTCCAGGCCGTGGAGTATCTGATTACCCAGGGCCACCGCGATATCGCCTGCATCACCGTCCCGATGCATACCCCTACCGGCCAGGCTCGCCTGCAGGGCTACCGCAACGCGCTGATAAAACATGGTATTGAGTGGGATCCGAGCCGGGTGAAGTATGGGGACTCGACGATGACTCGCGGCTACGAACTGTGCCGGGAACTGCTGGACGAGAAAGCCCGCTTCAGCGCGCTGTTTTCCTGTAACGATGATATGGCGCTGGGGGCGTCAAAGGCGCTGCATCAGGCGGGGCTGCGTATTCCACAGGATGTGTCGCTGTTTGGCTTCGACGATGCGCCAAGCGCGAAATGGCTGGAGCCGGGGCTGTCGACGGTTTATCTGCCGATCGACAACATGATCACTACGGCTATCGACCAGGCGATCAAGCTTGCCAATCAGCAGCCGATAGAAACGATCCCGCCGTTTACCGGCACGCTGGTGCTTCGCGAGTCGGTGACGACGGGACCTTTTTTTAAATAAGCTCTAAGGCCAGCAGCTCCTGGATGGTCTGGCGACGGCGGATCAGCCGCGCCTTGCCGCCATCAAACAGCACCTCCGGCAGCAGCGGACGGCTGTTATAGTTGGACGACATCGAAGCCCCGTAGGCGCCGGTGTCATGGAGCACCAGATAATCCCCAGGCGCCACCGCCGGCAGCAGGCGGGTCTCGACTTTGCCCCCCTCCTGCTGGGTAAAGACATCCCCGGATTCGCACAGCGGCCCGGCCACCACGGTTTCGACCTGCGGCGCGGCGCTGAGATCCCGGCCATCCCCCGCCAGAGCGGTGATATGGTGATAGCTACCGTACATTGCCGGGCGCATCAGGTCGTTAAAGCCGGCGTCAATCAGCACGAAGTGACGGCTGCCCATCTCTTTCACGCTGCGCACCTGCGACACCAGCACGCCGGACTCGGCCACCAGGAAGCGTCCTGGCTCAATCTCCAGTTTCACCGGGTGCCCCAGATGGGCCGCGATCTGCTCCCGGGCGCGGTTCCACAGGCCATAATAGTGGGCGGTGTCGATGGCCTCTTCACCTTCGCGGTAAGGAATCGACAGACCGCCGCCGGCGGAGATGGCCTGCAGATCCTGGCCAAAGTCGACGACCTGGCGCACCATCGCGCCGCACACCTGCTCCAGGTGACCATAGTCAACGCCAGAGCCGATATGCATATGGATCCCGACCAGCTGCAGCTGATAGCGACGCATCACTTCCAGCGCCGCCGGCAGGTGGCTGTACCAGATGCCATGCTTGCTGTTCTCACCGCCGGTATTGGTTTTCTGGCTGTGGCCGTGACCAAATCCCGGGTTGACGCGCAGCCAGACGCGATGGCCCGGCGACACCTCGCCCAGCTGGCTCAGCATGTCGATCGAGCCGGCGTTCACCGGGATCTGTAACGCCTTCACCCGATCGAGGGTGGCGTCGTCGATCAGATCGGCGGTGAAGACGATATCCTCGGGATTCTGCTGCGGATCGTAGCCTGCCGCCAGCGCCCGCTCGATCTCCCCCAGCGACACCGAGTCCACCTTCACCCCCCTGCTCACGCATCAGACGCAGAATATGAATGTTAGAGCAGGCTTTTTTGCGCAAAACGCACCACGTCGAACTGGCTGAGCTGGGCTATCTGGCGGCGAATAATCTGCGCATCATAGACCCAGACCGGGCAGCCAAATTCCGCCGGCAGCGCAGCAGGTTGTCCGCGGTCAGGTCAGTATCGGTGGCGTAAAGCGAGTGTGGCATAAGAACTCCGGTGCAGTGCGTGTGTTGGTCGCTGTTTTTTTTTGCGATTACGCCACAGTGGCGGACGAATTAAAAAC
>OKVS01000483.1_pt1 | contig 12871 bp, 13 predicted proteins | sample 1606911 | NCBI WGS metagenome assembly OKVS01 (sample SAMN03281016, study PRJEB24777) | human gut metagenome | isolation source: fecal sample PR161 from 1 month old female Malay infant, caesarean... | reverse complement strand
GGATAAACGATGAAAAAACAATTACTTTCAACGATTGCTGCAAGCGTATTAATGTTGAGTGCCTCTGTTGTCCAGGCGCAGGACGCCCCGTCCCGCACCGAATGTATCGCTCCGGCCAAACCGGGCGGCGGTTTCGATCTCACCTGCAAGCTGATTCAGGTCAGCCTGCTGGAGACGAAGGCCATTGAAAAACCGATGCGCGTGACCTACATGCCAGGAGGCGTGGGCGCAGTGGCCTATAACGCAATTGTCGCGCAACGTCCGGCGGAAGCCGGCACGGTGGTGGCCTTCTCCGGCGGCTCGCTGCTTAACCTCTCCCAGGGTAAGTTTGGCCGCTACGGCGTAGATGACGTGCGCTGGCTGGCCACCGTCGGTACCGACTACGGCATGATTGCCGTGCGTGCAGATTCCCCGTGGAAATCCCTTAAAGATTTGCTCACCGCCATGGAAAAAGACCCTAACAGCGTGGTGATTGGTGCAGGCGCCTCCATCGGCAGCCAGGACTGGATGAAAGCCGCCCTGCTGGCGCAGCAGGCGAAAGTGGATCCGCACAAAATGCGTTACGTGGCGTTTGAGGGCGGCGGTGAACCGGTGACGGCGCTGATGGGCAACCACGTGCAGGCAGTTTCCGGTGACCTCAGTGAAATGGTGCCTTACCTGAGCGGCGATAAAATCCGCGTGCTGGCGGTCTTCTCCGAAAACCGCCTGCCGGGACAGCTGGCAAACGTGCCGACTGCAAAAGAACAGGGTTATGACCTCGTCTGGCCGATTATCCGCGGCTTCTTTGTCGGGCCAAAAGTGACCGATGCCGAATACCAGTGGTGGGTCGACACCTTTAACAAATTGCAGCAGACAGACGAATTTAAAAAGCAGCGCGATCTGCGCGGACTGTTTGAGTTCAACCTGAACGGCAAGCAGCTGGACGAGTATGTCAAAAACAGGTGAATGACTACCGCGAGAAAGCAAAAGCGTTTGGCCTGGCCAAATAACCGGAGGCGCTATGAGCGATCGCATTTTTGCCGGGATCTGGTTGTTGCTCTGCATTGGCGGGATGTTCGTCGCCTGGCAGATCCACAGCGAATACAGCTATGAACCCGTGGGGCCCCGCCCCTTTCCAATGGGCATTGTCGGCCTGATGCTGCTTTGCTCGGTGGCCATGCTGTTACGCCACCCGGATACCGTAGAGTGGCCGCCTAAGCGCATTTTGCAGCGGCTGCTGGTGATGGTCATTGTGCTGCTGATGTATGCCTGGGGCTTTGAATGGCTCGGCTTCCCGGTGGCGACCGCCATCCTGACGATGGTCGTCGGCACGCTGTTTAACGCCAGCCTGCCTGCGGCGGGGATCTCAGGCGTGGTGATGGGGATTTTACTGTGGTACGCCTTTGACCGCCTGCTGGACGTGACGTTACCGCTCGGCGCCTGGCTTAATTAACGGAGCACGCTATGGATACCTGGATTTACCTCTCGCAGGGGTTCGCCGTGGCGATGACCCCGGAAAACCTGGTGATCGCCCTGATCGGCTGTTTCGTGGGCACGATTGTCGGCCTGCTGCCGGGCCTTGGGCCGATCAACGGCGTGGCGATTTTACTCCCGCTGGCGTTTGCCCTGCATCTGCCTGCGGAATCGGCGCTGATCCTGCTGGCAACGGTCTACATAGGCTGTGAATATGGCGGACGCATTTCGTCGATCCTGCTTAACGTGCCGGGGGATGCGGCGGCGATCATGACCGCGCTGGACGGCTACCCAATGGCGCGGCAGGGACGCGGCGGCGTGGCGCTCTCCATCTCTGCGGTCAGTTCATTCTTTGGCTCACTGATTGCCATTGGCGGCATCATTCTGTTCGCTCCTGCGCTGGCCCAGTGGTCGCTGGCGTTTGGTCCGGCAGAATATTTTGCCCTGATGGTGTTCGCCATTGCCTGCCTCGGCAGCATGATGGCGCAAAATCCGCTGAAGTCGTTTTTATCCGCGCTGATTGGCTTAGGATTAGCCACCGTCGGCGTGGATGCCAACACCGGGGTCTATCGCTTTACCTTCGACAGCGTTCACCTGTCCGATGGCGTGCAGTTCATTGTCGTCGTGATCGGCCTGTTCTCTGTCTCTGAGATCTTACTGATGCTGGAGCATACCAGCAGCGGGCAGACGCTGGTGCGCAAAACCGGCCGGATGCTCTTTAGCGCTAAAGAGGGCGCGCAGTGCATCGGCGCCACGCTGCGCTCGTCGGTGATTGGCTTCTTCGTCGGCATCCTGCCGGGCGCCGGGGCCACTATCGCCAGCGCCATCACCTACATGACCGAGAAGAAGCTCAGCGGCAATAGCGACAGCTTTGGTAAAGGCGATATTCGCGGCGTCGCCGCGCCTGAGGCGGCCAATAACGCCTCGGCCTGCGGCTCGTTTATCCCGATGCTGACCCTGGGCGTGCCGGGATCCGGCACCACGGCGGTGATGATGGGCGCGCTGACGCTATATAACATTACGCCCGGCCCGGCGATGTTTACCGAGCAGCCTGATATTGTCTGGGAGCTGATTGCCGCGCTGCTGATCGCCAACGTGATGCTACTGGTGATGAATATCCCGCTGATTGGGCTGTTCACCCGCATGCTGACGATTCCGCTGTGGTTCCTGGTGCCCGCCATTGCCGCCGTCTCTGCGGTGGGGGTTTACGCGGTGCACAGCACCACGTTTGACCTCGTGCTGATGGTGGTCCTCGGCGTGTTCGGCTACATCTTGCGAAAAATGCACTTCCCAATGTCTCCGCTGATTTTGGGCTTTGTGCTGGGTGAGATGCTGGAGCAGAACCTGCGCCGCGCCCTGTCCATCAGCAACGGTAATGTGTCGATACTGTGGGACAGCAGCGTCGCGAAGGTTCTGTTAGCGCTCGCGGTCATGGTGATTGTGGTGCCGCCGGTGTTGCGCCTGCTGCGTCGTCGCCAGCGCAAACCGGAGCCGGATATCGGCTAACTATACGGACAGCTGGGCATTGACCCACTGCTTTAACGCCTGGCGGGAGATCTTAATCCCGCCATTTTTCAGCTCAGCCGGCAGCACCAGCCAGTGAACGGGCTGCTCAAAGCGCGCCAGCCTGCCCTGTACCCAGGTCGGGAAACGGGTGATATCCGTTCCCGGCTCGCACTCCACCACCGCCACCGGACGCTGTCCAAACTCGGCGTCATCCAGCGGGACGATAAACACCTGGTTAATCTGCGGATGCGCGGCGATAACGCGCTCCAGCGATTCCGGCTGGATCCCCTCTCCACCGCTGAAAAAGAGATTGTCCATGCGGCCTAAAATCGTCAGACGGTCGCCATGCCATTCCCCGCGATCGCGAGTGGCAAACCAGCCCTGCGCGTTGGTCAGCGGTATCAACGCGCCGTCCCGCCAGTAGCCGGAAGCCATGCTCTGCGCTTTGATCCAGACTTCACCGTTAACGACCTGCACCTCTCTGCCCGGCAGCGCACGGCCCACGTCCGGATCGCCGTCAGCCTCTTTTGCGCAGACGGTAGAGGCAAACTCGGTGAGGCCATAGCCGCAGTACGTCCGAACGCCCTGTTCCCGGGCCTTTTGCGTCAGCGTCACGGGAATGGCCGCCCCGCCGAGCAGCACCGCTTTCAGTGCGATGTGGCTTTCGCTATTGAGGAGACGCCAGAGCTGGGTCGGCACCAGCGAGGCGTGGGTGCAGCCGCGTAGCGCCTGCTCCAGCGGCTGCTTCTCGCGCACGGTTAAGCGCGCACCGGCATGCAGCCAGCGCCATAAAATCCCCTGGCCGGAAACGTGAAACAGCGGCAGCGAAAGCAGCCAGTCGTCGTTATCCCCGTAGGGCATCAGCGACAGCACGCCGCGGGCGCTGGCAAGATGGGCGGCGCAGGTATGCACCGCCGCCTTCGGCAGCCCGGTGGAGCCGGAGGTGAGCGTCATGGTGGCCAGCCGCGCCGGCTGCCACGCAGCGCAGTACGCATCCGCTGGCTCGCACATGCTCAGGCCATGAAGGCCGTCGTAGCTGCCGTCCAGCACCAGCGCAAAGCGCAGCGTCATCTGCGGGATCAGCACGTCGAGCAGCGGGCGCGGCAGCTGCGGATTTACGGGAAGAATACGTGCCCCGCACTGAAGCAGCGCCAGCCATGCCAGCAGCGTTTGCGGGTGGTTATAGGCCAGCAGCAGTACGCCGTCGCCCTCCGCCACGCCCTGCTGGTGAAATCCTGCCGCAAGGCGGTCGACACGCGCGCACAACTGCTGCCAGGTGAGCACGTCATCATTCAGCCTCAGGGCCTGTTTATCGGCAAAAAGCGCGCGCCAGTGACGCCAGGGCCAGTCGGTAAAACTCATAGCAACGGCTCCAGCGCCTCTGCGTCGAGGCACGGCAGCGTGCTGGCAGGCCACTCGCGGAGAAGCTGAGCGTGCATCAGGTTCAGCGTGTCGAGGCCGGGAACCGTGTCCGGCGTTAACCAGGCGGCAATGCGCGCCAGTTGGGTCAGCCCCAGGCTGGACTCTATCGACGAGCTGATCACCGCCGTCAGCCCCAGCGCGTGCGCCGCCGAGACCTGCTCGCGCACCTTCGCCAGGCTGCCGGTTAGCGTCGGCTTAATCACCACCGCGCTGACGCCGGGCTCGGCGACAAATTCAAAATCGTCCTCGCGCAGGCTTTCATCCCAGGCGATGGCGATCCCCGTTTCGCGGGCAAAGGCGCGCGAATCATCGCGGGTTTTGCACGGTTCTTCGAGGAAGGCAATGCGGCTGCGGTACGCCGGGTTGACGTACCTGGCGAACTGCTGCGCCTTAAGCGGCGTCCACGCGCGGTTGGCATCCAGACGCAGGTGCAGATCGGGGATTGCTTCAAGCAGCAGGTTGGCGACCATGCCGTCACGCACCGCTTCGTAGAGACCGACTTTGATTTTCGCCACTTTCTCGCCCGGCATGGCGGCGAGCAGCGCGAACAGCTCGTCCGGGTCGCCCGTGCAGAGCGGTGCCGCGCGATAGTTAGCCTCTTCCGGCAGTCTACCGTCCAGCTCCGCCAGCGCGCAGCTGATGCCAAAGGCGGCGGAAGGCGCGTCCGGTAATGCCGGGTTTGCGCCCTCACGCCACGCCTTTACCCACGTCAGCAATGCAGACTGCGCCTCATCCAGCGACTCCAGGCTAAAGCCCGGCAGAGGCGAAATCTCGCCCCAGCCTTCCCGCTCGCCCTGCTGCAAATGCACGAAGAAGCCGTCACGGGTTTTTAAACGCCGTTCACGCAGCACCACGCCCGCGTCCATCGGTATCTGCCAGCGGTAAACCTGCGCGCGACGCATTACGGGTTCCGTTTGTATTTACTGAAGTCTGGCTGGCGTTTTTCGTTAAACGCGTTGCGTCCTTCCTGACCCTCTTCGGTCATGTAGAACAGCATGGTGGCGTTACCCGCCAACTCCTGCAGACCCGCCTGACCGTCACAGTCGGCATTAAGTGCCGCTTTCAGGCAACGCAGCGCCATCGGGCTGTTTTGCAGCATTTCGCGGCACCAGCGCACGGTCTCTTTTTCGAGATCGGCAAGGGGCACCACGGTATTCACAAGGCCCATATCCAACGCTTCCTGTGCGTTGTACTGGCGGCACAGGAACCAGATTTCGCGGGCTTTTTTCTGGCCGACGATGCGCGCCATGTAAGAGGCACCCCAGCCGCCGTCGAAGGAGCCCACTTTCGGGCCGGTCTGGCCGAAGATGGCGTTTTCAGCAGCGATGGTCAGGTCGCACATCATGTGTAGCACGTGGCCGCCGCCGATGGAGTAGCCCGCCACCATCGCGACAACCGGTTTCGGGCAGGTGCGGATCTGGCGCTGGAAATCGAGGACATTCAGGTGGTGCGTACCCGCATCGTCCTGGTATCCGCCGTAGTCGCCGCGCACCTTCTGATCGCCACCGGAGCAGAAGGCCTTCTCGCCTTCACCGGTCAGCACGATCACGCCGATACTGTCGTCGTAGCGCGCATCCGCCAGGGCCTGAATCATCTCTTTGACGGTCAGCGGACGGAAGGCGTTACGCACCTGCGGACGGTTGATGGTGATTTTGGCAATGCCGTCGGCGGATTTGTGGTAACGAATGTCGGTGTAGCCTTCGGAGCAGTCCTGCCATTCAACCGGCGCATAAAGCATGTGTTCATCAGGATAGATCATAGAGTGTCCTTTATTCGAAGACGCAGTATCTGAGCCAGACTCGCGGCAACCGCGTCGGGGTTTTCCCGGTGGGCGTTGTGTCCGGCGTTTGGAATCGCATGGCGAACGGCGTCCAGTTCAGCGGCCAGGGCCGCGAACTTCTGGTCACGTTCACCGTAGAGATAGTCAAAAGGGAAATTGCATACGCTAATCGCGGCACGCAAATCGGGCTGCACAGCCAGCGACGTTGCTTCGAGCATCTTCGCCAGCGTCGCGCCGTTGTTCTGGCTGCGCAGGGCGATAAGCGCCTTGCGCTGGTGGTCAGTGAGGGAAGCAAATACCGGCTGTTGATACCAGTCGGTAAAGACCTTTTCCAGCGGTTCGGTGCAAAAACGCGTCGCCCAGCGGCGGTCGGATGTCCACCGCGCGTGACGCTCATCCTCATCCTGCAGGCCCGGATGTCCACCTTCAACGATCACCCCCAGCAGCCCCTTTGGCTGCTGGCAGGCATGAAACATCGCAATGCGGCCGCCGAGGGAGTACCCCACCAGCCAGTAGTTCAGTATGTTGTAACTAAGCAGAGTTCGGGTAAGTAACGTGCTCATCTCGTCGAACCCCGTCACGGCAATATCCCCGGACGCACCGTGGCCCGGCAGGTCAAGATAGAGCCGGGAATACTCGCTGAGTGGCTTCCCGACAGACTGCCACTCGCGGCAGTCGCCGGAAAAACCGTGCAAAAACACCAGCCAGGGATAGCCCGGTGTTCCGGCCTGCTGCACACCCGAGAGGATCACAGCTGGCTCACCTGCGCCAGCAGGCTTTGCAGGGTCTGCGCGCCGTCGGCCTCGTTCACCACCAGCTCAATCAGCGTCGCGCCCGGCTGCTTCCAGGCGGTGCTTAACGCCGCTTCCAGCTGTTCCCAGCTTTCCGGGCGATGGTATTTCAGGCTGAACATCGCCGCGGCGTGTTCAAACTGCACGTTCTGCGGCATCAGGTAGAAGCGCTCGCGCTCGCTCTGGGGCGTTGGCAACAGGGAGAAAATCTGCCCGCCGTTGTTGTTGACCACAATCAGCACAAACGGCGCGGACGCCTGACGCAGTAGCGCCAGCGCGTTAAGATCGTAGAGCGCGGAGAGATCGCCCACGATCGCCAGCGTCGATTTCGCGCTGGCGCGCTGCACCCCCGCCGCCGTCGAGATCAGCCCGTCGATGCCGCTGGCACCGCGGTTGCTGTACACCGGGTAGCCCACCGGCAGCTGCGAAAAGGCATCGATCAGCCGCACGACCAAGCTGTTGCCGACAAACAGCTGCCCCTGTTCTGGCAGGTATTGGCGAATACGGTGCGCCAGCCCGGCCTCGCTGAATGTCTCACAGCGCGCTTTGGTGATTTCCCACGCCTGACGCGACAGCTCAGGGATCGCCACCGCCCAGGGCTGACGTTTTTCCGCCGGGTGCAGTTCCAGCCAGCTATCAATTTTGCTCACCAGACGACGGCCGCGATGGTGCGCCGGGTCGAGCCGCCCTTCCAGCGCGTCCACCACCCAGTACTCTTCCGGCGTGCAGGTCGTCTGCCACTGCAGCAGACGTTTTCCGGTCAGGCTTGCGCCGATCTGGACCACAATCTGCGCCTGCGAAAGCTCAGTAACCGCTTTCGCGTTACCCAGCCAGAGATCGGCGCACGGCAGCGGCTGGCCGGTCTGGGAAAGCACGTCGCCAATCAGCGGCCAGCCGAGGGTTTGCGCCCATTCGGCGACCAGCCTGCCTTCGGCGGCGCTCATACGCCCGGCGATGACCACGCCTCGCTTCTGCCGCCAGAAGAACCAGTCGCGCTGTTTCGCGCTCTCAAGATGCGTCTGCTCGCGCAGCCACGGCTTTTCGCTCTGCCACCATTCGCCGAGCGACCGCTGCCAGTCAAGGCCGGTATCGTCCAGCTCGCCGTACAGCGGCTCGGCAAACGGGCAGTTGATATGCAGCGCCCCGCTGCGCAATGTCGCCATGGCGTGATCGACGGTGGAGACCAGCCAGCTTGCAGGAATATCCTGGGTGGGACGCGGTAACGAAACCGTCTGCGAAGGGTGCGTAGAAAAAAGTCCGGGCTGGCGAATGGCCTGATTGGCGCCGCAGTCGATTAGCTCAGGCGGACGGTCGGCCGTCAGCAGGATCAGTTTTTCACCTGTTAACCCGGCTTCAATCAGGGCCGGATAGAGGTTCGCCACGGCGGTACCGGAAGTGACAATCACCGCCACGGGTTCTTTGCTGACCTTCGCCAGCCCGAGCGCGAGATGTCCCAGACCTCGCTCGTCAAAGTGGGTGTGGTGAACAAACGCCCGGTTTTCAGCCGCCGCCAGCGTCAGCGGCGTTGAGCGAGAACCCGGTGCAATACACACGTGCCTGACGCCATGGCGCGTCAGGGCTTCAAGGATCACCGCCGCCCAGCGTCGGTTAAAAGAACTTACTGACATGAGATTGTCCGGTATCAAGAATGCGACACAGTATAAATAATAGAAAAAATTGGAATTTTGATATGAATCGGGATTGCGCGAATCAGTATTAATCCCTTAGGAGCAGAGAGCGCAATCCGGCGGCTTTGTTTTCCGATCTCCTGCCACTCCTGCTCCGGGTCAGAGCCGCTGACAATGCCCGCTCCGGCGTAAAGCCGCAGAGCGTCTTCCTGTACGCGCGCCGAGCGCAGCGCCACGCAGAATTCGCTTTGTTCGGGGGATAAATACCCGGCCGAACCGGCGTACCACTCGCGGTTAAGGGTTCAACGTGCTGAATAAACTCGCGCGCTGGCTGTCGCGGAAGCCCGGCAACCGCCGCCGTCGGCTGTAGCACGTGCAGGCACAGCTCATCGTCGGCCTGCTTGAGCTCGGTCCAGATACAGCGGCGTAAGTGCTGCACTTTGCGCAGGCGGACGACCTGAGCAGGCAACACCTCCAACGTCTGCGTATGGTGTTGAAGACGCTGGCAGATATCTTCCACCACCAGCATATTTTCGCGCTGGTTTTTATCGTCATTCAGCAGCCACTCGCCCAGACGCTGCGCCTGTTTATCGTCAGTATGGCTGGCGACGGTGCCCGCCAGCGCTTCGGTGCGCAGCAGCTTGCCGCGCCGCCGCCAGAGACGCTCGGGCGTGGAGCCGAGAAACGCGTTGCTGGCGTCGAATATCATGCAGAAATGATAGCAGTTTAAATTGAGGGCGCGGCTGGCGGCCATCAGCGCGACGGGGTTAACGCGCTGTTTACACTGCAGGTCGGTGGCTCGGGCGAGAACGACCTTTTCGAAATCACCGCGTGCAATCGTCTCTGTCGCTTTGCCGATAAGGCTAAGCCATTGCGGTTTTTCCGGGTGATGGGTTTCGCGCTCAACCTGCACGGAGAGCGGACGGATCGGTCTGGCGGGAAGCAGTTGCTGTAAGAACGCCCGCGCGGTGTCGGCATCGTCCTCAAGCGAGCTGTCGCTCCACAGCTGCAGACGCAACGTGGCGTTGCCAGCGGTACGTCGCCACAGCAGACGCGGTAAAAAGAGGCTACCCTGCTCCGGGTTAAACGCGTTCAGGCCGCAGATTCGGGTATCTTCAGGGGCGTGTTGAGCACTTAAAAACTGCGAGGCTAACGCCAGAGAGGAGAATTGTACCACCGCTCCCAGCGCGGCCAGCTCTTCATCGCCGTTACGCTGTTGCCAGTAAAACTGGGGATAGCACTGCTGCTCGCCCAGCCAGGCGAGGGGATCGAAGGCATCGTTTAACGGGGAAAGAGACGTCGAAATGACGCAGGCCGGATGTGGCAGGTAACGCTTGCGAAAGATGGCTACGCAATTGTTCCAGCGCGAGGAAAATCGAATTCACGCGAACCTCTCCCTGTTAAAACCTCATATTATACGGGGTACCATAAGAAATATCAGTACCCACGTATAGGGAGTGGTTAAACGGCTTAACGACGGGCCAGCAGCAGATCCCAGCACCAGCCCTACGGCTGCGACCCACCCCAATGCCCTGCCACGGTTTTCATGGACGTAATCATCGGCACGATAAATCCGCATTTTTTGGCGCGGTAGTAGTAAGTATCAGACGCATGGCTGACGCGGTTTTTAACGTCGTGGAGCGCCTGCTCGGCACGGGCTTTCAGCTCGATATATTTCTGATCGGCAGGGTCGCCCGAGGAACGTAACACCTCTTCCAGCGTTTCGCTCAGTAAGGTCAGGTCGTCGTCGATACGGGTATCCCAGGATTGAAATGACATATTTTTCTCCATGTTAGTACACCAGTCCGCTAACTATAGACAACGACGCGCCATTACGCCTGTTTCGCTTCCCGCGCCATGCCGATGTGCGGAATACCGTCTTCGTCGTACACCTCGGTGACCGGCATAAAACCGAAATGACCGTAGAAGGATTGCAGGTGCGCCTGCGCGCCCAGGTATAACGCCTTGTCCGGCCACTGTTTCTGGCATGACTCCAGCGTTTTTTCCATCAGCTGATAGCCCAGTTTCTCACCCCGAGCGTTACCGCTGATAATGACCCGGCCTATCACCACGGGCTCGACATCGTCCTCGCTTTTCAGAATCCTCGCATACGCCACCAGCTCGTTATCCTTCCAGCCGAGGATATGGCGGTTTTCGCCAACGAGGTCATCGCCGTCGATGTCCTGATACGGGCACGTCTGTTCAACCACAAACACTTCGCAGCGCAGTTTAAGCAGCGCGTAGAGCGAATGAACGGTGAGCTCACTATGATGTAAATCTTGCCACTGGATCATCTCTTTCTCCTTCCTGGGGTTCATCACGTTATACTAAACCCCTCCCCGTTCGGCAAAGGGCTGATTGCGTTATGGAACTGATTTTTCTGGGTACGTCCGCTGGCGTGCCAACCCGCTCACGAAACGTGACGGCAATTCTGCTGGATCTTAAACACCCCACCCGCGGCGGGCTGTGGCTGTTTGACTGCGGTGAAGGGACGCAGCATCAGCTGCTGCACACCGCGTATCACCCCGGCAAGCTGGATAAAATTTTTATTACTCACCTGCACGGCGACCATCTGTTTGGCCTGCCGGGCCTGCTGTGCAGCCGCTCCATGGCCGGCAACGCCAATCCGCTGACGATTTACGGGCCTTCGGGTGTGCGTGAATTTGTTGAAACCGCGCTGCGCCTGAGCGGATCATGGACGGATTATCCGCTGGAGATCGTTGAGATTAGCGAAGGCCTGGTTTTCGATGACGGTGATTATAAGGTGAGCGCTCAGCCGCTGAATCATCCCGTTGAGTGCTATGGCTATCGCATTGAAGCGCATGACAAACCCGGCGCGCTGGACGCCGCCGCGCTGATGGCCGCGGGCGTAAAACCCGGACCGCTGTTCCAGCGCCTGAAGCACGGCGAGACCGTCACGCTGGAGGACGGTCGCGTCATCAACGGTCAGGATTATCTCGCCGCGCCCGAACCGGGCAAGAAGCTGGCTATCTTTGGCGACACGGCGCCTTGCCCTGCCGCCCTTCAGCTTGCCCAGGGCGTTGACGTGATGGTGCACGAAGCCACGCTGGAAACGGCGATGGAAGAGAAAGCCAACGGCCGCGGCCATAGCTCAACGCGTCAGGCGGCGCAGCTTGCCCGCGACGCAGGCGTCGGAAGGCTGATCGTCACTCACGTCAGTTCCCGCTACGACGCGCGGGGGTGTGCAAGCCTGCTGGCAGAGTGCCTGGCGGTGTTCCCGGCGTGCGAGCTGGCCGAAGATTTCGCTAAGGTCAGCGTTTAGCCCTTCATTTTTCTCTCAGAATGCCGATAACGATTAAAAGGTCAGCATTTCTCTCGAGGGTAGAATGGATAATTTCCAGAAAGATATTGATGACAGGGCAAATCTCACCCTGTCGAATCGTTTTGAGCTGTTGCTGTTCCGTCTGGGCACGTCTCTGAATGAAAATAAATCCGAGCTGTTTGGCATTAACGTCTTTAAGCTGCGTGAAATTGTGCCGATGCCGGAGTTCACCAAACCCGCAGGGATGAAGTCCCCGCTGATGGGGATGGTGAATATCCGCGATCAGGTGATCCCGGTGATCGACCTGGCCGCCGTGGCGGGCTGTAAGCCGACGACGGGGCTCAACATCCTGCTGATCACCGAATATGCCCGCAGCGTGCAGGCGTTTGCGGTGGAATCGGTTGAGAACATCATGCGCCTTGACTGGAAGCAGGTTCACGCGGCGGAAACCGCCGTCAGCGGACGTTACATCACCAGTATCGCCTGTCTGGACGAAAAGACCGATACCAACGAGCTGGCGATGGTGCTGGACGTTGAGCAGATCCTGTATGACATCACGCCGGCCAACCACGATCTGCACGCCACGAATCTGCAGACCACTAAGTTCCACATCAAGCCTGGCGCTGTGGCGATTGTAGCGGAAGATTCCAAAGTCGCGCGCTCCATGCTGGAGAAGGGATTACAGGCTATGGAGATCCCGGCGCAGCTGCATATCACCGGTAAAGACGCATGGGAGAAAATTGGCGTGCTGGCCGCGCAGGCGCAGGCTGAAGGGGTGCCGATCACCGATAAAATTGCCCTGGTGCTGACCGACCTCGAAATGCCAGAGATGGACGGTTTCACGCTGACGCGCAAAATCAAACCGATCCGCTGCTGAAAGATATTCCTGTTGTGATCCACTCTTCGCTTTCGGGCAACGCCAACGAAGATCATATTCGTAAAGTGAAGGCCGACGGCTACGTGGCGAAGTTTGAGCTGAACGAGCTGTCGTCGGTGATTGAAGAGGTGC
>OKVS01000481.1_pt1 | contig 12977 bp, 19 predicted proteins | sample 1606911 | NCBI WGS metagenome assembly OKVS01 (sample SAMN03281016, study PRJEB24777) | human gut metagenome | isolation source: fecal sample PR161 from 1 month old female Malay infant, caesarean... | reverse complement strand
TTTTTGCGCTACATAACTCATTAGAACGATTCAAAAATAAGAACGGCTTGCATACAAATGCTATTTATGCGTTTAACAATATGTTTGAAAATGTAATGCAAAAAGAAATGCCTACTCATGTTTTAGTCGCTTTTGATGCAGGGAAAACCACATTCAGAACAGAATTTTATTCAGAATATAAAGCCGGACGTTCAAAAACACCTTGGGGAATTTAAAGAACAAATGCCGTATATTCGTGAACTTTTAGAAGGTTTAGGCGTAAAATATTATGAACTACCTAACTATGAAGCAGATGATATTATTGGTACATTAGCCAACAAAGTTGATAAAGATGAATTTGATGTTGTCGTGTTATCAGGGGACCGAGATTTGACACAATTAGCGACGGACACTGTCAAAGTAGATATCACTGTTAAAGGAGTTAGCGATATTGAATCATATACGCCTGAGCATATTGCTGAAAAATATGATGGGTTAACGCCTAAGCAAATTATTGATATGAAAGGGTTGGCTGGCGACACGTCGGATAACATTCCAGGTGTAACGAAAATCGGTGAGAAAACCGCGATTAAGCTGTTAAAACAATATGGCTCAGTTGAAGGGGTTTTATGAGAATATCGATGAATGAAAAAAGCAAAATGAAGAAAACTTGATTAATGATAAAGAGCAAGCCTTTCTTTCTAAACGTTTAGCGACAATTGAAGTCAATGCACCAGTCGAAGTCAATGTGGAAGACTTGGCATATGAAGGGAAAAACTTAGAAAAATTGGTTCCTTTTTATAAAGAAATGGACTTTAAACAATTTTTAGCTAAGTTGGACATTACAGAAGAACCTGTTGAAATGGAAGATATTTTATTTGAAGTAGTCGAAGATCAGTTAACCAATGAAATGTTTACAGACGATATGGCTCTTTATGTTGAGATGATGGAAGATAACTATCATACGTCACCGATTGTCGGCCTTGCTTGGGGCAACAACAAGAAGATGTATACCACGAATAATTTAGCTGTTTTTGAAAGTCAGCCATTTATCGACTGGTTGATGGATGAGACACGTAAAAAAAATGTCTATGATGCAAAACGGACGTACGTTGCACTAAATCGCTATGTAGGAAAAATGACAGGGATTGCCTTTGATGTTTTATTGGCTGCTTATTTACTTGATACCAATGACAATAACGCTGATATTGAAGGTGTAGCACAACATTACGGATATGATGCGATTCAATCTGATGAAGCCATTTATGGAAAAGGGGCCAAAAAAGGCTTGCCAGAGGACGAAGAAGTTTTCTTTGGTCATTTAGCACGTAAGATTAAAGCTATTCAATTTTTAACAAGCAAATTAGATAGCGAATTAACAGAAAAAAATCAAGCTGATTTATTCTATAAAATGGAATTACCACTTTCTCGTATTTTAGGCGATATGGAAATAACTGGTATCCGTGTTGATGCCACGCGCTTAAAAGAAATGCAAGTAGAATTTTCAGAACGCTTGAAAGAAATCGAAGAAAAAATCTATGCAGAAGCTGGCGAAGAATTTAATTTGAATTCACCTAAACAATTAGGCGTTATTTTATTTGAAAAAATGGGCTTACCTGTGATCAAAAAGACGAAAACTGGCTATTCAACAGCGGTAGATGTTTTAGAACAACTAAAAGAACAAGCACCAATTGTGGCCGATATTTTAACTTATCGTCAAATTGCCAAAATTCAATCGACCTATGTTGAAGGACTTTTAAAAGTAATTCAGCCAGATAATAAAATTCATACTCGGTATGTACAAACACTAACACAAACAGGACGATTAAGCTCAGTAGATCCTAATTTACAAAACATTCCTATCCGTTTAGAAGAAGGCCGAAAAATTAGAGAAGCGTTCGTACCAAGAGAGGATAATTGGTTGATTTTCTCTTCTGATTACTCTCAAATTGAGTTACGTGTGCTCGCGCATATTTCTAATGATGAGCATTTAAAAGAAGCGTTTGTGGAAGGACAAGATATCCATGCCAGCACTGCAATGCGAGTTTTCGGTGTTGAAAAAGCAGAAGATGTCACACCTAACATGCGTCGTCAAGCTAAAGCGGTGAATTTTGGAATTGTCTATGGTATCAGTGATTACGGCTTGTCCCAAAACTTAGGCATTACTAGAAAGCAAGCGCAACAATATATTGACACCTATTTTGAAAAATATCCAGGCGTGAAACAGTACATGGAAGAGATTGTCCGCGATGCCAAAGACAAAGGCTATGTGGAAACATTGTATCATCGCCGTCGTTATTTAAGTGATATTAATTCAAGAAACTTTAATCTACGTTCGTTCGCTGAACGTACAGCGATTAATACACCGATTCAGGGAAGTGCCGCAGATAATTTTAAAAATTGCGATGATTGAAATGGCGCGTCGTTTAAAAGAAGCAAAAAATTACAAGCGACAATGTTATTACAAGTGCACGACGAATTAGTTTTTGAAGTACCAGAATCAGAATTAGAACAATTAAATCAACTCGTCAAAGAAGTGATGGAGCACGCAGTTTCCTTACATGTGCCACTTATCACCGATAGCAGTTGGGGAAAAACATGGTATGAAGCAAAATAATAGCTTACCTATTAAGAACGATGAATAAAATAAGGATAAGTAGGATCTGGACGTTGATATCTAAGCGTTCAGACCTCTTTATATAAAGGAGCAAAAATAATGCCAGAATTACCAGAAGTAGAAACAGTGCGAAAAGGACTTGAAAAACTTGTTGTAGGAAAAACCATTCAAGAAGTCATTGTTTTTTGGCCAAGAATTATTGAATCACCAGAAGTTGATGTATTTCAAGGTCAATTAGCTGGTCAAACGATTGAAGGGATTGAGCGAAGAGGAAAATTTCTGATTTTTAAATTGTCTGATAATGATATGATTTCTCACTTACGGATGGAAGGAAAATATGAGTTTCATCAGGCTGATGATGAAATTGCCAAACATACCCATGTAATGTTTACTTTTACAGATGGCACGCAATTACGTTATTTAGATGTACGGAAATTTGGCCGTATGACATTGGTTCCTAAGAATCAAGGTCATCAATATAAAGGGATTTTAGCTTTGGGCCCAGAGCCAACACCAGACGTTTTCCAATTAGCTACTTTTCAACAAGGCTTGAAAAAGCATCATAAAGCAATTAAGCCATTGCTGTTAGATCAAAAGCTAGTGACGGGTTTGGGGAATATTTATGTAGATGAAGCACTTTGGCAAGCGCAAATCCATCCAGAACAACCAGCAGATTCCTTAAAACCTGCGGAAGTTGCTACGTTGTATCAAGCAATCATTGACGTCTTGGCACGCGCTGTTGAAGCAGGTGGAACCACCATCCGCACCTATCTAAACGCGTTAGGAGAAGCAGGGACTTTTCAAATAGCGTTGAATGTCTATGGGCAAACAGGCTTACCTTGCAATCGTTGTGGTACGCCAATTGTTAAAACAAAAGTGGCACAACGTGGTACGCATTATTGTCCACAATGCCAACAATTGAAAGGTCGTCGATTGAAATGACAAAAGTTTTAGGCATTACAGGAGGGATTGCGACAGGTAAAAGTACGGTTGTTGCTCTTTTTAAAAAAGCGGGTTATCCAATTGTTGACGGCGACATTATCGCCCGCGAAATTGTTGCAAAAGGGCAACCAGCCTTAGCCGCAATCGTTGAAACTTTCGGACCAGAAATAGTATTAACAACTGGTGAATTGGATCGGAAAAAGTTAGGACAATTAATTTTCGCTAGTCCTCAAAAAAGAGAGCTGTTAAATGAAACGCTGAAACCTTTTTTTAAGAAAAGAAATTTTACGTCAAATTGAAGAAGCTAAAAAGAAAGCCGCCCTGGTTATTGTTGATATTCCTCTGCTTTATGAAGCTCATTATGAGGCGATTATGGATCAAGTTGCTGTGGTATATGTACCAGAAAAGATTCAAAAAGAGCGTCTGATGGCCCGAAACCAATTAACAGAAGAAGAAGCGCAACAACGAATTGCTAGCCAATGGCCGATTGAAATGAAAAAAGAACGAGCAGATATCGTGTTTGATAACCAAGGAACTAGAGAAGAAACGGAACAACAAGTGAAGAAGTGGCTAGAGGAACAAACTGGAAAGAAGTGAATATTTTTTAAATGGCGTAAAATGTTTTGAAAATTTCAGAAAAAACAGTGAAAGTCTTTGTTTTTATTAAAGAATGGCAAAGATTCAACTAAGAACCAGTTCTAAAGACCTAGTAATAGCGCAATTTCATGTTATAATATAGGCAACAAAATTATACAGAATAGAAGAGGTGAACGTTATGCGTTGTCCAAGATGTCATCATAATAATTCCCGTGTTATTGATAGCCGTCAAGCAGATGATGGACGTGCAATTCGCCGTCGTCGTGAATGTGAAAATTGCAGTTATCGGTTCACTAACGATTTGAAAGAATTGAAGCGGCGCCATTACTTGTAATCAAGAAAAATGGGGATCGTGAAGAATTTAATCGTGATAAAATTTTGCGTGGGCTCATTCGCTCTGCGGAAAAAAGACCCGTTGCTATGGAACAAATGGTTCAAATTGTCGATAATGTTGAAAATCGAGTGCGTAGTTTAGGGGAAAATGAAGTCTCTACAACGCTTATCGGTGAATATGTGATGGAAGATTTAGTCAATCTAGATGAAATTGCCTACATCCGCTTTGCGAGTGTTTATCGACAATTCAAAGATATGAGCGTGTTTTTGAAAGAGTTACAGGACATTGTCGACAAAGCAAAATCTTCTTCTCCTGACTCAGAAAATTAAAAAGGAGGTCTTTCTTTGAAAGGAAATCGGCAAAGAATCCAACCAAAAAATATTTTTCAAGCGGTTATTGATTCACCGCTTTCTGATCAAGAGAAAGAGGTTTTAACCTTTTTATATCAACCAATTGTCGGCGCCAATGCGTTTAGTTTATATTGGCTTTTGTTATCTGAAACAACAGACTCAGAGGAGAATGGCTCGCTGTTTCATGCAGATTTAATTAGTTTGCTGGACTTGAGTTGTCAACAATTAGAAGAAGCTTGCTACAAATTAGAAGGCATTGGGTTGCTAGAAACGTATAAAAAAACAGATCGGGAATTAGGAGATTGTTATTTATATTATTTAAAAGCACCTGAAACAGCCGCTCGTTTTTTTAAAGATGAAGTGTTAGCTTTAGTGTTATTTAACCGGGTTGGACAACGGAAATTTGATCAATTAGTGCAAAAGTTCCAACCGCATCCTACTAAAACAGAGGGCTATCAAAATGTTTCCGCTAGCTTTCAAGAGGTTTATGCCTTTAAAGAGGAACAAATTGTTTCCGAAGCGAACCGATTGACAACGATTCAAGAAACTTTTTCTCAAAAAGAAAAATCGAAGAAAATTTCTGTATCAACGGATTCTTTTGATTGGCACTATTTTGTTGGAAAGGTTTGCATCCGATTTTAGGTTTTACAACTGCCTGTAAGATGAGGCTAGTTTTCAAGAAGAAGTCTATGTTTTTCATCAATTATATGGCATCAATGAGTTAGATATGGTAGACTTTGCTTCGAAATCAATTTGACTATTATACAAGTCGAATTTTGCCTAAGGAATTAGTGCGAACGATTCATCAAGCGTTTGATCCTGATAAAAACCACAATCAACAAACGTAGTGACAAACAAGCAAGCACAATTGACGGTGGAAGAGCAACAAACGTATCGATATAACGCATTAAAAATGAATGGTTTTTCTGAACTGGATATTCAAATGATTATGGATAGTGAAAAGAATCCGCCTATTCAATATTTAGAAGCTTTAAAAAATAGTCGAGGCGGCTATACGACACCACAAGAACGTTCATTAGTGAAATATTTGGTTGCCAAATCAGGCTTACCGACTAGTGTGATTAATATTTTGATTAACTATGTTTACAATATTCAACAACAACCGACTTTAAAAGCGGAGTATGTGAATCGAATTGCGAATGAATGGGGACAAAGTGGCATTCATTCACCAGAAAAAGCAATTGAACATGTCAGAGAATTGGCAAAACAAAGCCAAACCAAACAAAAACAGCGACAACAAAATTATTCAGGGAAACGCCAAACTGTTCGACAAGAGCGATTGCCAGAATGGGCAGATCAGCCAAACGATGAAACAAAACTTTCCCCAGAAGAACAAGCCGAGTTAGATCGACAAATTCAAGAATTTTTAAACCAAGGAGGTGACCAATGATGGAAGACGTAGGAAAAGAAATGTCAAAAATTATCCAGAAGCGTGACATCAATGAACGGTATGAAGAGCTGGTTAACGAAGTATTGAAAGATCAAGATGTTCAAGCCTTTATACAAGCAAACCGAGAGCGTTTAAGCGATGAAGATATTCGTAAAAGTTATGCTAAGCTGTATGAATTTGTTCAAGAAAAAAGAAATTTCAATTAAACGATCCAGCAATGATTGCTCCAGGCTATGAGCCAAGATTAATGTTGAATTTTCATTACATTGATGTAACGTATGTCCCAACGGCTGATTTAATCGCCCGTCAGAAGGAAGAAGAAATTCGTAATCGAGTAAGGGCAATGGACATGCCAAAAGATGTCCGAGAAGCAAATTTACGAGATTTCGATCCATCTTCTCAAGGTCGAGCCAAAGCGTTAGCAGAAGCAAATGCAATTTTTAAGAGAATATCCTGCGACACCAAAAGAATTTCATAAAGGGCTCTATTTACAAGGCCCCTTCGGTGTAGGAAAATCTTTCTTATTAGGTGCGATGGCTAATGCTTTAGCAGAACGTGGATTTACTACGACAATGTTCATTTACCAACATTTACAGTAGAAAATGAAGCAAGCCATTGGTCGACGATCAAGTTGGTGAAAAGCTCGATGCAGTGAAAAAAATCCCCTATATTAATGATTGATGACATTGGTGCGGAATCCATGACTAGTTGGATTCGTGACGACGTTTTAAGCGTAATCTTGCAATACCGAATGCAAGAACAATTAGTTACATTTTTTCTCTTCCAATCTAGATTTAAAAGCTTTAGAAGAGCATTTAACCGTGACGCAACGAGGAGAACAAGAGCCGCTAAAAGCCAGACGAATTATGGAACGTGTGCGTTATCTGTCAAAAGAGATTACGATGACAGGAAATGATCGACGAAACGGTTAAAGCAATCCTTTTATTTTTATGGATTGCTTTTTTCTTGCGCTTGAAGAGGTAGCGTAAGTTTCGCAAAAACAAGTACTTTTGTGTACACTGACAATAAAGAAGTGAGGAAAAGAGGCGTAACAATGAAGAGAAAACTTTGGATTTTTATTGGGGTATTCGTGGTGCTTCTGGGAGGATATTTTCTTTTGTTTAGAGAAAAATCCTATAAAGTAGAGGTGGAAAAAGTGAATCCAAAAATTCAACGCTTAATGTCGACAGACAAACAACATTTTTTAACAAAACATGAATTTCACACAAAAGAACGCTGAACGCAAAGATTTGTTGAAGTTTTTTATTGAAACCCGGCTCAAAACAGACGGCGGTTTTTTAACCAATTATTTACCAGATGCTGAACGCAAAGATGTCGCCACAGGACATGAGTTGCTAAGTGAGTCTTCGGGTCTATATTTGCGTAATTTAGCTTTTGATACGCAGGGACGTTTTGATAATTTTTACAAGCAGACGAAAGACACCTTTTACGACGGTGTCCAATTTAGTTACCGAATTGACGAACAAGGCAATAAATACAATGTCAATGCCTCGATTGATGATTTACGGATCATTCGTTCATTAATTGAAGCAGGGGGGCATTTTAAAACAGATCAGTACGATCAAGAAATTAAAAAATTAGGCAAGAGTTTTATGAAAACCTCTATGAAAGATAATATTCTAATTGATTTTTACGATAGTAAATCAAAACAACAGTCTTCAGAAACTTCTTTGTTTTATATTGACTTAATTACGCTGGGTTATCTATACAAAGAATTTGGGATTTCAGCAGACTACTTGCAGTATCATTACCAATTAATAGATGATGGCTATATTTCTGATGATTTACCTCTTTATCAAACGAAGTTTAATCATCAAACAAATAAATACGAAAACAACGGAACACTTAATATTATTGAATCTTTATTAACGATTGTCCATTTAAGTGAAGTGGGTATGGCGAAGCAGACTAGTATTGATTTTGTGCGAAAACAAGTTCAGCAAGGGACGCTTTTTAACTCGTATGATTTAAATGGATCGCCCGTGGATAAAAATCAATCTGCAGCTAGTTATGCGATAGCGGCCTTAATTGGTGTTGCCGAAAATGACAAAGAGTTGTATCGTGCGGCAATTACAGTACTTAATAATTTTCAAATTATGGATTCAAGCAGTCCGATTTATGGAGGATTTGGTGATAAAGTTACGAAACAAGTCTATTCCTATAATAACTTAATGGCTCTTTTGGCCTATGATTTCTAGATGAGGTGAAAGCATGGAAAGATCAAAAATACATGAACTCGGCTTTTGAATGGTTGAGTCGTTATATTTCTCCAAGTCTTTTGGCCGTTTTAGGGATTGGGTTAGTGACAAGCATTTTGTTATTTGTTTATCCGATTAATGGCTTGGGAGATAATGGCGAGTATTTTCGTGTGTTAAATTCAAATAGTCTTTATCGTGTCAATGGTGATAGCTACGACAATGTGGCCTATTTTGTTAAGGACTTTTCAATTATGCGTTATTTTAATGAAACAACGACGCACTTTGTTTCCACTCAACAATTTTTCATCACCATTGCCATTTGGCTTAATAAACTTTTTTATAGTCAAACACTTTTCGATATTCGTTTCTTAGGTTTCGTTTATCTTAGTTGTTTTTTAGTGTCAATTTATATTCTGGTACGAGGCTTAACCGAAGGCGTATCTTTGAAAAAAAGTTATCTTATCTCCTTGTTGGTTATTTTCATCTTGGGAGATACCTCCTATACGATTTATTTTAATTCCTTTTATACAGAAGCGACGAGTTTTTTACTTTCTGTGAGTGTCTTAGCATTTTCAGTCTATTTTTATCGGGTGACGAAACCACGAACTTGGCTCAGAAGAATAGTTTTAGTTATCTTGGCACAAGCAGTAGTACTTTTAATAGGAACAACACGCCAAGAATATTTGCTGATTATTGGCGTAATTATTGCTGGATTAGGAATTTTTTGTCTACTTGTCACAACGTTACCAACGATTGTCAATGACGGCCTTTTTAATTGCGTTGATTGGTTTTACAACGTTAGCAGCTTTTATCGTTCCTAACGATATCTATGAACGTGATGTCTACCACAGTATGACGCGCGGTGTAATGAAGGATAGTAAGGTTCCAGATAAACGGATGTCAGAGGGCGGAATCAACCCGCAATATGGGTTGCAAAAGGGACGTTCCTACTTTGAAGAATACAGTCCTGTATCACCAACTTCTGAACAAATGAAAAAAGATTTTTTGATAAAACGAGTTTTGGATGGGTGTTATTGAATTATTTAAATTATCCATCTGAATTATGGCAAGGACTGAATTCAGCGGTCCCAAATGTTTACTTAGTAAAGCCTAATAATGTGGGGAATTTTGAGAAAACGACGGGGCGTGCACCGCTGGAACAATCTAAATTTTTTATGGTGTATAACCGTATTAAAGCCAGTTTTTTCCCTAAAAACTTTGCTTTCTATCTATTATTAGGTGTGATTCTGTTTGGTTTATATGGCGTTGGTTTATACAGAGGACTCAAGAGAAACGAACCCAGATTAGTTTTTCGCTTCTTTTTAATGACAGGGATTTATCTTAATTTATTAGTTGTTTTCATTTCAACAATTATTATTGATGGGGATAGTGACTTAGTACGTCATTTGTTTTTAGTCTCAGTATTTTTAGATTTTCTCTTGTTACAAATTGTTTCTGATGTTATTGGTAAACGAATGTGGCAAGATACAACACCACAAGTCATTGGGGAGGTAGAGGGAATTGAAAATAAACAATATCTTTATTGGCTGGGTGTGTTTCTTACTCTTTTTCGTTTTTTGTGGCTTTGCCAAACCGGCGCTGGCTGCACCAAGTAAACATGTCTTACTTGTCTATGACAGCTTGAATATTGCTGGGAAAAAGAAAATGATGTGGATGCTTTACAACGAGTGTTGACGAGTTTTGGAGTAGAAGTTCAGAGTGTGGCGGTATCAGATTATGTACCTGGCGAATTGCTAAATGATGGCTATGACAGTTTGATTTCTATGGTGAATTGGCCTGAACAAGCTGGCGTTATTGCCTCTGATTTTCTAGCAGATCGAGTTCATTTTAAAGGCAAACAATTACACATTGGTCGAAACATGCGTGACGATGAAAAACAATATTTTAGCGGTACGTGGAAAGAATTAAGTCATCGTCAATATCGGTTAGAAGATGAAAAAAACCGCTTTTCTCAAGTATTGCCTTTTCAAGATCAATCAGTTGTGCTGGAAAATACGCAAGGTCAGACGGTTGGCCGATTAAAAACACAAGAATTAGCACCAGAAGAATATCCATTTGGTGTAATTGAGAATGGGCATGCTTTTCTACCAATGTTTGAACGCAAAGGCGCTGTTTTTTTAGAAAGCTTAGACGTAATTAGTCAATGGCTGGAAAGTGAAAAAATGTCACGGCCGTTTTTGACGATTTCTGATTTTAACCCGTTAAGAGATATGTCTGTGGCAACCTATTTGCAAGAAGAATTAGTTAAAACCACGTATCCTTATATTTTATCCAGTACGAGCGTTTCACAAAACAATACGATTTTACCTTATAAACTATTTACGAATGCGTTACGTGCGTTTGCTTCGACGGGGGTCATTTTCTTAGAAACACCGGTCGTTAACAATGTTGATTTAAATGACCAACGTGCTTTGAAACAATTGATGGAGCAGCAGATTAGTTTATTGGTCGACAGACATGTCTATCCAGTAGGCATTTCTGCTCCAGGATACTGGAATCAAGACCTTCAATACCAAGAGGATGGTCTAGCAATTAGTGATACAGTGATTCTAAGAGAAAATCCGCCGATTGAACGCGTTTTTTATCGGAACCAAACGGGAGTAATCAATCACTTATAAGAATGCTTTGTTTGATTTACCGTATGATTATTTATCGGGGATTGAATGGACGGATAAAGATAATCCGAATGACTATCGATTTCCAATGCCGACCACCATTAGGTTTTTCATTTCCAAATTCTAAAAAAGAAGTGGATCATCTAATTCAAGAAGTCAAGGAAGCACCAATAGTGTTTAGTGTTTCAGAAGCGGATCAACATTTCACTGTTCAAACACAAACGCAGAAAATCGAATTTCGGAATAATCGGTTCTTCTTAAACAATCAAATTGTCAATGGTTTGGCTGATACAGGGGCCTCAACAGTTGAAAAACAACGATTTACAGGGTTATTTTCATTCTTTTTCAGCATCACAAATAATATTTTAGTTGGCGTTGTTACACTGACTTTAATCATCCTGATTATTTTGTTTATGATTGGACGAAAGAATTATCGGTCGAAATATATTAATAAGGAGGAAGACAAATGACCATTGCTGACATTGTAATGTTAACAGCAACTATCATTATTTGGAGTCTACTAATTGTAAATATTCTCTTAGTTATTTTTGGCTATGTTTATTATTTAAAAAGCAGATCCTGTCGCACCACCACCTGTAGAGGACGAAGACGCGCCGTTTGTTTCAATTATGGTGCCGGCCCATAATGAAGGAATTGTCATTGTGCGAACAGTTGAAGCGTTATTGAATTTTAATTATCCGCAAGATCGCTATGAAATTATTGTGATTAATGACAACTCAAGTGATAATAGTGCTGAGCTTTTAGCGAATGTCCAAAAAAAGGCGGTTAATCGAAATTTGCAGATTATTAATACAGACAATATAACAGGTGGGAAAGGTAAGTCTAATGCCTTAAACATTGGTTTCAAGCAAGCCAAGGGGGACGTGATTGCCATTTATGATGCGGACAATACACCTGAACCGAATGCACTCCGTTATTTAGTTGGAGAGTTAATCGCTAGTGAGGAATACGGCGCGGTTATTGGTAAATTTAGAACGAGAAATCGCAATGCAAGCTTGTTGACACGTTTTATTAATATCGAAACACTTGCCTTTCAATGGATGGCACAAGCCGGTCGTTTTCAATTATTTAAGTTATGCACGATTCCTGGCACAAATTTCATTGTTCGTCGTAGTATTATTGAAGCCATTGGCGGCTGGGATGACAAAGCGTTAGCCGAAGATACAGAAATCAGTTTCCGCATCTATATGATGGGCTATAAAATTAAGTTTCAACCAAAAGCAGTGACGTGGGAGCAAGAGCCACAAACTTTGTCAGTTTGGTTCCGACAACGGACGCGATGGGTCAAAGGCAATATTTATGTCATTGTTAAAAATGCTAAATTATTGTTTAATCCTAAAGCGAGTCGGATCCGTTTTGATATTTTATATTTCTTGTCCATTTATTTTCTCTTAATGACATCGCTCGTTTTGTCAGACATCATGTTAGTTTTATCAATGTCTGGTTACTTAACAACGACCCTGCAAGGATTTAGCAATTCCTTGTGGTTGTTAGCGATTTTGTTATTTATTTTCAGTACTTTTGTCAGTATTACAACCGAAAAAGGCGAAATGACTTTAGAGAATATCTTAATTATTGCCTTGATGTATATTACATACAGTCAGATGTGGCTAGTAGTCGCCGCTTATGGCATGGTGATGTATATTAAAGAAAATGTTTTTCATAAACAAACACAAACAAAATGGTACAAAACTGAACGATTTAAATAAGGAGGAAACGTGCAATGAAACAAAAAACAGTCACTTTAATAGGGTTGTTCTTTCTGGCAATTCTGATTGGTGTCGCAAGTCCGACCGTATACGCCGAAAATAAAGAACAAGACAACCATACCTTTACACAACCTTTTCAAAATAAAACAATCTCTTTAACAG
>OKVS01000479.1_pt1 | contig 12992 bp, 11 predicted proteins | sample 1606911 | NCBI WGS metagenome assembly OKVS01 (sample SAMN03281016, study PRJEB24777) | human gut metagenome | isolation source: fecal sample PR161 from 1 month old female Malay infant, caesarean... | reverse complement strand
TTAACCAGACGCTGATGCTGGCACTGTCCATGGTGGTGATCGGCCTCGATGATCGCCGTTGGCGGTCTCGGCCAGATGGTGCTGCGCGGCATTGGCCGTCTCGACATGGGGCTGGCGACCGTCGGGGGCGTCGGGATTGTGATCCTCGCCATTATCCTTGACCGCCTGACCCAGGCTGTCGGTCGTGATTCACGCAGTCGCGCAACCGTCGCTGGTACACCACCGGCCCTGTCGGGTTACTGACCCGCCCATTTACAAAATAAGGAACAACGATGCGACATAACGTACTTTTTTGCCACAGCGTTTGCCACCCTTGTCTCCACCAGCGCGTTTTGCCGCTGACCTGCCGGGCAAAGGCATTACCGTGCAGCCGGTGCAGAGCACCATTTCGGAAGAGAGCTTCCAGACCCTGATCGTCAGCCGCGCGCTGGAGAAGCTGGGCTATACGGTCAACACGCCGAGCGAAGTGGATTACAACGTGGGCTACACCTCGATTGCCTCCGGTGATGCCACCTTTACCGCCGTGAACTGGCAGCCGCTGCACGACGACATGTATGCCGCCGCAGGTGGCGATAAGAAATTCTATCGCGAAGGCACCTTCGTGACCGGCGCGGCGCAGGGTTATCTGATCGACAAGAAAACCGCTGATAAGTACCACATCACCAATATTGAGCAGCTGAAAGATCCGAAGATCGCCAGACTGTTCGACACCAACGGTGACGGCAAGGCCGACATGATGGGCTGCTCGCCGGGCTGGGGCTGCGAAGCGGTGATTAACCACCAGAACAAAGCGTTTGATCTGGCGAAAACCGTCGACGTGAGCCACGGCAACTACTCCGCGATGATGGCCGACACCATTGCCCGCTTTAAGGAAGGCAAGCCGGTGATCTACTACACCTGGACGCCGTACTGGGTGAGCGACGTGCTGAAGCCGGGCAAAGACGTGGTGTGGTTACAGGTGCCCTTCTCCTCCCTGCCCGGCGAGCAGAAAGATATCGACACCAAACTGCCGAACGGCATGAACTATGGCTTCCCGGTGAACACCATGCACATCGTGGCGAACAAAGCCTGGGCGGAGAAAAACCCGGCTGCGGCGAAGCTGTTCTCGGTGATGAAGCTGCCGCTGGCGGACATCAACGCCCAGAATGCGATGATGCACGCGGGCAAATCCTCTGAGGCGGATGTTAAAGGCCACGTGGATGGCTGGATCAAAGCCCACCAGCAGCAGTTTGATGGCTGGGTGAAAGAGGCGCTTGCGGCGCAGAAGTAAAAACACAACACAACCTTACCCTTCCCCCCGGACCGTACACCCTTCTGGGGAGAGGGTTAGGGTGAGGGGATTAACCGCACAAACACACACATAACAATCCCCCAACATTCTCAATCATTAGCTATTATGGTTTCCGGAAAAATAATCACTTAACTCACGATTCCTGAAACTAATGACAAAAACATCTCAGGGGCTTAGCCCCGCACTCATCCTTTTAATGTCCGTGGCAACGGGTCTGGCAGTCGCCAGCAACTATTACGCACAACCTCTGCTTGATACTATCGCGCGCGCCTTCGATCTTTCAGCCAGCTCCGCCGGCTTTATCGTCACCGCTGCGCAGCTCGGCTATGCGGCAGGGCTGCTGTTCCTGGTGCCATTGGGCGATATGTTTGAGCGCCGGATGCTTATCGTCTCTATGACGCTTCTGGCGGCAGGCGGCATGCTGATCACCGCCAGCAGCCAGTCGCTGACGATGATGATCGTCGGTACCGCGCTAACGGGGCTTTTCTCCGTCGTCGCGCAAATCCTGGTGCCTCTCGCCGCAACGCTCGCCTCGCCGGAAAAACGCGGCAAAGTGGTCGGCACTATCATGAGCGGCCTGCTGCTGGGCATTCTGCTGGCGCGAACCGTTGCCGGGCTGCTGGCAAGCCTCGGCGGCTGGCGCACCGTTTACTGGGTGGCGAGCGTATTGATGGTCGTCATGGCGCTGGCGCTGTGGCGCGGGCTGCCAAAAGTGAAGCAGGAAAATCACCTGAATTACCCGCAGCTGCTGGCCTCCGTTTTCAGCCTGTTTACCCAGGATAAACTTCTGCGCACCCGCGCCCTGCTGGGCTGCTTCACCTTCGCCAACTTCAGCATTCTCTGGACGTCGATGGCGTTTCTGCTGGCCGCGCCGCCGTTTAATTATTCCGAAGGGGTGATTGGCCTGTTCGGCCTGGCCGGTGCCGCAGGCGCACTGGGCGCGCGCCCCGCAGGCGGGCTGGCCGACAAGGGCAAATCCCATCTGACCACCTCCGCGGGGCTGGTGTTACTTCTGCTCTCCTGGGCGGCAATCTGGTATGGGCACGTCTCGGTGCTGGCGCTGATCGTCGGTATCCTGGTACTCGATCTCACCGTGCAGGGCGTTCACATTACCAATCAGACCGTCATCTATCGCGTGAAGCCAGAGGCGCGTAACCGCCTGACGGCCGGGTACATGACCAGCTACTTTATTGGCGGCGCGGCGGGCTCGCTCATTTCCGCCTCGGCGTGGCAGCATGCTGGCTGGTCAGGGGTATGTGCAATTGGTGCCATCGTCGCCACGATTAACCTGCTTGTATGGTGGCGCGGCTACCATCGCCAGGAGGCAATTCACTAAGTTTTACATTGCTTTGGGCCTCTTAGGGTGTAAAGGGGCCCTTCACTCTGTTAATGTAAACGTAATCATTTATCCCAGAAATTTTAATGTGGGTGACATATCTACAATTGGCATGAATAGTTCAGACCCCCGTCCCCACATCCTCTCTTCAGCGGGTTTATACCCTACGCTTTCTGTGCTCACCGGGTCACGGACTTACCCGGCGCTCTTTGATGGTGGCATTCGTTTGGCGGATATAACCGCACAAATAATTCATTTACATTATTTGTCACCATCGTTACTATATCGGCTGTAATTAATGAGGTTATGCCCAAAATGGATAGTTCGTTTACGCCCATTGAACAAATGCTTAAATTCCGCGCCAGTCGTCATGAGGACTTCCCGTATCAGGAAATCCTGCTGACCCGCCTGTGCATGCACATGCAGGGTAAGCTGCTGGAAAATCGTAATAAAATGCTGAAAGCTCAAGGGATTAACGAGACGTTGTTTATGGCGTTGATTACGCTGGAGTCTCAGGAAAACCATAGCATTCAGCCTTCTGAGCTGAGCTGCGCGCTGGGATCGTCCCGTACCAATGCGACCCGTATTGCCGATGAGCTGGAAAAGCGCGGCTGGATTGAGCGCCGTGAAAGCGATAACGATCGCCGCTGCCTGCATCTGCAATTGACCGATAAAGGTCACCAGTTCCTGCGTGAGGTGCTGCCACCTCAGCACAATTGCCTGCACAAACTCTGGTCTGCCCTCAGTACCTCCGAGCGCGACCAGCTTGAGCACATCACTCGCAAGCTGCTCACCCGTCTGGACCAGATGGATGAAGAAGGCGCTGTTCTTGAGGCGCTGCGCTAACGCGACGACACGCTCAACAATCCAGATTTATATAAGAAAACCGACAGGCCAGCACGTCACACTGCTGGCCTTTCTGACAACAGGTCGGCTCAGCCGATGTGAAAATAAGAAGATCGTGGAGAACAACAATGAGCGCAAATGCGGAGAGCACTACCCCGCAGCAACCGGCCAATAAGAAAGGCAAACGTAAAAGTGCCCTTCTTCTGTTGACCTTGCTCTTTATTATTATTGCCGTGGCATATGGGATCTATTGGTTTTTAGTATTGCGTCATGCAGAAGAGACTGACGACGCATACGTGGCAGGGAACCAGGTACAGATTATGGCGCAGGTGTCGGGCAGCGTGACGAAAGTCTGGGCTGACAATACCGACTTTGTGCAAAAAGGCGATGTGTTGGTGACCCTCGATCCAACCGACGCCCAGCAGGCCTTTGAGAAAGCCCAGACCGCGCTGGCCTCCAGCGTCCGTCAAACCCGCCAGCTGATGATCAACAGTAAACAGCTGCAGGCCAACATCGACGTGCAGAAAACCGCACTCGCGCAGGCGCAGAGCGACCTGAACCGCCGTGTACCGCTCGGCACCGCTAACCTGATTGGCCGTGAAGAGCTGCAGCACGCGCGCGACGCGGTTGCCAGTGCCCAGGCACAGCTGGACGTGGCGATTCAACAGTACAACGCCAACCAGGCGATGGTGCTCGGCACCAGCCTCGAAAACCAGCCCGCCGTACAACAGGCGGCGACTGAAGTACGCAACGCATGGCTTGCCCTGCAGCGTACCAAAATCGTCAGCCCGATGACCGGCTACGTCTCCCGCCGTTCCGTCCAGCCAGGGGCGCAGATTAGCCCGACCACGCCGCTGATGGCGGTCGTGCCGGCAGACAACCTGTGGGTAGACGCCAACTTTAAAGAGACACAGCTCGCCCATATGCGTATCGGCCAGACCGCAACCGTGGTCAGCGACATCTACGGCGATGACGTGAAGTACACCGGGAAAGTGGTGGGTCTGGATATGGGGACCGGCAGCGCCTTCTCCCTGCTGCCTGCGCAAAACGCCACCGGTAACTGGATTAAAGTGGTTCAGCGTCTGCCCGTGCGTATCGAGCTGGATGCCAAACAGCTGGCGGATCACCCGCTGCGTATCGGCCTCTCCACGCTTGTGACGGTCGATACCGCCAACCGCGACGGTCAGATCCTGGCAAGCCAGGTGCGTAGCAGCCCGGTTTATGAAAGTAACGCCCGTGAAATTAGCCTCGATCCGGTCAACAAACTGATCGATGACATCGTGAAGGCAAACGCCGGTTAATCCGAAGGTGAGCGTTATGCAACAGCAAAAGCCGCAAAAACCGCTGGAAGGCGCGCAGCTGGTCATTATGACCATTGCGCTGTCGCTGGCGACATTCATGCAGGTGCTGGACTCCACCATCGCAAACGTGGCGATCCCAACCATCGCCGGCAACCTTGGCTCATCGCTGAGCCAGGGGACTTGGGTCATTACTTCGTTTGGGGTGGCAAACGCCATCTCCATCCCTATCACCGGCTGGCTGGCGAAGCGCGTCGGTGAGGTGAAGCTGTTCCTCTGGTCCACGGTAGCGTTTGTTCTTGCCTCCTGGGCGTGCGGCATGTCCAGCAGCCTGACGATGCTGATTTTCTTCCGCGTGATTCAGGGGATTGTCGCCGGGCCGCTGATCCCGCTGTCGCAGAGTTTGCTGCTGAGCAACTACCCCCCAGCAAAACGTTCGGTCGCGCTGGCGCTATGGTCAATGACCGTTATCGTCGCGCCTATCTGCGGACCGATTCTGGGCGGGTACATCAGCGATAACTACCACTGGGGCTGGATCTTCTTTATCAACGTACCGATTGGCGCCGTCGTGGTATTGATGACGCTGCAGTCGCTACGGGGACGAGAGACGCGCACCGAACAGCGCCGTATCGACAGCATCGGGCTGGCGCTGCTGATCCTGGGTATCGGCAGTCTGCAGATCATGCTCGACCGCGGTAAAGAGCTCGACTGGTTCAACTCGCAGGAGATCATCATCCTGACCATTGTCGCGGTGGTGTCGATAAGCTTCCTGATTGTCTGGGAGCTGACGGACGACAACCCGATTGTCGATCTCTCGCTCTTCAAATCGCGAAACTTCACCATCGGCTGCCTGTGTATCAGCCTCGCCTATATGCTCTACTTCGGCGCGATTGTTCTGCTGCCGCAGCTGTTGCAAGAGGTGTATGGCTATACCGCGACCTGGGCGGGGCTGGCCTCAGCGCCCGTTGGGGTGATCCCGGTTCTGCTGTCGCCGATTATTGGCCGCTTCGCCCACAAGCTCGACATGCGGCGGCTGGTGACGTTCAGCTTCATTATGTACGCCGTGTGCTTCTACTGGCGCGCGTATACCTTTGAGCCGGGAATGGACTTTGGCGCCTCGGCGTGGCCGCAGTTCATTCAGGGCTTTGCGGTGGCGTGCTTCTTTATGCCGCTGACCACCATTACGCTCTCTGGCCTGCCGCCTGAGCGTCTGGCGGCGGCATCAAGCCTGTCGAACTTCACCCGTACGCTAGCGGGTTCCATCGGGACGTCGATCACCACCACTCTGTGGACCAACCGTGAATCGATGCACCACGCCCAACTGACCGAAGCGGTGAACCCGTACAATCCGAATGCCCAGCACATGTACAGTCAGCTTCAGGGCATGGGGATGACGGAGCAGCAGGCATCCGGCTGGATTGCCCAGCAGATCACCAACCAGGGGCTGATTATCTCGGCAAACGAGATTTTCTGGATATCGGCGGGGATCTTCATCGTCCTGCTGGGGCTGGTGTGGTTTGCCAGACCGCCGTTTGGCGCCGGTGGCGGCGGCGGAGGGGCGCACTAATTCGCGTTGTCCAGAACGCGACAGCGATTGTCACTTTCGATAAAGCAGCGCTCCTGAAATCACTTCACGATAGTGAAAAGACAACAGGAGCGCATCATGCTGAATACACCAGCCGACAAATACCAGCCTTATCCCACCGTTTCATTGCCCGACCGCCGCTGGCCGGAGCAGACCATCACCCGCGCGCCGCGCTGGCTCTCGACAGACTTACGCGACGGCAACCAGGCGCTTGCCGAGCCGATGGACAGCGCGCGCAAGCTGCAGTTCTGGGATTTGCTGCTGGGCTGCGGATTTAAAGAGATTGAGGTCGCCTTCCCGTCCGCCTCGCAGACCGACTTCAACTTTGTCCGCCAGCTTATCGAAGAGAACCGCATTCCGGATGACGTCACGATTCAGGTGTTAACACAGGCGCGGGAAGATCTCATCCATCGTACTTTTGAATCCCTGCACGGCGCGAAGCAGGCCACCGTCCACCTGTATAACGCCACCGCCCCGCTGTTCCGCCGCCTGGTGTTCGGCATGGAGAAAGCGCAGATCGTCGAGCTGGCCACCCGCGCCACGCGGCTTATCCGCCAGCTTTGTGAAGAGAACCCTGAAACCCGCTGGCAGTACGAGTACTCCCCGGAAACCTTCTGCTTTACCGAGCCGGATTTTGCGCTGGAGATTTGTGAAGCCGTGGCGGAGATCTGGCAGCCGTGCGATGAACGGCCAATGGTGATCAATTTACCCGCTACCGTCGAGGTCAGTACGCCGAACGTCTATGCCGACCAGATCGAGTATTTCTGTCGCCACTTCAGCCGCCGCCGCGACGTGTGCATCAGCGTGCATCCGCATAACGACCGCGGTACGGGCGTCGCCAGCGCGGAGCTGGCGGTGATGGCCGGGGCCGACCGCGTAGAGGGCTGCCTTTTTGGCAACGGCGAACGCACGGGCAACGTTTGCCTGGTAACGCTGGCGATGAACCTCTACAGCCAGGGCATTAGTCCCAATCTGGACTTTAGCGATATGAATCGGGTGGTCGAAACGGTAGAGACCTGCAACCAGTTGCCTGTCCATCCGCGCCATCCGTGGGCAGGACGGCTGGCCTATACCGCCTTCTCCGGCTCGCACCAGGACGCCATTAAGAAAGGCTTTGATGCCCGCAGGCCTGGCGATCGCTGGGAGATGCCCTATCTGCCCGTCGATCCGCAGGACATCGGCTGCACCTACGAAGCGGTGATCCGCGTGAACAGCCAGTCAGGAAAAAGCGGCAGCGCCTGGCTTATTGAGCAAAACCACGGCCTGAAGCTGCCCCGCGCCCTGCAGCAGGATTTTAGCCAGCACGTGCAGCAGGAAACGGATCGCCACGGGAAAGAAATGACGCAGAACGCACTGTGGCAGCTTTTCCGCACCCGCTACGGGCTGGTAACGACGCCGCAGCTAGCGCTGCAATCCTACCGCAGCGACGGCCAGCAGGACGGCCAGCTGCGGCTGACGGCAAGCGTCGTCACGCAGGGGGGAACGCGCCAGCTGGAGGGTCAGGGCAACGGTCTGCTCTCCGCTGCCTCGCAGGGCCTGAGCCGCTGGGTCAACGCGCCGTTTGTGATTAAGGATTATCACGAACATACGCTGGGCGAACGCAGCGACAGCCGCTCGGTAGCCTATATCCGCTGCCTGTTCCAGGACGGCACCAGCAGCTGGGGCGTGGGCATTGACAGCGACGTGGCGCGCGCGTCGCTTCAGGCGCTGTTTAACGCCGTCAGTCGTTCTTAAAGTAATCGCTGGGTGAGATACCCATCGTCCGGCGGAACATCGCCGTAAAGGCGCTGTGGCTGCCGTATCCCAGATCCAGCGCCACGCGCAGCACCGGCTGGCCCTGCGCCAGCCGCACTAAGGCTTCCAGCAGGCGCGCCCTTCTCACCCACTCGCCGTAGCTTAACCCGGTCTGCTGCTGAAAATGGCGGTTTAGCGTACGCTCGCTCATGCCGAGCAAGCTCGCGCTCTGTTGACCGCTCCAGCTTTCAGCTGGTAACTGACGGACCTGCCGACACAGCTGGCGTAACGCTTCACTTTCCGGTTCCGGCAGGTGAAACGGCAGCACCGGCATGATGCGAATTTCATCCAGAATGAGCTCATACACGCGCTCGTCACGGCTTCCCGGCGAGTACGACTCCGGTAGCGTCAGGGAGGTGAGGATCAGCTCGCGCAGCAGCGGGGAGATCTGCACGATCTGGCAGGTCGCCGGGAGATCGGCTCGCGCCAGCGGATCGATAAACAGCGTGCGGGCTGCAACGTTGCCGGTGATGCGAAGCGAGTGCTGTGTCCCCGCCGGTAGCCAGACGCCGCGCCCGGGCGGCACTACCCAGCAGCCGGATGCGGTATCGACCCGCACGACGCCCGTCAGGCTGTGCAGCAACTGCGCGCAGTCGTGCTCATGCCACGGCTCGCTATCGCCATGAGCATAATCATGCGAAAACGGCACAAGCGGGCGATGGGTAAAGGAGAAGGTGGTGGTTGTCGTCATGAGGATTGTAGGCCCGGCCAGCGAAGCGCCACCGGGCATCCACAGGCACAATACTAGATGTGCAGCTCCTGCAGTTTTTCTTTTGGCAGGGCCAGCTCTTCATTGCTGTTCACGCGAACGTCACGCTCGATGATGTGACGGGCAATTTCCTGGGCTTCTTCCAGAGAGTGCATCTGGTAAGTGCCGCACTGGTAAACGTTCAGCTCAGGGATCTGGTTCTGCTCTTTCACTTTCAGCACGTCTTCCATCGCCGCTTTCCACGCATCGGCGACGCGTTTCTCTTCAGGCTGACCAATCAGGCTCATGTAGAAACCGGTACGGCAGCCCATCGGAGAGATGTCGATGATCTCAACGCCGTTGCCGTTCAGGTGGTCACGCATGAAACCGGCGAACAGGTGTTCCAGGGTGTGAATGCCTTTCTCCGGCATCACTTCTTTGTTCGGCACGCAGAAGCGCAGATCGAAGACGGTGATCGTGTCGCCGTGCGGGGTGTGCATGGTCTTCGCCACGCGGACTGCAGGTGCTTCCATACGGGTATGGTCGACAGTAAAGCTATCTAATAACGGCATACGTCACCTCCGATAGTGATTTTTTTTAAAATAAACTGAACTCTTCTACAGAATGCACGTCTGAGTATATGAAAGACGCGCATTTGTTATCATCATCCCTGAATTCAGAGATGTATATTTTGGCCACAGCGATGTGGCCTTTTTCTTTTCTGCTTAAGCCTGCTTCGCCAGAAACGCCTCAAACGACTCCGTATCCGCCGCTTCAACCTCTTTCTGACGCACCAGGGACGCGTCGCGCTCCGCGACAAAATCCGCTTCGCTCAGGATCTCTAACGGCTCCTGCATCAGCATCTCACGGTACTCCGCTGAGAGTGAACGCCCCGTGCCGCCAATCCCCAGCTCGATCATGGTGCGCAAAATGCGCGCAGAGAACGTCAGTTCCGGGTTATCAAAGCATTCCACCAGCTGGTCGCAAATCTGTTGATACGCGTCGCCGCCGTCGATGCTGTCCAGGGTGCGGGCAACACGCTTCAGGTCATGGAACAGATCCTTACCTACCTTAGCCAGCGGGAACTGCGCTGTTTCGCAGCCAATACCCAGCGTCAGACCCGGTTTACGGCCTTCCAGAATCACGCGGTTCCAGTTCGTGCGCGTACAAAGCAGTTCGTCTGAACTCATTTCCGGCGCATCCGCCAGCGCGCACCAGACCATAAACAGATCCAGGAAGCGAACCTGCTGCTCGTCAACGCCAATCGGTGAGAACGGGTTGATGTCCAGCGAGCGCACTTCAATGTATTCAATGCCGCCGCGCTGCAGCGCATCCGACGGCGTTTCACCGCTGCGCGTCACGCGCTTCGGACGAATTGGCGCATACAGTTCGTTTTCAATCTGCAATACGTTGCTGTTGATTTGCAGGCGCTTTCCGTCTTTTTCGAGGCCGATTTTCGCGTACTCTTCCGACGGAGTTTTAATCGCCCGCTTCAATCCTGCCACATATTCGTGCAATTCGTTAAATGTAATACCGAGATTGCTTTGCGATTTATTGGTATAGCCCAGATCGCTCATGCGCAGAGAAGTCGCGTACGGGAGATAGTACATGCCGCACTCGGTTTTTTCGAACGGCAGCGTGGTCGGTTTCCCCTGCAGGAACGATGAACAAATGGCAGGCGACGCGCCAAACAGATACGGAATCACCCAGCCAAAACGGTAATAGTTGCGGATCAGACGGAAATAACCGGCGGAGATCGCTTCTTTATCCGTTTCTCCCCCCTTCGCCTGCCAGAACGCCATCGGCAAAGAGAAATTGTAGTGCACGCCAGAGATCGTCTGCATCAGCGCGCCGTAGCGATTTTTAAGACCTTCGCGATAGAGCGTTTTCAGCCGACCAATGTTTGACGTGCCGTACTGCGCCAGCTCAATCTCCTGGCCCTGCTCGATATAGCACGGCATGCTGAGCGGCCACATACGCTCATCGCCGAGATTGCGCGCGGTGTAGCGATGGAAATCGCGCATAATCGTCAGCATATGATCAATATCACCCTCTACTGGGGTGATGAACTCCAGCAGCGCTTCAGCGAAATCGGTTGTGATCCATTTATGTGTCAGCGCCGAGCCTAACGCCTTCGGGTGACCCGTCGTCGCTAAACTGCCGTCCGCGTTAACGCGCAGCGTTTCACGCTCAAGACCACGCTGAATACCCTTCAATGCCTGAGGGTGGTTTTCCAGCCAGGCCAGCGCCTGAGATACGTCCGGGATCAAATTGACCTCCCGCCTGTCAAAGTAATGTTACTCAGCATAATTGTAATGGTTGACGATTGAAGGTCGCGTATTCATTCCACCAATTAGTGCCACCACGTCATACCCTGTAGTGTTGCCCACGCCACAAGAACATAGCGCAACGCCTTGCCAAGGCACAAAAAGCAGGCACAGGCCCAGAGATGCGATCCATCCCGCCAGCAGACACAGTAAATCGCCTATTACAGGCATCCAGCTTAATACAGCGTGGCAGCGCCATAGCGTTTTAGCCAGCCGACTGCCTTTTCCTGCCAGCGCGATTTTTCGCGCAGCGGAAAGAAACGCCCAAGAATAACGTTAGTCAGCCCTCCAAGGCTATTACCCATTGTTGCTATTAATACAAGCAGCCAGGGCTGACTCACGCCGGACAACAGCATCGCCACCAGTACCACTTCCGAATTTCCCGGTAACAGCGTGGCGCTTAGAAAACTGCTGGCGAATAATGAGGCAAGTGACAGCGCGTCACTCACAGTAAGCGCACATCCACCGCCGCCATTCCGGCATCACGCGCGGCCTGAATACCGAAGTCGGCATCTTCAAACACGACGCATTTTGCCGCCGGTACGCCCATTAATTCTGCGCAAAGCAGGAAGGTGTCCGGCGCGGGCTTGTGATTTTTAACATGATCGGCGGCCACCACGGCAGAAAAATAGTGGCGCAGGCCAAGATGGTTGAGCAACGCTTCTGCTATCGCGCTCTCGCTGCCCGTCCCGACAGACATCGGGCGACGCCCGTACCACTCTTTTACCACATCAATCAGTGGCAGAGGGCGTACGGTATCTAAAAGCATGGCTTTTACCGCATCGGTTTTTTCACGCGCGAGAAGGTGTGGGTCGAGATCGGCCTGATTCAGTTCAATCACGGCCTGCGCAATACGCCAGGTTGGGGATCCGTTGAGGGCAATCATCGCCTGAAGGTCGAAACGCATGCCGTAGCGGCCAAGGACCTCGGTCCAGGCTTGACGATGCGTGGGTTCAGTATCCAGGAGGGTGCCATCCATGTCGAAGATCAAACCGTCATACTGTGCGTACATCGTGCTCTCGCTAAACAATTAACAAAGCATTACTTTATCGTAAAAGGGGGTTTTTGTCGCTGATTGAGAAGTGATAACTACGAGAGTGATTAAGAACTAAACATCGAAGGGAATAACAGAAGGGATGGTGCATCCGGGAGGATTCGAACCTCCGACCGCTCGGTTCGTAGCCGAGTACTCTATCCAGCTGAGCTACGGATGCATCGGGGAAATGCTTTTAGAAACAGTAAATGGTGCATCCGGGAGGATTCGAACCTCCGACCGCTCGGTTCGTAGCCGAGTACTCTATCCAGCTGAGCTACGGATGCATCAGGGTACTGCTTTCAGAAATAGTAAATGGTGCATCCGGGAGGATTCGAACCTCCGACCGCTCGGTTCGTAGCCGAGTACTCTATCCAGCTGAGCTACGGATGCATCGGGATTTACTACTGTACTGCTCGATGTTCATATCACTTCTAAAGCAATATGAAGTAATAGATGGTGCATCCGGGAGGATTCGAACCTCCGACCGCTCGGTTCGTAGCCGAGTACTCTATCCAGCTGAGCTACGGATGCAAAATGGCGGTGAGGCGGGGATTCGAACCCCAGGATGCAGCTTTTGACCGCATCTCCCTTAGCAGGGAGCGCCTTCAGCCTCTCGGCCACCTCACCACACAACGCCTCTTTCGAGTGCTTCGAGCAACTCGTTAAGAGCTTCTCGTCGCTGCGTGGCGCAGTATATTACTTTCTGGGACTTATAAGTCAAACAATTTTCCAAAAGCTTTTATCGTTTGCACAAATCACACGCATTCGCATGTAAAAGCCGCAAAGAGGGT
>OKVS01000478.1_pt1 | contig 13015 bp, 14 predicted proteins | sample 1606911 | NCBI WGS metagenome assembly OKVS01 (sample SAMN03281016, study PRJEB24777) | human gut metagenome | isolation source: fecal sample PR161 from 1 month old female Malay infant, caesarean... | reverse complement strand
GTGGTTTCCAAGTCTTCTCATTAAGTGATATGCGGAAAATCGAAGAAGAAGGTGTGCATTTTAGAAATCATTTAAATGGTTCAAAAATGTTCCTTTCTCCAGAAAAAGCGATCAATATTCAAAATAAATTAGGATCAGATATTATGATGAGCTTTGATGAATGTCCACCATTTGATGAAAGCTATGAGTATGTCAAACGCTCGATTGAACGGACTTCTCGTTGGGCTGAGCGTGGCTTAAAAGCCCATGCGAATCCTGATAGACAGGGATTATTCGGTATTGTTCAAGGTGCGGGATTTGAAGATTTACGTCGTCAAAGTGCCAAAGATTTAGTGAGTATGGATTTTCCTGGCTATTCGATTGGTGGCTTATCTGTTGGTGAGTCTAAGGAAGAAATGAACCGAGTCTTAGACTTTACGACACCGTTAATTCCTGAAAATAAACCACGTTACTTAATGGGTGTGGGTGCCCCTGATTCATTAATTGATGGAGTGATTCGTGGGATTGACATGTTTGATTGTGTGTTACCAACACGTATTGCGCGCAATGGTACTTGTATGACTTCACAAGGTCGCTTGGTTGTTAAAAATGCCCAATATGCAAGAGATTTTCGTCCGCTTGATGAGAAATGTGATTGTTATGTTTGTCGTAATTATACGCGGGCCTATATTCGTCATTTGATTAAATGTGATGAAACATTCGGAATTCGTTTAACATCGTATCATAATTTATACTTCTTGTTAGACTTAATGAAAAATGTCCGTCAAGCAATTATGGACGACAATTTATTAGAATTCCGACAAGCGTTTTTTTGAAGAATATGGCTTTAAAAAAGCGAATGCAAAAAGTTTCTAAAAATTAGAGGAAAAAACTAGTTCTTCAAGCATTTTTTTGATACAGTTAGTAGTGTGAATAATGCAGAGTGAGGTGAAACAAATGGGTGGCGGATTTACAATGATTTTTACATTAGTCCTTTTAGGAGGAATGATGTTTTTCATGACACGTTCTCAAAAGAAACAACAGCAAGAACGTCAAAAACAACTAAACGCAATGAAAACTGGCGATAGTGTTGTCACAATTGGTGGTTTACATGGTGTTTTAAGTGAAATCAACGAAAAACAGTTTTAATCGATTGCGAAGGTATTGTCTTAGAATTTGACCGTGCAGCAATTCGAACTGTAACACCTGGAACTGCTGTTACAAATGATTCAGCAGTAACTAGTGTACCAGTCACAGAAGTTGAAGAGACAGTCACAGAAGAAGTAACTGAAGTTCCTGAAACATCAGATCCTTCAAAAGAAAAGAAAGACTAAACGATTCAACTGATTCATTTAATGGTTAAAGAGAGCGGAACAGGCTTTTCAAAGGCGAAACTGTGACCAGTAGTCACACGAGAAAGCCAATAAGAAGAGATAATTCCTATTCCGCTCGTGTCGTTTATCTTAAAATGTAGGACTAGGAAGGTAGGTCATTTGGACTTACGTCCTAAGTCCGTTTTTAACTATTAAGTTTACAAAAAGGTTCCTTTTTATAGTGTTGGAAGATAGTTAAAAAGTGAGCAATCTTTCGCTTGGTTGGAAGGAGAAGAGCCCATGACAAAGGAAAAATTAAGTTGGTTACAACAAAAAATGCTCAATAAAAGTATTAAAAAGAAGTGCCAAAATTTTCGTGAACTAGGTTATTCTTCCATCAACGAAGAAGATTTATTGACTTATTTACTCACCTATCGTTGGAAAAAGCAAGCCCGTTTATCTGTCAAAGACTGTCGCAAAGACATTCAGAAGGTTAAGCCGAATGAATTTTTTGACTATCAACAATTATTGGCACAGACATCAAAAAATCCTTTAAGGGACTGGCATGATATTGAAGACTTATTCTAGAAAAAAGAATAGGTCATTTTTTTTGGATAAAAAAATTATAAATAGTTGTGAAAAATATCACAAAAACTATTTACAAGATTCGTTTTATGTTGTATGATGTGAATGTGAAATAGTTAACAAAGTTTTTTTAAAATGAAACTCTTAGGAGGATGAACATGGTTAAAACAGTAAAAAAAGAAAAGACAGAAACAGTTGATGTTTCATCAATGATTGATGAATTAGCAACAAAAGCGAATGTCGCTTTAAAAGCAATGGAAGATTTTACACAAGAACAAGTAGATCACATTGTCCATCAAATGGCGATGGCGGCGTTAGACCAACATATGCCTTTAGCAAAAATGGCTGTCGAAGAAACTGGCCGTGGAATCTATGAAGATAAAGCAATCAAAAATATGTATGCATCTGAATACATTTGGAATAATATTAAACATGATAAAACAGTGGGTGTAATTAACAAAGACGAACAAACCGGCTTAATGGAAATTGCTGAGCCAGTTGGCGTGGTATGTGGGGTCACACCAACAACAAACCCAACGTCAACAACTATTTTTAAATCACTAATTGCCATAAAAACAAGAAATCCAATTGTTTTTGCTTTCCATCCTAGCGCACAAAAATGTTCGGCAGAAGCGGCACGTATTGTACGGGATGCGGCGATTGCAGCAGGTGCACCAGAAAATTGTATTCAATGGATTGAACAACCATCGATTGATGCAACATCTGCTTTGATGAATCATCCAGGGATTGCCATTGTTTTAGCAACTGGTGGCGCAGGCATGGTAAAATCTGCGTACTCAACAGGTAAACCAGCACTAGGCGTTGGTCCTGGGAACGTACCAGCTTATATTGAAAAAACGGCTAAAGTAAAACGTGCGGTTAATGATTTAATTGTTTCAAAATCATTTGATAATGGAATGATTTGTGCTTCTGAGCAAGCGGTCATTGTGGATAAAGAAATTTATGCTTCTGTCAAAGCTGAGTTTGAAGCACACAATGTTTACTTCGTGAAACCGAATGAATTACAAAAACTAGAAGATGCAGTGATGAATGAAGGCAAATACGCAGTAAATCCAGCGATTGTCGGTAACTCTGCAGAAAAAATTGCTGAATTAGCAGGAATTAGCGTACCAAAAGGCACAAAAAATTTTAGTCGCTGAATTAGAAGGTGCAGGTCCAGAATATCCATTATCAAGAGAAAAATTATCGCCAGTTTTAGCAATGATGAAATCAAACAATGCAGAGCATGCTTTTGAACTATGTGAAGCGATGTTAAACTTAGGTGGTTTAGGACATACAGCAGTAATTCATACAGAAGATGAAGAGTTACAAGTTGCTTTTGGTTTACGTATGAAAGCTTGTCGTATTTTAGTGAATACTCCATCAGCAGAAGGCGGTATCGGTAACATTTATAACGAAATGATTCCATCCTTAACACTTGGTTGTGGTTCATACGGGAAAAACTCTGTTTCTAAAAACGTATCAGCCATTAACTTAATTAATATTAAAACGGTAGCGAAACGGAGAAATAATATGCAATGGTTTAAATTACCTCCAAAAATTTTCTTTGAAAAAAATTCTTTACAATATCTACAAAAAATGGAAAATGTTGAACGTGTCATGTTAGTTTGTGACCCAGGTATGGTTCAATTTGGCTATGCAGATATCGTACGTAAAGAGCTACAAAAACGTAAAAATGATGTGAAAATCGAAGTATTTTCTGATGTTGAACCAAACCCATCAACAAATACTGTTTATGCAGGTACCAAAATGATGGTTGATTTCCAACCAGATACAGTGATTGCCTTGGGTGGCGGTTCTGCAATGGATGCGGCGAAAGGCATGTGGATGTTCTATGAACACCCAGATACAGAGTTCTTTGGTGCAAAACAAAAATTCTTAGATATCCGCAAACGGACATATAAAATTGCCAAACCAGAAAAAACACAATTTGTTTGTATCCCAACTACTTCAGGAACTGGTTCAGAAGTTACACCATTTGCCGTTATTACTGATAGTGAAACACACGTGAAATATCCGTTAGCAGACTATGCGTTAACACCAGATGTAGCGATTGTTGATCCACAGTTCGTAATGTCTGTGCCAGCTTCAGTCACTGCAGATACAGGTATGGATGTTTTAACACATGCTATTGAATCTTATGTTTCCGTGATGGCTTCAGATTACACACGTGGTTTAAGTTTACAAGCAATCAAGTTAGTTTTCGATCATTTAGAAAATTCAGTGAAACGTCCAGATATGGAATCTCGCGAAAAAATGCATAATGCATCAACCATGGCAGGGATGGCATTTGCCAATGCATTCTTAGGTATTTGTCACTCTATTGCTCATAAAATTGGTGGGGAATATGGCATTCCACATGGTCGTACAAATGCGATTTTATTACCACATATTATTCGTTACAATGCGAAAGATCCATCAAAACACGCAATGTTCCCTAAATATGATTACTTCCGCGCCGATACTGATTATGCAGACATTGCAAAATTCTTAGGCTTAAAAGGAAATACTACCGCAGAATTAGTAGAAGCTTTAGCAACAGCAGTAGCAGACTTAGGTAAATCAGTCGGAATTGACATGAACTTGAAAGCCCAAGGTGTCTCACAAGAAACATTAGACACAACAGTTGATCGTATGGCAGAACTTGCATATGAAGACCAATGTACAACTGCAAATCCGAAAGAACCATTAATTAGTGAACTAAAACAAATTATCTTAGATGCTTATGTAGGATAAAAGAACTCAAATAAAGAGACCAGAACATTAATGTTCTGGTCTCTTTAACGTTTTGCGAAAACAGTGCTGTCGATACCACGGTTATGACACCAATTAACTAAAACTGGATCGAGGATAAGTGCGGTACTCGTCAACTCTTCTGTCGTCTTTTTTCCTAAAAGAGTATAAAGCATTTTCACTTCTTCTTGCCATTGCTGTACAAGGGCTAAGGTATTTTCTAAACCATTTTTACTCATAAGGGAAGCTAAGATAGTCCCAGCAACTCCCATGCTTTTGGCACCTAAAGCGAGTCCTTTGACAATATCAAGAGAGTTACGCACACCGCCAGAGCCGAGAATAGTTAGTTTCTTTTGCCAATTTTGTGATTCCAGAAGAGAGATGACCGTTGATTGCCCCAATCATCTAAGAAAGAAAGTTCTCGTTTCTTCCGCCGGGCATTTTCAATTTGTGTAAAACTCGTTCCGCCTTGGCCGCTCACATCCGCTGCTTGAACGCCGATAGAGGTAAGTTTTTCTAAGGTTTCTTGGCTCATGCCAAAGCCAACCTCTTTGACAATGACAGGCACTTCTACGGCCTGTACGATAGCTTCAATCTTGGTTAGCCAATTAGTGAAATCACGATCTCCTTCAGGCATGACCAATTCTTGGGGCACATTTACATGGATTTGTAAGGCATTCGCTTGAAATAAATCAAGCGCTCGCTTTGCTTCTTCCACACCCAAGCCTGCACCAATATTGGCAAAAATGAGTCCATCTGGGTTTTCTTTTCGCATAATTTGATACGTATCCGCTAAACTAGCATCTTTTAACGCTGCCGAGACAGATCCTGTCGCAACTAAAAGGCCAGTTTCTTTGGCAATAATGCCTAATTGCTGATTAATTTCTTTTGCACGCTGACTACCACCTGTCATTGCATTGACATAAAAAGGTTGGGGAAGCTGAAAAGAAAGAAACGAAGTGGAAATATCCACTTCGTTAACAGCGGATTCAGCAAACGATTGGTGAACAAAACGCACACGATCAAAGTCATTACTTTTTTCTTTGTGGAACGCTTTAGCTAATGATAGATGTTCATCTTTTCGATTCATGCTTCTCCTTACACTCCTTTTGACCATAGGTATAGACGTGAAGTGGCAGTGGGTAATTCCGTCTTTTTCCCAAGCAGTCATTAATGGTAAAATCCCAGATTTTTGGCGGAAAATTACAATCCCACAATCGCCCCCGCCAGCGCCAGAAGATTTCGCAGCTCCTGTATAAGATTCAGCCAAATCACAAAGATTTTTCAAGGCTTCTGTTTCGATTACCACACCAGTCAGTGAAGATAATTCGGCGAGCAATTGGCGATTTTTAGTAATTTGTTTTTGAATAACAGAAATTTTTCCTGTGTTAAAGCCATTAATCATTGTTTCGACACAAAGCCGACTTTTCATTAAGAACTGCTCATAAGCCGCTTGTTTTTCTTCTTTTGATTGATGAACTCGATCAACTAAGTCTGAAGTGGACGCAGGACTACCTGTCCAACCAATTAGTAAACGTAGTTGTTTCGGTACTTTTAACGGAAAAATCATTAATTCAGGCCAGTCCATTGCTAACAAATCAGTTAATGTTTCAGTGGCTACTTTTTGATTGACCCAATCATGATCGAAGGTTGAAAAGGCAATCCAGCCCCCGTAACAGCTGGCGGCGATATCTCCGCAAGAACCATTTCCTTGAACGGCTAAGTGAGCTAATGCTGATAATTTGAAAATTTCCTCATTTTCCAAACCTAAGTCATAAAAAATATTCAAGGCTTTGACAGTTCCAACGGTTACCGCACCGCTTGAACCAAGACCATATTTTCGTCCATTTGAACTATCTAATTCACTCGTCACTTTTAAATGATAAAATGACAATTCTTTGTTTTGCTCTTGCGCATAATTTTTCAGTTAGATGAATCGCCGCTAAAACATAATGAAAAGGATTTTCGCGAATATCTAATACAAGCTCACCATTTCGGCGTGTCCAACGAATAGGTAAAGAGCTGTATTGTGCAGATTGAATACTGCCTTCATCTGTTGTTTCTTCGACAGTTACAGTTACGAATTGATCCACAGCAACGATAATGGCAGGGTGGCCAGGTTCAACAACGGCATATTCTCCTGCAATAAATAACTTTCCTGGCGTAGTAACTTCAATCATGCTTATTTATCCATTCCTTTCGTTTCGAACAATTCAATTCCGGGACCAGCAAAAGCTGGGACTAACTGCTCTTTTGAAAAATGTTCACTTAAAAATGTTTTTAATGCTTCTAAGTTTTTCTTTTCGACTAAAACCTTGACATTCGGACCTGCATCCATTGTAAAGTAACAAGGAATTCCTTTGGCCCGTGCTTGGCGAACTAAAGCCATCGCTTGTAAACTGCCTGGGGACCAGTAAGTAAATGGAGGGACAGCACCTAAGGTTGTTCCATGCATCCTTAACCCATTGGCTTCAATGATTTCTCCTAAACGAGGGAAGTCTTTTGTTTTAATTGCTTCATGAACTTGGGATAAATCTTTTTCCACATTGTCCAACCAACCTTGATAAAAGCTAGAAGTTTCTACTGTTCGTTTCATTCCATCACGGCTGGAAACATCTTTTTCGCCATCATTAATTAAGATAAAGAGCATGGCCAATTCGTTTTCCCAATTATTGGCTGGAATATTTTCAGCAAACGACGTTTCATCAGAGTGGCCTTTGTTCCATTGAGCAAAACCACCAAAAATACTACGACAAGCAGAACCTGAACCACGTCGCGCTAAACGTGATAAGTCTTTTGCTGAAAGATTTAATCCTAAGGCTACGTTACAGGCCCCTGCTAAAGCAGCTAGACCACTCGCTGAAGAAGCCAAACCAGCTGCAGTAGGCACAAAATTTTGACTTTCTACTTTTGCAAACCAAGTACAATCGGCTTGTTGACGAACAAGGTTCAAAAATTCTTTGACTTTTTTGTTTGTTTTTCGTTTTGCAAGATACCATCTAAAATAAATACATCTTCTGAATAATGGGCATCAAATGTCACAGTTGTTTCTGTGTAAAAGGCATCTAATGTTAATGATAAACTACTATTCATTGGTAAAATGTATTCTTCATTGGCTTTTCCCCAATATTTAATCAGAGCAATATTTGTATGCGCTCGTGCTTTTCCTGAAAGCATTACTTTTTCACCTCTAATGATTGAATCCATGTAGCAACAGCTCCATTTTCTTCTAAAGTCTGTGCAATGGTTTGTGCGGTCTTTTTATTATCTGTTAAGGCAATCATACAGCCACCGCGACCGCCGCCGGTTAATTTTGCTCCTAGAGCGCCATGTTCTAAAGAGAGAGCCACTAGGCGATCCAGCATATCGTTGCTGACGATTAATTGCTGGAGTTGATCTTGCGCTAACGTCATTAGCTGACCTAATTTTTGTTTATCATCTTGTAAAATTGCCTGCTTCGCTTCTTTAGTAAAAGAACCTAATTGTTTCATTGTTTCAGCGATTGCTGTGGGATTATTTTGAGCTAGCTGCGCAATGTCTTTCACTGCTTCACGTGTTTGACCTTTAATTCCCGTATCAGCTACTACTAAGTAGGCATTAGATAAATTCATCGAGAAATGTGTGGGCGGAAATCCTCTAGTAAAAAATAAGGGATCAGCGCCGCTTGTTGCTGCGGCATCGATACCACTAGGATTGCCATGAGCAATTTTCTCACTTAAGGAAACAAGCTCAAACAATTCTTGATATGTATAAGCGTAATCAAAATAATCAAAAAGGCTTCGAACGATGGCCACAGCGGTTGCTGCGCTTGAGCCCATTCCTCGTTCAGCGGGAATCGTACTTGTTAAGGTCAAAGTGCCTTTAAATGTATCTTCCTTTAAAAAATGTAAGGTTTGCTGAACAACTTCCTTGATATTTGCTAGCTCTTGGGGCACGTCTTCAAGCAATCCTGTAAAATATGCACAATCAATCTGCATATTTTTTGCCGGGGTAAAGACGGCTGTGATTTCTGTCGCTTGAAAAGGAAAGGCGATTGCTGGTTCGCCGTAAACAACGGCGTGTTCTCCCATTAAAATGATTTTTCCCGTCGCTTGACCGAGGCCTTGTTTTTTATATTCATTCACTGACATTCCTTTTGAGTAGAATCGAGTATAGGACAAAAGACGTTCTTGGATTAGAAGAACGTTTGTCATAATCTCTTCATGATTTATAGGAAATGATTCCAAAAGTTTCTCTTGTTCCAAAAAAAGAGATTGCTTAACCTAAGATAGTTTACCTAAAAATAAGGCACAAGTAAAATGGTTCCGTTGGTTTTTCCAAAAAATTAATAACAATTTAATAAGAAAGAACCGACAGAACCAGTTATTCGGCTATTTTTTTAAAATTTTCTTAGGTAATCACCAAACCAAGGGCACTTGCCAAATAAATGGCTTGTTCAGGGGTGACTTTAAGACCTGATAAATAGTTTGGTGAGAAAGTCAAGCGTTCAAAGGTGTTTTGGGAAAAATCCAATCCTTTTAAAGAAGTATTTAGCCAATTACTTTCGGTTAAATCGCAAGCTTCTAGCAGGAGTTTCTTCCAGGTGACCTCGAAAAATTTACTTTCGACTAAACGTGTCTGATTAAAGTGAACAAGATTAAAATTTGCAAAACGAAAAGAAGCATAATCGGCTTTGCAATCCTCAAATAGACAATCTTTTAAATAGCTATCTGCAAAATTCGTTCCTGTCAAATTGCAACGAAGGAAAGTCACTCGATGAAAACTGCCAGACAGCCATTCGACGTTAGAAAAATCGCAAGCTTCAAAACGCACATTACTACAATCAAAAGAAGCAAACTGGCCATTTGCTAATGAAAGATGATCGAAAACAGCATCCCGAAAGACTAAGTTACGAATTTCTTGATTCGATAAATCAATCTGCTGATACAAATGATTTTCTAAGATTGCCTCATCTTCTAATTGACAGTTCGTTAATAGAGGAAGTTGTTCTGGCAAATTTGGTGGCAAGGGATAAGTTATTTTCATAAAACGCCTCTTTCTTCTTGTTGATTTTCAAAGGTTTCATCAATTGAGTAGGCCCGATTATAGAAACGTAGCGCAGTTGTGAAAACATAAGCGCCGGCAAAACCAAGTAAACTACCTAACACAATCCCGACTAATCGATAGTTTAAAAGATTACTAATGACTTGCTGTCGTGCAAGATTTGATAATAATAAGGACATCGGGTAATAAAAAAGCTGGCAATCGCATAGTTTCTGTTAATGAATCCTTCAAAAGCTGCATATAGAATACTAATGATACCGATTGTTTGTAAAGGTGTAAAGGGAATCATTAATAAAATTGCAGAAAGCAACAAACCGAGACTCGTACCTAGAATCCGTTGCACATTTCGCTGCATCACAGAATGTAAATTTTCCCCTTGTAAAATGGCTGCGCAAGTAAACGTCATCCAATAAGCGTTGACTAAATGAAGCGATTGACTTAAATAAGCCGCTAAAAATAAAATGGCCGCATAATGCAAAGCATCTAATAAAGAAGCGGGATCAATATAAAGTCGTTCTTGAAGAGACATCCGTTTTTGAAAAACGTAGGGGCGCTTGTCGATGAAATGAAGCACAATGCCCATGATAATGCCGGTCACTACTCCTAAAAGAACAAAACTGGCCATGATGGGAATCTTATGTAAAGGAAAATTGTTGCTTGTTCCCATTGCGGTTGACATGATAACTAACAAAGCACCAGGCTTCTCAATGCCATACAATCTAAAAAGTAAGCGTGCAAGAAAAGCGACGATGGCAATTGTAATGGGAATCAACCAAGGTACATGGTGACTTAGCATTCCTAAGCTGTTGCCCAGAACAATAAAAAAGCCAACAATATTCAGTCTGCGCAATAATTGAGGCAAAGGAAGCGGCTGATAATAAATAAACGTATAAATGCCCATCGAGCCAAAGGTCCCAATGAGTAAATTATTGGAAAAATAACCAATTAATAATGGAATTGCCATACAAATTGCGACACCAACTAACCGAAATAATTCGTCATTTGCTTTATCAATAGCAAACAAATCCTTTAAAAACGTAGAATTTTTCATATTTTGTCACTCCTTTACTTCCTAATTTACCATAATGTTTAGAAAACTGACAAAAGAATTGCAATAAAAGACAGGAAGAAAAAGAGGGGTTTCTGATAGGAAGAGAAGAAAAATTAAAAAAAGTTAACATTTTGACTTGCAATTTTAATATGAAAAATGTAAGATATATTCCATAGCAATAAATAATTATTAAATTCTGATTTTTCAGAAAATACAGATTGTATTATTTTAGGAGGCAACACTATGAAATTGAAAAAGTCATTAACATTCGGTGTGATTACATTATTTAGCGTAACAACTTTAGCGGCTTGTGGAGGCGGCGGAACGTCAGATAGCTCAAGTGCGTCTGGTGGCGGTAAGGCAAGTGGCGAACAAGTTTTACGTGTCACAGAACAACAAGAAATGCCAACAGCTGATTTATCACTAGCAACAGACAGAATTAGTTTTATTGCATTAAATAATGTATATGAAGGAATTTATCGTTTAGATGATAAAAGCAAGCCGCAACCAGCAGGGGCTAAAGAAAAAGTGCAAGTCAGTGATGATGGTCTGACGTACACAGTGAAACTAAGAGAAGAAGCAAAATGGTCCAATGGTGATCCTGTCTACAGCTGCCGATTATGTTTTTAGTTGGCAACGTACAGCAGATCCTCAGACTGGCGCTGAGTATGCTTATTTTCTAGAAATGATTGAAAACGGTGCAGACATTGTAGCTGGTAAGAAACCAGTCTCTGAATTAGGCATTAAAGCAAACGGAGATTACGAGCTAGAAATTAAACTGGCAAAACCAACACCATATTTTGATTATTTACTGGCCTTTCCACTATTTTTCCCGCAACATCAAGCAACCGTAGAGAAATATGGCAAAGATTACGCTGCTTCCAGTGAAAAAGCAGTCTATAATGGTCCGTTTGTCTTAGCTAACTTTGAAGGGGCTGGCTCAGATACCAATTGGACTTTGGAAAAAAATGAAAACTATTGGGATAAAGACAATGTCAAATTAGATAAAATCAATTTTGATGTCGTCAAGGAGGCACCAACTGCCTTGAACTTATTCCAAGATGGTCAAGCAGACGATGTTATTTTAAGTGGCGAATTGGCCCAGCAAATGGCGAAGGATCCAGAATTGATTATCGAAAAAGAAGCACGAACCAGCTATTTGGAATTTAATCAGCGAGATAAAAATTCACCGTATAATAATGTGAATTTACGCAAAGCAATTTCAGCAGCGATTGATCGCAACGCATTAGTAGATAAAATTTTAGGCGACGGCTCAGTAGTCGCTACCGGCTTAATTCCAGAAGGGATGTCTTATTCGCCGACAGATGATAAAGATTTTGCTGATGAAAATAAAAAAATTGTTGAATATAGCCCAGAAAAAGCAAAAGAATATTGGGCAAAAGCGAAGAAAGAATTGGGCATAACAACACTCAAAATGGATATTGTTGCCGATGATGTCGATTCTACGAAAAAGTTAGCGGAATATATTCAAGGTACGTTAAAGGATACTTTAGAGGGCATTGATGTAACAGTGAGCCCAGTGCCGTTTTCAGTTCGAATTGATCGAGGTAGTCGCGGCGATTTTGAGACAATCTTAGGTGGTTGGGCTGCGGATTACGCAGATCCAAGTAGTTTCTTAGACCTTTTTGTTACTGGTAATAACTATAATCGCGGGCGTTTTTCAAGTAAAGCCTACGATGAGTTGATTGAGGCTTCAGCTACAAGAGATGCTTCAGATCCTGAAAAACGTTGGGAAGACATGGTTAAGGCTGAGAAGTTATTGATTGGTGAAGAGACCGCTTTAGCACCACTTTATCAAAAGGCGACTGCCCATCTACGCAGTAAAGAAGTGAAAGGCGTCGTTGCCCATGGTGCTGGCGCACAATATGATTATAAGTGGACATATGTGACAGAAGAGTAGTTAAAAAGAGACACAGAATAGTCAAATCGACTGTTCTGTGTCTCTTTTAATCAAAATATTTCTGCTGTTCTTCTTTTAATTTTTCTGGGGTTACATCTTCACCAGTAGGATCATAAATAGTGACGCCCATTAATGTTTTATTGAATTGTTCACGAATGGTCCGCAAATATTCTTGTCGCAAATCGACACGAAGAGCTTGTTCTTCAGATGTTAAACCTTGTTCACGCTCTTTTTTGTGCAAGCGTATTAATTCTTTTTAAAACCTCTAACATTTCTCATTTCCTTTCTATAATAATTCTTTGCTAGGCGTTCAAACGATTGAAAGTCGCGTTTGTTTGTCATAACCTGGGGTGATTAGCATTGCTTCTG
>OKVS01000477.1_pt1 | contig 13024 bp, 4 predicted proteins | sample 1606911 | NCBI WGS metagenome assembly OKVS01 (sample SAMN03281016, study PRJEB24777) | human gut metagenome | isolation source: fecal sample PR161 from 1 month old female Malay infant, caesarean... | reverse complement strand
GCCCGACTGAACTGATCGAGCCGAAATCGGTGGTTTCTGGTGCTACCCCGGTAATGCGTGATTCTGAACACTTCTTCTTTGATCTGCCCTCTTTCAGCGAAATGCTGCAGGCATGGACCCGCAGCGGTGCGTTGCAGGAGCAGGTGGCAAATAAAATGCAGGAGTGGTTTGAATCTGGCCTGCAACAGTGGGATATCTCCCGCGACGCGCCTTATTTCGGTTTTGAAATTCCGAACGCGCCGGGCAAATATTTCTATGTCTGGCTGGACGCACCGATTGGCTATATGGGCTCTTTCAAGAATCTGTGTGACAAGCGCGGCGACAGCGTAAGCTTCGATGAATACTGGAAGAAAGATTCCACTGCCGAGCTGTATCACTTCATCGGTAAAGATATCGTTTACTTCCACAGCCTGTTCTGGCCTGCCATGCTGGAAGGCAGCAACTTCCGCAAGCCGACCAACCTGTTTGTTCACGGCTATGTGACGGTGAACGGCGCGAAAATGTCCAAGTCTCGCGGCACCTTTATTAAAGCCAGCACCTGGCTGAATCATTTTGACGCCGACAGCCTGCGCTACTACTACACCGCCAAACTGTCTTCGCGCATTGATGATATCGATCTCAACCTGGAAGATTTCGTTCAGCGCGTGAATGCCGATATCGTGAACAAAGTGGTTAACCTGGCGTCCCGTAACGCTGGCTTTATCAATAAGCGTTTTGACGGTGTGCTGGCAAGCGAGCTGGCTGACCCGCAGTTGTACAAAACCTTCACTGATGCCGCTGAAGTGATTGGTGAAGCGTGGGAAAGCCGCGAATTTGGTAAAGCTATCCGTGAAATCATGGCGCTGGCTGACCTGGCTAACCGCTATGTCGATGAACAGGCTCCGTGGGTGGTGGCGAAGCAGGAAGGTCGCGATGCCGATCTGCAGGCGATTTGCTCAATGGGCATCAACCTGTTCCGCGTGCTGATGACTTACCTGAAACCGGTACTGCCGAAACTGACCGAGCGCGCAGAAGCATTCCTCAATACAGAACTGACCTGGGATGGTATCCAGCAACCGCTGTTGGGCCATAAAGTGAATCCATTCAAGGCGCTGTATAACCGCATCGATATGAAACAGGTTGAAGCACTGGTGGAAGCATCCAAAGAGGAAGTAAAAGCCGCTGCCGCGCCAGTAACTGGCCCACTGGCAGATGATCCGATTCAGGAAACCATCACCTTTGACGACTTTGCTAAAGTTGACCTGCGCGTGGCGCTGATTGAAAACGCAGAGTTTGTTGAAGGTTCTGACAAACTGCTGCGCCTGACGCTGGATCTCGGCGGTGAAAAACGCAATGTCTTCTCCGGCATTCGTTCTGCTTACCCGGATCCGCAAGCACTAATTGGTCGTCACACCATTATGGTGGCTAACCTGGCACCACGTAAAATGCGCTTCGGTATCTCCGAAGGCATGGTAATGGCTGCTGGTCCTGGTGGGAAAGATATCTTCCTGCTAAGCCCGGATGCCGGTGCTAAACCGGGTCATCAGGTGAAATAATCCCCCTTCAAGGCGCTGCATCGACAGCGCCTTTTCTTTATAAATTCCTAAAGTTGTTCTCTTGCGATTTTGTCTCTCTCTAACCCGCATAAATACTGGTAGCATCTGCATTCAACTGGATAAAATTACAGGGATGCAGAATGAGACACTTTATCTATCAGGACGAAAAATCACATAAATTCTGGTCGGTGGAGCAACAAGGCAACGAGTTACATATCAGTTGGGGCAAAGTCGGCACTAACGGGCAAAACCAGGTAAAAAGCTTTGCTGATGCTGCGGCGGCGGAAAAAGCGGAACTGAAGCTGATTGCGGAGAAGGTGAAGAAGGGATATGTGGAGCAAGCGAAGGATAATTCTTTGCAACCTTCCCAAACGGTAACGGACTCTCTCAAGGTAGCGGACTTATCCACCATTATTCAGGAACAACCCTCTTTCGTAGCAGAAACCCGTGCGGCTGACAAAAATACAGATGCTGTTTTACCATGGCTGGCGAAAGATATTGCTGTCGTTTTTCCGCCCGAAGTTGTACACACCACGTTAAGTCATCGCCGCTTTCCCGGAGCTCCTGTTCAGCAAGCAGACAAATTGACCCAATTACGTCGCTTAGCCTGTAGTGTGTCGCAACGGGATAATAAAACAGCCACATTTGACTTTAGCGCCTGTTCTTTAGAATGGCAAAACACCGTCGCACAGGCGATCAGTCAGATCGACGGCCTGAAAACAACACAGCTACCATCACCCGTAATGGCTGTACTCACGGCACTTGAAATGAAATGCACAAGATATAAAGAGCGTGAGGATGTTATGGATCAGATTATTCAGGAAGGCGGTCTGGAATATGCTACTGATGTAATAATACATCTTCAACAAATATCTATTGAATGGGATTATGTCAACAATAATATTGTTTTCCTGTCGTCTGGCATTTCACCTGATTACTTGCAGCAATATTCCAGCTTTGAATTACGCCTACGTAAACATTTATCACTGGCGGAAGAGTCTCTCTGGCAAAAATGTGCACAAAAACTTATTGCCGCAATTCCACATATTCCAGAATGGCGGCAACCATTAATTGCTTTGTTATTACCCGAAAAACCAGAAATTGCACATGAAATTGCCCAGCGTCTACTGGGGCAAAAAAAATTACCCTCGCTTGAGTGGCTAAAAATAGTGGCGACTGATGAGCATATTCTTGCCTCATTAGAAAAATATCACGAGCCATATGCCATTTTTGATGATTACTATTGTGGTGCGATATGGTCAGCCACCGTATTACAGGAGCAAGGTGTTACAGCCCTGCCCCGATTTGCTCCCTATGCCGCAAGTGACTACTGCGCCGATGTGTTGCGTCATATCAATCATCCGTTCGCATTAACACTGCTTATACGTGTAGCCGGGCATACTAAACGCTGTCACGATCGAATGACGAAAGCCTGCGCTGCGTTCCCACACGCAGCACTGGCAGCACTGGCGGAACTTCTAGTGCAAAAAGAAGAGAATAGTTGGCGCATTATGCTAATGACGATGCTTATCTCGCAACCGACACTAGCAGAACAGGTCATTCCCTGGCTTTCGACACCCGCAGTTGCAGTGCTGAAATCATGTCAGCAACAACTGACACAGCCCTCAAACCATGCCAGCGCCGATCTACTGCCGGCCATAGTAGTCTCCCCACCATGGCTTTCGAAAAAGAAAAAATCGCCGATTCCAGTGCTGGATTTAGCACCATTAGGTATTGAGCCAATCAGTTATCTGACAGAAGAAATCAGTAATCAACTTTTGGCGAAATATATCTGGTATTCAAAACACATCACGGTTAGTCATGAAGAAAGTACTGCCAATCTGTTGGCAAGGATGGGTTTTCAACGACGGATCGCTGGTACATATATTAAAGCTCCCGAAGCGGTAGTTGAGGCATGGCTAAATGAAGATTATTCAACCTTAATAAGTGAATTTAAGGTGTTTCATTCACCTACCGGGCATTATTGGCATTTGGGGATTTTGACAACATTGCCGCTGGAGAAAGCAGTAAGAGCATGGAATGCCCTTACTCTATCTCCACATACCGATACCGAATACGCCATGTTACATTTTGGATTCAAAGGGTTACCTGGGTTAGTGAACTCACTTGCACGCTATCCACAGGAAGCCTTGCCCATAACGAATTACTTCGCAGCGAGTGAGCTGGCACCTGCCGTCGCCCGCGCCTTCAACAAACTCAAAACCCTACGACAAGATGCCCGTAGCTGGCTGCTGAAATACCCGCAACACGCCATTACCGGCCTGCTGCCTGCAGCGCTCGGCAAAACCGGTGAAGCACAGGACAACGCCCGTGCTGCCTTGCGTATGCTTACTGAAAACGGTCATCAGCCATTGCTGCAAGAAATCGCCCGGCGTTATAACCAGCCGGAAGTAACCGATGCGGTGAACGCTCTACTTGCGCTCGATCCCTTAGATAATCACCCGACAAAAATCCCCACTCTTCCGACCTTTTATCAGCCATCGCTCTGGACGCGCCCGTTATTAAAAGCAAACGCCCAATCACTGCCTGATAGCGCACTCCTCCACCTCGGTGAAATGCTCCGCTTCCCTCAGGAAGAGGCACTGTATCCAGGATTATTGCAGGTGAAAGATGCCTGTACCACCGACTCACTGGCTGAATTTGCCTGGGATCTGTTTACCGCCTGGCAGACCGCTGGCGCGCCGTCGAAAGAGAGTTGGGCGTTCACTGCGTTAGGAGTTCTCGGTAACGATGACACCGCCCGCAAACTGACGCCATTAATCCGTGCCTGGCCTGGCGAATCTCAGCATAAACGTGCCACCGTTGGGTTGGATATCCTCGCCGCTATCGGTAGTGATATCGCCCTGATGCAGCTTAACGGCATCGCCCAGAAACTGAAATTCAAAGCATTACAGGAGCGGGCAAAAGAAAAAATAGCCAACATTGCCGAGAGCCGCGAACTCACGGTGGCGGAGCTTGAAGATCGGTTAGCACCGGATCTCGGTCTGGATGATAACGGTTCGTTGCTGCTGGATTTCGGCCCACGCCAGTTCACCGTCAGCTTTGATGAAACCTTAAAACCGTTTGTGCGTGACGCTTCCGGCAGTCGTCTGAAAGACCTGCCCAAACCAAACAAAAGCGATGATGAATCACAGGCGAACAATGCTGTTAACCGCTACAAATTGCTGAAAAAAGATGCGCGTACCGTCGCCGCCCAGCAGGTAGCAAGGCTGGAATCCGCCATGTGCCTGCGTCGCCGCTGGTCACCGGAAAACTTTCAGCTCTTCCTGGTTGAGCATCCGCTGGTCCGCCACTTAACCCGCCGTCTGATTTGGGGCGTTTATAGCGCCGAAAACCAGCTACTGGCTTGCTTTCGCGTAGCGGAAGATAACAGCTACAGCACCGCTGACGATGATCTTTTCACCCTGCCGGAAGGCGATATCTCTATTGGTATTCCTCACGTTCTGGAAATATCACCGACGGATGCTGCCGCCTTCGGGCAGCTTTTTGCCGACTACGAACTGTTACCACCGTTCCGCCAGCTTGATCGTAACAGTTACGCGCTGACAGAAGCCGAGCGCAATGCCAGCGAACTGACACGCTGGGCAGGCAGAAAATGCCCGAGTGGTCGGGTAATGGGGCTGGCAAATAAAGGCTGGATGCGTGGTGAACCGCAGGACGGTGGCTGGATCGGCTGGATGATCAAACCTCTGGGCCGCCGGTCGTTAATCATGGAAATCGATGAAGGTTTTGCGGTCGGCATGTCGCCAGCCGAACTCAGTGCCGAGCAACTCTTAAGCAAGCTGTGGCTATGGGAAGGCAAAGCGGAAAGCTATGGCTGGGGGAGTAATTCAACACAGGAAGCGCAGTTCTCCGTACTCGATGCCATCACCGCCAGCGAGCTAATTAACGATATTGAAGCCCTGTTTGAATAAGGAAAGAGCATGGACAAGGAATTACCGTGGCTGGCGGATAACGCCCAACTGGAACTGAAATATAAAAAAGGCAAAACACCACTCAGCCATCGCAATTGGCCAGGCGAACCGGTACCTGTTATCACTGAAAGCATCATTCAGACACTGGGTGATGAATTGCTACAAAAAGCAGAGAAGAAAAAAAACATTGTCTGGCATTATGAAAACTTTTCACTGGAGTGGCAGTCCGCCATCACGCAGGCCATCAACTTGATCGGCGAACACAAACCCTCAATCACGGCCCGGACAATGGCGGCGCTAGCCTGTATCGCGCAAAATGATAGCCAACAGTTGCTCGACGAAATCGTCCAACAAGAGGGGCTGGAATATGCAACTGAGGTGGTGATTGCACGCCAGTTTATTGTACGGTGTTATGAGAGTGATCCTCTGGTAGTAACATTGCAGTATCAGAACGAGGACTATGGCTATGGTTATCGCTCAGAAACCTATAACGAATTCGATCTCCGATTACGTAAGCATCTCTCTCTGGCAGAGGAAACCTGCTGGCAGCGTTGCGCCGACAAACTCATTGCCGCACTGCCAGGAATAACCAAAGTTCGCCGCCCTTTTATTGCTCTGAACCTCCCGGAAAAACCCGAAATCGCCAACGAGCTGGTAAGCCTTGAATGTTCGCAAACTCATTTTCGCTCAAAAGAGTGGTTAAAAGTTGTTGCTGATGACCCTAAGGCGGTGAAAGAACTCGCACGTTACTGGAGCCAGGATATATTTAGCGATCGAGAAGCCAGCTACATGTCGCATGAAAACCACTTCGGCTACGCGGCCTGCGCTGCCCTTTTGCGCGAACAAGGACTGGCAGCCGTTCCGCGCCTCGCGATGTATGCACATAAAGAAGATTGCGGCAGTCTGCTGGTACAAATTAACCATCCGCAAGTCATCCGCACCTTGCTACTGGTGGCTGATAAAAACAAACCCAGCCTGCAACGTGTGGCTAAATACAGTAAAAACTTCCCCCATGCGACGCTCGCCGCACTGGCAGAACTGCTGGCGTTAAAAGCCCCCCCTGCGCGCCCTGGTTATCCCATCATCGGAGACAAAAAGCTGCCTGCACAGCAAAAAGCACGTGATGAATACTGGCATACGCTGTTACAAACGCTGATGGCATCGCAGCCACAACTGGCAGAAGAGGTGATGCCGTGCTTAAGTACACAAGCCCAGGCAGTGGTGAATGGTTATTTATCGGCATCGCCAAAACTTGCTTTCGAGAGTACTCATAGCAACGACCTGCCAGAAATACTTGTTTCTCCACCGTGGCGAGGTAAGAAAAAAACGGCATTGCTGCGCCTTGATTTAGTGCCTCTTGAATTAGCGCCCAAAGCCCGCTGGCAACCAGGCGAACGAGAGAGACTTGCCGCCACAGAGTCTGCCCGTTATTTCAGCACGGGATCTTTTACGGAACGCATGGAACGAAAAAGTGGTCGAGTTGTACTACAGGAGCTAGGTTTTGGGGATGATGTATGGCTGTTCCGGAATTATATACTGCCCGGCAAACTGGATGCGGCGCGCAAATCATTAGTGGGTCAGTGGCATTACTCCCCGCGCAGAGTAGAGGAAATCAACAATGGCTGGCACTCCACGGAAGCAAAATCAGCCGAACAGGCGCTTCGTTCCGGCGACGTTGAAGCGTTAATTAACACCTGGGAAAATGATAGCTACTCGCATTATCGTCAGGAAAAGAGTGTCTGGAACCTGTATTTATTGGCACAGTTGCCGCGTGAGATGGCTTTGACTTTCTGGCTGCGTATCAATGAGAAAAAGCATCTGTTCGCGGGTGAGGACTATTTTCTCAGTATCCTCGGGTTGGATACATTACCTGGCCTGTTATTGGCTTTTTCACATCATCCAAAAGAAACATTTCCGTTAATTTTAAATTTCGGCGCAACAGAACTGGCCCTGCCCGTTGCCCGCGTCTGGCGACGTTTCACGGCGCAGCGTGATCTGGCTCGCCAGTGGATTTTACAATGGCCGGAACATACGGCTACTGCACTTATCCCTCTTGTCTTTACAAAACCCAGCGATAATAGCGAAGCTGCATTACTTGCCCTGCGTTTACTGTACGAACAGGGACATGGCGAATTACTGCAAACCGTGGCAAACCGCTGGCAGCGTACAGATGTATGGCCTGCCCTGGAGCAATTACTTAAACAGGGTCCAATAGAAATTTACCCGGCACATATTCCAAAAGCTCCTGATTTCTGGCATCCGGCAATGTGGTCCAGGCCGCGCCTTATCACTAATAATCAGCCTGTTACCGATGACGCTCTGGAAATTATCGGCGAAATGCTGCGCTTTACCCATGGCGGACGTTTTTATAGCGGACTGGAACAGCTGAAAACGTTTTGCCAGCCACAAACGCTGGCAGCTTTTGCCTGGGATCTCTTCACCGCGTGGCAACAAGCTGGTGCCCCCGCAAAAGACAACTGGGCATTTCTGGCGTTAAGTCTCTTTGGTGACGAAACCACGGCACGGGATCTGACGACACAGATCCTCGCCTGGCCACAAGAAGGCAAATCTGCCCGTGCTGTCAGTGGCCTGAACATCCTTACCCTGATGAATAATGATATGGCGCTGATACAGCTGCATCATATATCGCAACGGGCGAAATCCCGCCCCTTACGTGATAACGCGGCGGAATTTCTTCAGGTGGTCGCAGAAAATCGCGGGCTAAGCCGGGAAGAGTTAGCGGACAGATTAGTCCCAACACTGGGCCTTGATGATCCGCAGGCGTTGAGTTTTGATTTTGGTCCCCGGCAGTTTACCGTTCGCTTCGATGAAAACCTCAACCCGGTTATCTACGATCAACAAAACGTCCGCTCGAAAAGTGTTCCCCGGTTGCGCGCCGATGACGATCAACTGAAAGCGCCCGAGGCACTGGCCCGACTAAAAGGGCTAAAAAAAGATGCCACTCAGGTGAGCAAAAACCTGCTCCCACGTCTTGAAGCAGCCCTACGTATCACCCGCCGCTGGTCGCTGGCAGATTTTCATTCTCTGTTTGTTAATCATCCCTTTACCCGCCTGGTTACCCAGCGATTAATATGGGGGGTTTATCCGGCAAATGAACCGCGTCGTTTACTCAACGCCTTTCGTGTGGCCGCAGAGGGGGAGTTCTGCAATGCACAAGATGAGCCCATTGACCTGCCTGCAGATGCTCTGATTGGCATTGCCCACCCGTTAGAAATGGCAGCAGAAATGCGCAGTGAATTTGCACAGCTTTTTGCCGATTACGAAATTATGCCGCCTTTTCGCCAGTTGGCGCGGCGCACGGTGCTGCTCACACCTGACGAGTCAGCCAGTAACAGCCTGACTCGCTGGGAAGGTAAATCCGCTACCGTTGGGCAACTTATGGGAATGCGATACAAAGGCTGGGAGTCAGGCTATGAGGACGCATTTGTCTATGACTTAGGTGCGTACCGGCTGGTCCTTAAGTTTTCACCCGGTTTTAACCACTACAATGTTGATAGCAAAGCGCTAATGAGCTTCCATTCTCTTCGGGTTTACCGTGACAATAAATCCGTCACTTTTGCCGAACTTGATGTGTTTGATTTGAGTGAAGCGTTAAGCGCACCCGACGTTATTTTCCATTAAAACACAGCGGGCAGTGATGCAACTGCCCGTTATCGACACGACTTACCTCCGGGAAAAGCGATGATCGTACAAAAAGAGCTGGTCGCTATTTACGATTATGAGATTCTTGCTCCTGAAGATCCGTTTTCCTTCAGACTTGAGATCCATAAATTCTCTGAATTATTTACAGGTTCCGTCTATCGACTGGAACGATTCCGGCTACATCCAACATTTAATGATGCCGACTCGCTAATAAATGATGCGTTGATTTATATAAGAGATGAGTTTATTGATGAGCGGAAATTACGAGGTGAATCACATGAAACTGTAATAGCAATTTTTAATTGTGAACTACAGAATATATTCAACCAAGAAATAGAATAATATACTCACCATACTTCAAGTCGCAGCACATGCAACTTGAAGTATGGCGAGTAAAGCTTTATTAAAGGGGGAAACGGTATTCCCCCTTAGATGCGTTTCAATTTGCCCGTTACTTCAACAAATCAATCAACCGTAACAGAGCCACTAATAGCTCCAGTACAGCAATGAGCACGGTTAACTTTTGTGTCAGCGTGTCCATCCGCTCTCCTTATTAAGGAGCGCAACACCAGCACCTTACCCTTACACTGCCTGTCGATACTAGTTTACGTATGTTGGACCACGATGTTGCACTCCGGATCAGGGCACCACCTGCAGCACCACCCGTCCGGTAGCCAGGACTTGAAATGGGTTCGATCCGGCGCAACCTCCCAACAGTCAGGATTATAAATCTCATTATCTTAATTGCAACGGGGTCCAGCGGTGGTTATAATTCGTTCGTTGGAACACGATGTTGCACAGGCTGCGGTGTTAGGCCTGAAAGTAGTAAATAAAAGAACCTGCCTCACCAGCAGGTTTTTTTATTTTTTGCGATCTGCTTTCCAGATATTTTCCGCTCAAACAACTAATGCGCCAAACATTTATTGCGCGTAAAATATCGTTTATTTCATTAATACATTTCAGGGATGAATATATGTCACCGCAGAATAATCACCTGCAGCGTCCGCCTGCTGCTGTGTTATACGCCGTTGAACTGGCAAAATTAAAACAAAATGATAACGCACCTTGCCCGCCCGGTTGGCAGTTAAGTTTGCCTGCGGCCCGTGCTTTTATTCTTGGCGACGAAGCGCAAAATATTCGCCGTAAAGTGGTGATTAGTCCCTCTGCTGTCGAACGCATGTTAGTCACTCTTGCCACCGGGCGCGGTTTGATGTTGGTGGGGGAACCGGGTACCGCAAAATCTCTCCTGTCTGAATTACTGGCAACCGCTATTAGCGGCGATGCCGGGTTAACCATCCAGGGCGGCGCATCTACCACCGAAGATCAAATCAAGTACGGCTGGAACTACGCCCTGCTTATCAATCATGGTCCGTCAACGGAAGCGCTGGTTCCTGCCCCGCTTTACCAGGGAATGCGCGACGGCAAAATCGTCCGTTTTGAAGAGATAACGCGTACTCCACTGGAAGTACAAGACTGTTTATTAGGTATGCTTTCTGACAGGGTTATGACGGTGCCGGAACTCACTGGTGAAGCCAGTCAACTCTATGCTCGGGAAGGCTTTAATATTATTGCCACTGCCAATACGCGCGATCGCGGCGTCAATGAAATGAGTGCCGCGCTAAAGCGTCGCTTCGATTTTGAAACTGTCTTTCCGATTATGGATTTCGCCCAGGAGCTGGAGCTTGTCGCCAGTGCTTCGGCGCGTTTGCTGGCCCATAGCGGCATTCCGCATAAAGTGCCTGACGCGGTACTGGAGTTACTGGTGCGCACCTTTCGCGATCTGCGTGCCAACGGCGAAAAGAAAACGTCAATGGATACACTGACAGCGATTATGTCCACCGCTGAAGCCGTGAACGTGGCCCACGCGGTGGGCGTCCGCGCCTGGTTTTTAGCGAATCGAGCAGGTGAGCCAGCCGATCTGGTGGACTGTATTGCCGGAACCATCGTCAAAGATAACGAAGAAGACCGCGCGCGCCTGCGCCGTTACTTCGAACAACGTGTTGCCACACATAAAGAAGCTCACTGGCAGGCTTATTATCAAGCTCGCCACCGCCTGCCGTGAGGAAAGATGCATGAGCGAGCCGTTAATTGTCGGCATCCGGCATCATAGCCCGGCCTGCGCCCGGCTGGTGAAATCGTTAATCGAAAGCCAGCGGCCACGATACGTATTGATTGAAGGCCCGGCTGATTTTAATGACCGGGTAGACGAACTGTTTTTAGCCCACCAGCTTCCGGTAGCTATTTACAGTTATTGCCAGTATCAGGACGGTGCGGCCCCCGGGCGTGGTGCCTGGACGCCATTTGCTGAATTTTCGCCGGAGTGGCAGGCGCTACAAGCCGCACGTCGTATTCAGGCACAAACTTACTTCATCGATTTGCCTTGCTGGGCGCAGAGTGAAGAAGAGGACGATTCGCCTGATACACAAGATGAAAGCCAGACCTTACTGCTGCGTGCCACCCGCATGGATAACAGCGATACCCTGTGGGATCACTTATTCGAAGATGAAAGCCAGCAAACTGCATTACCCTCTACGCTGGCGCACTATTTTGCCCAACTGCGGGGCGATTCCCCCGGAGATGCTCTCAATCGTCAGCGCGAAGCCTTTATGGCTCGCTGGATTACATGGGCGATGCAGCAAAACAATGGCGACGTGTTAGTCGTCTGCGGCGGCTGGCACGCTCCTGCACTGGCAAAAATGTGGCGCAAATGCCCGCAGGAAATGAACAAGCCAGAATTGTCCTCGCTGGCAGATGGCGTTACAGGTTGTTATCTCACACCCTACAGTGAAAAGCGCCTTGATGTGCTGGCAGGATACCTTTCCGGAATGCCTGCCCCGGTCTGGCAAAACTGGTGCTGGCAGTGTGGCTTACAGCAGGCAGGTGAACAGCTGCTGAAAACGGTTCTTACCCGTTTGCGCCAGCACAAATTGCCCGCTTCTACCGCTGATATGGCTGCTGCTCATCTGCATGCGATGGCACTGGCACAGTTGCGCGGCCATACACTACCTCTACGCACTGACTGGCTGGATGCCATAGCTGGCTCGCTGATTAAAGAAGCCCTGAATGCGCCGTTGCCGTGGAGCTATCGCGGAGTTATTCATCCCGATACCGATCCGATTTTGCTAACGGTGATAGACACATTAGCGGGTGACGGATTCGGTAAACTTTCCCCTTCTACGCCACAACCGCCTCTGCCAAAAGATGTCACCTGCGAACTGGAACGTACCGGAATCTCTCTTCCGGCGGAGCTTACCTTAAATCGCTTTACCCCCGATGGACTGGCGCAAAGTCAGGTGTTACATCGGTTGGCAATACTGGAGATCCCAGGGGTTGTGCGCCAGCAGGGAAGTACGCTGACACTTGCAGGCAACGGTGAAGAATGCTGGAAATTAACCCGCCCGCTTAGCCAGCATGCTGCATTGATTGAGGCCGCCTGCTTTGGTGCCACACTCCAGGAAGCCGCACGCCATAAATTAGAAGCCGATATGCTGGACGCGGGTGGAATCGGCTGTATCACCACATGTCTTAGCCAGGCAGCGTTAGCGGGTCTGGCGTCTTTCAGTCAGCAATTACTGGAACAACTCACATTATTAATTGCCCAGGAAAATCAATTCGCCGAAATGGGCCAGGCGCTGGAAGTGCTATATGCCTTATGGCGGCTGGATGAAATTAGCGGTATACAAGGCGCGCAGATATTACAAACGACATTATGCGCGGCCATCGATCGCACGCTGTGGCTATGTGAATCCAACGGCAGACCGGATGAAAAGGAGTTTCACGCTCACCTGCATAGCTGGCAGGCGCTTTGCCATATCCTGCGCGATCTACATAGCGGCGTTAATTTACCCGGCGTTTCGCTTTCTGCGGCGGTAGCCTTACTGGAGCGCCGCA
>OKVS01000476.1_pt1 | contig 13042 bp, 19 predicted proteins | sample 1606911 | NCBI WGS metagenome assembly OKVS01 (sample SAMN03281016, study PRJEB24777) | human gut metagenome | isolation source: fecal sample PR161 from 1 month old female Malay infant, caesarean... | reverse complement strand
TGGCTTTGTGAGGCCATGCCCGACGACACTTTGCGTAGTTTCTGGAAGTTGGGGATCCAGAAAATTTCGTCGACATACAGGTCGCCGTGTGGCTCTGCGCGGTGTTTGAGTTGGTGCCGAGAAAAATCAGCTTTGCGCCGTTGTTGCCTATGACAATCGGGTCGCCGGTCAGGTCGACATCGACCCGGCGGGCAAACTGAATGATGTACTCGCGGAATACATACGCCTGCGTCTTACTCGCTGACAGGAAAATCTGGTTATGGCCGGTTTTCAGCGCATGCAGCAGCGCCTCGCGGGAAAAGTAGAACGTCGCCCCAATCTGGCGCGATTTCAGAATATCGCGAATACGGTGCTCAAGCCCGGCGCGGTGCCAGCGGAGCTGATACTCGAAAGACTCCGCGAAAAAAATCTCTTCCAGTTTTTCGATAGCCTCGTCGCTGAAAAAGTTCTTTGTCGGCTTTTGCGGTCGCCTTTGTTGCGGTTGGCCACATTGGGATTAAGGTCAACCTCATTTCCGGTCTGGCCATAGCGATTAATGCGCGCAAAGCGCTCCATCTGTCGGGCCAGAAAATCCGCCACCTTGAAATCGTGGGGTGTCAGGTTGGGCTTTGCGTAGAGCTGAATCAGCCGGGCCTCTAAGGTGCTTTCGACCCGGTTCAGCGGTGCGGTTTCCTCCCACTGGTCGCGCTGTTTCCAGCTCTGCACCGTCGGGCGTTTGGTCTGCAACATTTCGGCAATCTGCGGCACGGAAAACCCCTGCCAGTACAACAAAGCCGCCTGGCGTCGCGGGTCGTTTAATAAAGTGGTGTCGGTGGTGATGGTCATGGATGCCTCGCCGTGATTGATACAGGGCAAGGCTAAAGAAACGGGTGATGCGAATCGCTAAGGTGCTGTTGTGTGAGGGATAAGCCATCCGGGACAGATGGCGGGTGGACGGCGACGTCGGGAAACTAACCCCGACCCGTTAACCCGATATCAGGACTCCTGACAATGGCAAAAAAAGTTTCAAAATGGTTTCGCATCGGCGTCGAAGGCGATACCTGTGACGGCCGCGTTATCAGCGCGACGGATATTCAGGAAATGGCTGAGACCTTTGACCCCCGCGTCTACGGTTGCCGCATTAACCTCGAACACCTGAAAGGCATCCTGCCGGAGGGTCCGTTCAGCCGTTACGGCGATGTGGTTGAGCTGAAGTCAGAAAAAATTGACGACGACTCGGTACTGAAAGGCAAGCTGGCGCTGTTCGCTAAAATCACACCGACCGATGACCTGATCGCAATGAACAAAAAATTGCAGAAGGTTTACACCTCCATGGAAATCCAGCCGAATTTTGCCAACAGCGGCAAATGCTACCTGGTCGGCCTCGCCGTGACCGATGACCCGGCCAGCCTCGGCACCGAATACCTCGAATTTTGCCGGGGTGCCAAATTTAACCCCCTTAACCGCTTCAAAGCCGCACCGGGCAACCTGATTTCTGTTGCTACCCTCGCGGAGCTGGAATTCGAAGACCTGCCGGAAAAATGTCTTTACCGCCCTGAGCGACAAAGTGAAGACGATTTTCAGCCGCAAACAGGCCAGCGATGACGCCCGTTTTCAGGATGTGCATGAGGCCGTGACGACCGTCAGTGAACATGTGCAGGAAAACCTCACTGCCACTGAGCAGCGTCTTGCCACGCTGGAAAATGCCTTTGCGACGCTGAAAAAGGACGTCACCACGAAGGCCGACCAGACCCGCCAGGCATTCAGCCAGTTAAAAACGTCGCTGGATAACACCGAAAGCACCACGCAGCCACGCCGCAAGCTCTCCACTGGTGGCGGTGGTGATGAGCTGCTGACCGACTGCTAAACGGTCGTGAATTTATCGCCGGGCGACAGACCTGCCCGGTCAGACAACCCGATTTAACCCAACAGGAAAGACTATGCGTCAGGAAACCCGTTTTAAATTCAATGCCTACCTGTCCCGCGTTGCCGAGCTGAACGGCATCGACCCGGACGACGTGAGTAAAAAATTCTCCGTCGAGCCGTCCGTCACACAAACCATGATGAACACCGTGCAGATGTCCTCTGCCTTTTTGCAGAAAATTAATATCGTGCCGGTGGATGAGCTGAAAGGTGAAAAAATTGGCGTCGGCGTCAATGGCACCATCGCCAGCACCACGGACACCAACAGCGGCAAGGAGCGTAAAACAGCCGACTTTACCGCGCTGGAGTCCAGAAAATACGAGTGCGATCAGGTCAACTTTGACTTCCACTTCAAATATAAAAAGCTGGATTTGTGGGCGCGCTTCCAGGACTTCCAGCGCCGTATTCGTGATGCCATCATCCAGCGGCAGGCGCTAGATTTCATCATGGCCGGGTTCAACGGCGTTGAACGCGCCGAAACCTCTGACCGCGCCACTCATCCGATGTTGCAGGATGTCGCCGTCGGCTGGCCGCAGAAATACCGTAATGAAGCGCCGACCCGCGTGATGAGTAAAATCGTCGACGAGGAAGGGAAAGTGGTTTCCGCTGTTATCCGCGTCGGTAAAAACGGCGATTACGTTAACCTCGATGCGCTGGTCATGGATGCCACCGACAACCTGATTGATGAGATTTATCAGGAGGATTCGGAGCTCGTCGCGATTGTGGGTCGTAAGCTGCTGGCAGACAAATATTTCCCTATCGTCAACAAAGACCAGCCCAACACCGAAGCGCTGGCGGCTGACATCATCATCAGCCAGAAACGCATCGGCAACCTGCCTGCCGTCCGTGTGCCGTACTTCCCGCCGAACGCAATTATGGTGACGCGTCTCGATAACCTGTCCATCTATTTCATGGATGAAAGCCACCGCCGCTCCATCATCGAAAACCCGATACTCGACCAGGTGGAAAACTACGAATCAATGAACATCGATTACGTGGTCGAAACCTACGCTGCCGGGTGCTTCATTGAAAATATCAAGCTGGGCGATTTCTCTGCCGCGCAACCGGAGGGCTAACCGATGACGAGCCCCGCACAGCGTCACATGATGCGGGTCTCGGCCATTGAAACCGCGCAGCGGGAAAACAACCCGCTGCGGCATGCCACTGCCTACGAGCAGATGCTGGTTAAGCTGGCCGCAGACCAACGCACGTTAAAAGCCATCTTTGGTAAAGAGCTGAAAGCCAGGAAAAAGCGCGAGCTGCTGCCGTTCTATCTGCCGTGGGTCAGTGGCGTGCTGGAACAGGGCAAAGGCGCGCAGGATGACATCGTGATGACCGTCATGCTGTGGCGTCTCGATGTCGGCGATATCGGCGGCGCGATGGATATTGCCCGCTACGCCTTTAAGTACGGTCTGACCATGCCAGGCAGACACCGCCGCCCGCCGCAGTACATGTTTACCGAAGAGGTGGCACTCGCCGCCATGCGCGCCCATGCCGCCGGTGAACGGGTCGTCATCAGCCAGCTCCTCGACACGCTGGCGCTGACCGCCGCCGCCGACATGCCGGACGAAGTGCGCGCAAAGCTGCACAAAATCACCGGTCAGGTGTTGCGGGATAACAAACAGCCCGCCGATGCGCTGGCCCACCTTAAACGCGCAATGCAGCTCGACTGTCAGGCAGGCGTCAAAAAAGACATTGAACGGCTTGAGCGAGAGCTGAAGCCCAGACCGGCAATGGTCGTTAAAGCCCCGGTAAGCGCGCCGCGCGCCGTGAAAACCACGGCACCGGCTAAACGTGGCCGACCGAAAAATGAACCCCGGTTAACAGAATGCGCCCCGCGCCAGGGCGGCACGCCGGTCGATGAGGGTGTTTTACCCGACCTGAGACCGGCGTCCACCGCCCACCTATTCAGAGGTAGTCATGACGACGCTGATTATTAAAAAGAACGATGAGCTGCAGCCGGGTGGCGTGGTGGTCATCCCACCGCCTGCCAGCGATGAGCCGGTGATAAAAAATACGTTTTTCTTTCCTGACATCGACCCGAAACGCGTGCGGGAAGGGATGCGCCTTGAGCAGACCGTCGCCCCGGCCCGGCTGCGTGAGGCCATCAAAACCGGCATCGCCGAAACCAATGCCGAGCTGTTTTTGTGGCGGGAACAGCAGATTGCCGGAGGCTTTAGCAAGCTGGCCGACGTGCCGGCTGACGATCTCGACGGCGAGAGCGTGCGCGTTTTCTATTACCTGCGCGCCGTCACCTCAATGGCAACCGCCACGCTCTACGAGCGTTATCGCGGTGTGGATGCCAGCGCCAAAGGCGACAAAAAAGCCGACAGCATCGACACCACTGTCGACGAGTTATGGCGGGACATGCGCTGGGCGGTATCACGCGTCCAGGACAAACCCCGCTGCATCGTGAGCCAAATCTGATGCAGGCCATCGCGCAACAGGGCGACACGCTCGACATGATTTGCGCCCGGTATTACGGGCGCACTGAGGGAGTATTCGAGTCGGTGCTCGCCGCAAATCCGGGGCTGGCCGAACTCGGCGCAGTGCTGCCACATGGCACGGTGGTCGAACTGCCCGACGTCCAGTCATCCCCCGTAACTGAAACAATTAATCTGTGGGAGTAAACACATGACGGAAGGTGAAAAAAGCGTCCTGTCACTGTTTTTGATCGGCGTGCTGATTGTTGTCGGGAAAGTGCTGGCCGGTGGCGAGCCCATCACCGCCCGGCTTTTTATTGGCCGTATGCTGCTGGGTGGCTTTGTCTCGATGGTGGCCGGGTGGCGCTGGTGCAGTTTCCCGACCTGCCGCCCGCCGCCGTATGCGGATTTGGCTCGATGCTGGGTATCGCCGGTTATCAGGCGGTGGAGATTGCGATTCAGCGCAGGATTAAAAAAGGGGAAAGCGATGGCGGTCATTAAAACACACCCCAACGTCGCGGCATTTCTCGACACGCTGGCATTTTCAGAGGGTACGGCGACGCACCCGCTGACGAAAAACAACGGGTACGACGTCATCGTCACGGGTATCGATGGCAAGCCGGAGATTTTTACCGACTATCGCGATCACCCGTTTGCCGGTGGGCGCCCGGCGAAGGTATTTAATCGTCGCGGGGAAAAATCCACGGCATCCGGGCGTTACCAGCAGCTTTACCTGTTCTGGCCGCATTACAAAAAGCAGCTCGCTTTGCCGGATTTCAGCCCGTTATCGCAGGACAGGCTCGCCATTCAGCTGATTCGTGAGCGCGGCGCGCTGGAAGATTTGCAGCAGGGGCGCATCGAGCGCGCGATTTCCCGCTGTCGCAATATATGGGCTTCATTGCCGGGGGCCGGGTACGGTCAGCGCGAGCACAGCCTCGACAAACTGGTCGCAGTGTGGCGCAAGGCCGGAGGCGTATCCGCATGAAAATAGTCATTATCATGCTGGCGATGGCCTGTGCGGGTCTGCTGTGGATGCGACACGATAACAGCAATTTGCGCGCCTCTTTTGAGCGTGCGAACCGGGTCGCCGGTACGCAGAAAACCACGATCACCATGCTGAAAAATCAGCTCAACGTTGCTGCAGAACAGTCGCAGCGCAAAGAGCTGGCGCAGGTCGCCATGAGGGACAAACTCACAGCGGCTAACCTGCTGGCTTTCAGGCGTGAACAAACCATCACGAGGTTACTCAATGAAAATGACGCGTTTCGCCGCTGGTATCGCGCTGATTTACCTGATGCTATGCGCCGGTTGCACCAGCGAGCCGCCTGTACCAATGCCGCTGCCGGTGATTGTTTACAACGCCTGTCCGAAGGTCACGCCCTGCCCGATGCCGGGCAGCGACCCGGTAACTAATGGTGACCTGAGTGCGGATATACGCCAGCTCGAAAACGCCCTCCAGAGCTGTGCAATTCAGGTCGATACGGTCAAACAATGTCAGGATGAAATCGATGTTAAAGCCCAACAGCCTGCGAAAAGCCTTAACTGATGCGGTGCCGGTGCTGCGTATCAACCCCGATATGCTATGTCTCCGCCTGGATGACGGCAGCAATACGGCGACGCTTGCGCGCTCCCTGTCGTTTGAAAAGCGGTACACGCTTAACATCGTGGTCACGGATTTTACCGACGATATTGACCTGCTGTTTGTGCCGGTTATGGCCTGGCTGCGCATCAATCAGCCGGACATCATGACAACCGACGAGGGAAGAAAAAAAGGATTTGCCTGGTACGCTGACATTAATAACGACAGCAGCATCGACGTCAGCATCAGCCTGTTGCTGACCGAGCGCACACTGGTCAAAGAGGTCGACGGCGCGCTGTACGTGGAGAACATCCCGGAGCCGCCCCCGCCAGAGCCGGTGACGCGGCCTGTCGAGATGTGGAGTAATGGCGAACGGGTGAGTAAATGGAATGAATGATTTCAAACCTTTTGAGGGCAAGCTCGCCGGATTGATAGCGGCCCTTTCCCCTGCCGGGCATCGTCGGATGACCGCCGACATTGCGAAGAAACTGCGCCAGCGGCAACAGCAGCGCATTAAATCTCAGAAAGCGCCGGACGGTTCACCCTTTACCCCGCGTAAGCGCCAGCCCGTCAGAGCTAAGAAAGGCCGAATTAAGCGCGAGATGTTCGCGAAACTGCGAACCAACCGCTATATGAAAGCGACCGGTAACGACAGCGCGGCAGTGGTGGAATTTACCGGGAAAGTACAGCGCATCGCCCGTGTGCATCAGTTGGGGCTAAAGGATAAGCCATCTCCCAAAAGCGCCGCCGTCGAGTACCCGCAGCGCCAGCTACTGGGTTTTGGTGATGACTCTATACAATTGATTGAAAAGGAGTTATTAATATTTTTGTCAAAAAACAAATAATGTGGTGAGTTCGCAATGGATAAGAAATTTAGTTTGCTGAGGCATAAAATAAAAGAATCACAAAGCGCGGTAATGAATAAGATTATTAGCAATCATAAAACTGCAGTATGTATTCTTTGTGGTAGCGATAATGAGATTACAAAGGAACACGTATTGCCTCAATGGTCATTTGAGGGGAGACCAGAGAAATTCCTGATAAATACTAAAAACAATCAGTCGTCTAATTACATAAAGATGACTGTTCCGGCATGCAAGACATGCAACTCTGATTTGCTTGGGGCTTTTGAGGATTATCTTAAGAGATTTTTATTGGAAAAGGATAGTTCTGAATTAAATAATTATGAAGTGGATTGTGTAATATGGTGGTTGCAATATATTGCGTTCAAATTACAGATAATGGATTTTGCGTTCTCAATTCTTGCGATACAAAGGAGGTGAGTACATTCCCCTTTTTTATCTAATATCCCTGTGGCAATGTTCTGGGGGGAGATTGATACGACCCCAAATGATGTATTCAATACCATAAGAAGAAGTCGCAGGGCGCTAACTAAGAAAAGAAAAGCAAATAAGTACAATTCATTATTGGTTTTTAACACCACAAATAAAAGTTTTCACTTTTTTCACAAGGTAGATGATTTTATTTTTATTGAAATGCCTCAGGTGGGGAAAGCATTCTTTTTGTTTTTAACTAAAGAGTTTACTGAGCATAAGGAAGCGCATACTGAGTGCATGGAGATAATGGGCAAAGTATACAACTCCTGACATGTATTAGCTTAGGAATGAACTGGTATTATCCCGGCACAGAGTCTAATTAAACCTGATAAGCAACTCTGTGCCACATAATGAGAAATTTTCTAATTTTACGTCAATTTATATTATTTGATGATGCTTGCTTTTACAGTATTTTAAATGCTGGCATGATAAGCCTATTGAGCATGGCATTCTAAGGTTCTTTTTTTGGATGCTCATCCATTTTCTCGAGATTCGCCATCATTTTTTCAAATTCGGGTACTATCTCTATATCATATACAGCATTGTGCTCTTTAAGTTTTAATAGGATTTTCTTTAGATCATCGGTCGTTTCAATTTTTCCGCCCGTTTCTTTGTAAGCTTTTAATAAGCCGCTCAGCCATTTGTAATAAGCTTTGCTTTGAGATTCAAAAATATCAAGTTGATTTTTGAAATTCGTTGTCTCTAAGTCACTCTTTGCCTTTTTACGTTCTTTTTCGCTTATTTTTTCTTTCTCTGTGGCGAGTTTTAACTCTAAAGCGGTTTGCCCCACCTTATCGCTGTTCTTAATGAGATAATATTGACTGGCAGTATACTCGGAAACAATTCGAGTGCAATAGGGCATAAATAAAGCCAGAACTGCGCCAACAATGAGAGGGAGAAGGAAATACAAAATAAAGAGATGGTTCTCAAATGCCATAATGCCTAGCGTAAGCTCTATATCATTTTTTGATTTTAGAATAATTAAAATGTGCTGCCAGTTAGCGGCCACTAGAGAAGAAAACATATATATGTAAAGTCTGTTTGTTAATCTGTCTTTTACAGCTTCAGCCACGCTTCCTACAATGCTGTTTGATTCGCTCATAAACAATCCTCTGATTAGATTTGTTTTGGTTATCTTACGATTTTATATGTGCTAAAGCACTATGTTTTCAGTAGTTATCACCAAAATATGTATATTGCAAATTAAACATTTAAAATTAGTTAAATTGATGTTGGTGTCAGGCTCCCCGGGCAGAGCTGTCTGCTCGATTTAATTGTGTGCTGTCAGAGAAAACGGTTTAGTCTGAGTCAATACACTTGACTAAAAATGTTGTACTGCCGTTGAACAAACTCCGTTTCATTGTCGCCAGCTCCTTCCGGCGTCATCCTTCCCCCTATGAATACTCTCGCATCTATCCAGGAACTCGCCCGGGCGATACGCAACATGATCCGCACCGGCATTGTCGTCGAAACTGACCTTGAAGCCGGGCGCTGTCGCGTGCAGACCGGCGGCATTTATACCGACTGGCTCCAGTGGTTAACGCACCGGGCCGGGCGCTCGCGCACCTGGTGGGCTCCCTCTGTTGGTGAACAGGTGATGATTCTGGCTGTGGCGGTGAACTCGACACTGCCTTTGTGCTGCCGGGCATTTATTCCGACGACAACCCCGCACCCTCGGCCTCGGCGGATGCCTGGCACGTTGAGTTTCCCGACGGTGCTGTCATGAGTTATGAGCCGGAAACCGGCGAGCTGACCGTCACCGGCATTAAAACGGCCGATGTGACCGCATCCGGTTCGGTTGCCGTCAGCGTGCCGGTGGTGCTGGTCAAAGCCTCCACTCGCGTCACCCTCGATGCGCCGGAGGTGGTCTGCACCAACAAACTGACGACCGGCACGCTGGAGGTGAAGCAGGGCGGCAGGATGTCCGGCGATATCGAGCACAGCGGCGGCGCTTTCACATCGAACGGTATCCAGGTGGATAAACACGGTCACGGTGGCATCAGACGCGGCGATGAATGGACGGAGGGGACCCAATGACCGCCCGTTACCTTGGTATGAACCGCGCGACCGGCGAGCGCATTTCAGACGTGGACCATATCAGCCAGAGCATCGGGGATATTCTGCGCACGCCCGTCGGCTCCCGCGTCATGCGTCGTGAATACGGCTCGCTGTTGTCGCAGATGATTGACCAGCCTCAGACCCCGGCGCTTGAGCTGCAAATTATGGCCGCGTGCTACATGGCGATCCTGAAGTGGGAACCGCGCGTCAGGCTGACCAGCATCACCACCGAGCGGCAGTTTAACGGGCAGATGGTCGTCGATGTGACCGGCCAAATCACCGATACCGGCGAGAGCCTTTCCTTAACCATCCCTGTGAGTTGAACCTATGGCAGTTATCGACCTGAGCCAGCTCCCCGCGCCTGATGTGGTGGAAACGCTGGATTTTGAAGCTATCCTCGCCGAGCGCAAAGCGACGCTGATTTCACTGTACCCGGAAGACGAGCAGGAAGCGATCGCCAGGACGCTGACGCTGGAGTCAGACCCACTGGTTAAATATCTGGAAGAGAATGCTTATCGGGAGGTGATTTTACGCCAGCGTATCAACGAGGCGGCAAAAGCCGGAATGGTGGCCTATGCCATCAAAAACGACCTTGACCAGCTAGCGGCAAATAATAACGTTGAGCGCCTGGTCATTACCCCCGCAGATGATACCCAAATCCCGCCGGTGGTGGCGGTCATGGAATCCGACAGCGATTTACGCCAGCGCATCCCGGCCGCTTTTGAGGGCATGAGTGTTGCCGGGCCAACCGGTGCCTATGAATTTCACGCCATGAGCGCCGATGGTCGTGTGGCGGATGCCTCGGCGAACAGTCCCGCCCCGGCAGAAGTCACTGTTGCGGTGTTGTCACGGGAAGGTGACGGCACGGCATCGGATGATTTGCTGCTGGTCGTCAGTACGGCGCTGAATGATGAGACGGTGCGCCCGGTCGGTGACCGGCTGACAGTCGTCTCGGCTGAGATTATCCCTTATGCAGTCGACGCCGTGCTGTACGTGTACCCCGGTCCGGCGACTGAGCCCATTCTGGCCGCCGCCAGAACGCAGTTAACCGCCTATATCACTGAGCAGCGTCGCCTCGGTCGTGACATCCGGATGTCAGCGATATACGCCGCGCTGCATGTGCAGGGTGTCCAGCGCGTCGAGCTGCTTCAGCCGCGTGCGGATGTGGTGCTCGATAAAACTCAGGCCGCGTACTGCACCGACACCCGTGTGGTGATTGGGGGCTCGGATGAGTAATTCACTGATGGCGACCGGGTCATCACAGCTGGAACAGCGCGCTGCCGCCGCGTGCGCCGTCATCAGTGACCTGAATGTCCCCTTGCGTGACCTGTGGGATCCGTGGAAATGCCCGGTGAAATTCCTGCCGTATCTGGCGTGGGCGTTTTCCGTCGACCGCTGGGAAGAAACCTGGTCTGAGAGGGAAAAGCGCCAGGCGGTCAGCGATGCGTTCTGGATCCACCAACGCAAGGGGACGGTGGCGGCGGTTCGCCGGGTGATTGAAAACCTCGGCTACAGCATGACGCTTCAGGAATGGTGGGAGGTGGCCGACCCCGCCGGGACATTCCGCCTTGAGATTGACCTGAATGATATCGGTATTACCGAGACGATGATTAAGGAGCTGGAGCGGATTATTGGCGATGCGCGACCGGTCAGCCGCCATATTGCCCGCCTGTCACTGTCAGCGGGGACCACCGGCCCGGTGTATACCGGCGCGGCTTCGTGCGGTGGGGGAGGTCATCAGCGTGTATCCGCCGGAATACACGCCGGGTGAGGCCGCCCGTTATGACGGCGGCGGGTTCCATTCCGGCTCGGTCACCTATACCGAAAACCCGCGCGGGGAAGACTCACATCGCTATGACGGTCGCACTTTTCACGATGGCCGGGGCGTTTACGCTGGAGAATAACATGAGTGCAATTAACGAACAGACAAAATGGGAAGATGAGGTTTACCTGCTGGCGCGCGAAGACCGGGTGGAGGGCGGCATTTATGGTCCGTCAAACAAACAGGCCCGGCAGCTGGCGAACCGTACCCGCTATTTAAAAACCGCCGTTGAGTCGCTGCAGGACTACCGGGATTACACCTTCTTCATGACCCCGGATGACCCGGACGGTACTGTTGCGGGGCTTGCCGGTACGCCGGAGGGGAAACTCTTTCGCGTGGTGGTGCCTGACAGCGAGGGGCAACTGCTGGCCTTTATCTATTACCAGAAGCGCAACGGCCAGGCGAACCGGCTGAATGCGCTGGCAAGTCAGCAGGCGATTACGTCCCTGCGCCAGCAGCTGGAGCAGGACACCGGCGCGGCGCTGGATGGCCTGACCGCATTGCAGTCCGGTCTCCAGTCGCTGACGGCCGCCCTGATGCAGCTCGGTCTCGACGAGATGGCCGCGCAGGTGACCAGCATGGCCGCCTCGCAAAAAGCCAGTCAGACCAGATTCAGGCCCTGATGCTGGCGTTTCAGTCCGGTATGCGGGCGCTGGCTCTGGTGGAAGCCACCCCGAGGAGGTGGAAAGTCATCAGCTGAGTACCTCTATGCCTTCCAGGTGCTGGCCCGTCAGCTTCTCCCGCTCGACGGCTTCGACCCCTCAGCGGCAGGCAGCGGCACGGGAAACCGGGAGGCGCAGGCGAAATATCCGGGCGTGTTTGCCTTCGGTGAGCCGCGCGGTCTGATTCGCCTGGACGTGACCTCCGACAGCGGCGCGCCGACCAGCAAGGACAACCCGGTTAACGGCACCTTAAAGGTGGACGTCGACGGGGAGGTGTTCACGGCATACGTGTCCTTCAGGGTTCAGGGGGCGTCATCTGCGGGGTATCCGAAAAAAGAACATGAAATTCGAGCTGTTTGCCGACGCGGCACATACCGAAAAATGTCAGCCTGAAAATCGGCGATGTGGTGCCGAAGGACAAATGGATTTTCAAGGCGAACTGGATTGACTCGACCCACCTGCGCAATGTGCTCTGCTACAACCTGTGGCAGAAGGTGATGGCGACCCGCAGTGGCTGGCCGCGCCGGGATATTGATAACAGCTACGTGGGGAAGCTGGGGGCCAGCGCCATTGATACCGGTGCCATCGGCTGCCCGAAGGGGTACGCCTGCGTGCTGTATATCAACGGTGAGTTTTACGGCATCGGGGATTTTCTCTACAACTCGTCCCGTAAGGATTACAACATCGCCAAGAACAGCCCGGAGCAAATCATGATTATCTGGGACGGAGCGATTAATATCCCGGCGCTCACGGATAACGGCACCTGGGTGATGGACTCACCTTCGAAACCCACGGCGGAAACGGCTGCCTGCCTCGACCGCTGGCGGGACTTCGCGCAGTCCGCACAGGACGCGTTTACCACCGCTGCCGGTACGCATCTGGATAAAAACAACGTGGTGGATTTCTACGTCTTCCTCAGCTTTATCTGCGCCCCGGACTGCGTGCAGAAGAACACCACGTTTATCACCTGGGACGGCACGAAATGGTTTTTCATGCCCTATGACCTGGATACCACCTTTGGTCTGCATTACGCCGGGACGTCGATTGCCTACCCGCCAGACCTGAATCTGTTTGATAACGGCCTCGCCATGCAGGTCAACCGCACCTTCTGGAAGAGGTCCGTACCACCTTCCAGGCGGAAATGAACGCCGCTATCGGAGCTGCGGGATAGCGGTCTGTTTTCACAGCGCGGTGTGCTGGAGCTGGGGCCCGGCGACCTGCTGGGACGCTACACCCCGGAACTGATGCAGGCTGAATAT
>OKVS01000475.1_pt1 | contig 13043 bp, 16 predicted proteins | sample 1606911 | NCBI WGS metagenome assembly OKVS01 (sample SAMN03281016, study PRJEB24777) | human gut metagenome | isolation source: fecal sample PR161 from 1 month old female Malay infant, caesarean... | reverse complement strand
GGGCAACGCGATAGTCCATTTATCCTGCGCCTGCCTGCGTATATGATACGCAGGCCTTTTTCCATGTCTTCAGAGAGGTGCAGGGTGAAAATTGCCATATTGTCCCGGGATGGAACGCTCTATTCATGTAAGCGCCTGCGAGAAGCGGCGGCGAAACGCGGGCATCAGGTTGAAATCCTCGACCCGATGTCCTGCTATATGAACATCGATCCGGCCGCCTCGTCGATTCACTACAAAGGCCGCAAGCTGCCGTACTTTGATGCGGTGATCCCCCGCATCGGCTCCCAGATTACCTACTACGGCACCGCCGCGCTGCGGCAGTTCGAACTGCTGGGCAGCTATCCGCTCAACGAATCCGTCGCCATTTCCCGCGCCCGCGACAAGCTGCGCTCGCTGCAGCTTCTTGCCCGTCAGGGGATCGATCTTCCCGTCACCGGGATTGCCCATTCCCCGGACGACACCAGCGATCTGATCGACATGGTGGGCGGCGCGCCTTTGGTGATCAAGCTGGTGGAAGGCACGCAGGGCATTGGCGTGGTGCTGGCGGAGACCCGTCAGGCGGCGGAGGAGCGTGATTGATGCCTTCCGGGGCCTCAATGCCCACATTCTGGTGCAGGAGTATATCGAAGAGGCGAAAGGGCGCGATATTCGCTGCTTCGTGGTGGGTAACGAGGTCGTAGCGGCGATCGAGCGGCAGGCCAAAGAGGGCGATTTCCGCTCTAATCTTCACCGCGGCGGCATTGCCAGAATCGCCGATATCAGCGATCGCGAACGGGAAATTGCCGTGAAAGCGGCGCAAACCCTGGGGCTGGACGTGGCGGGTGTAGATCTTCTGCGGGCGACGCGCGGGCCGCTGGTGATGGAGGTGAACGCCTCCCCGGGGCTGGAAGGTGTGGAAAAAACCACAGGGGTCGATATTGCAGGTAAAATGATCTCATGGATCGAGCGTCATGCCACGCCGGGTTACTGTCTGAAAACGGGCGGTTAAATGGATTACCGGGCGCTTTTTGAGTACCCTATGCGAAGTTTTTACTAAAGAGGCTGCACAGCGATGGATTTACAGGTCGTACCTACACTGGATACGTTACGTCAATGGCTTGATGATGCCGGGATCACCTTCTTCGAATGTGATTCCTGCCAGGCGCTGCATCTGCCTCATATGCAGAATTTCGACGGCATTTTCGATGCCAAAATCGATCTGATTAACGACGTGATCCTTTTTTCCGCGCTGGCCGAAGTGAAGCCTTCTGCGCTGCTGGCGCTGGCCTCCGATCTCTCGGCTATCAACGCCAGTTCTCTGACGGTGAAAGCATTTCTCGATATACAGGACGATAATCTGCCAAAACTGGTCGTTTGCCAGTCTTTATTCTCCGGGGCAGGGCTGTCGTTCAAGCAATTCGCCTGGTTTATGCGCCTGAGCGAAGAGCAAATTTCCATGGTTATGATGGAAGCCAATGCACATCATCTGCTGTATAGCGCGGAAGACGATGCTGAGAATAATGATGCATCTCCCAATTTTCTTCACTAAGCCTGTCTGACTTTTTGCGCAGTCGCTGCCATAGCGGCTGCAGAAGGCCATTTTTTTCTGCTGCCTTTAACCTTTCTTTAAAGAAATTTTTTCACCTCCCTCAAAGGCCATTTCGGCTTATCACGTAGACTTAACCTGCATAAAAAATTGATAAAAGGCGTTTTTTCGTCTGGGCTATAGCCGGAGACACGGGCTACAGTTATTCTTGCGATGCTTAAAAAAGCGAGCGGATCCTGCCGGGTAAAGAGGTTTCTTTTTATTTTGAGCAGAGCGACAAACTATGCATGATTTTTGCATATATCCAGATTGCACAGTTTAGTTCGTTTGTTAACGAGCTTTCAGAAGGAATAACACTATGATCGCCTTGAATAAAAAATGGTTATCGGGTCTGGTTGCGGGTGCTCTGATGGCCGTCTCTGCCGGCACGCTCGCTGCGGAACAAAAAACGCTGCACGTTTATAACTGGTCTGATTATATTGCGCCGGACACGGTCGCTAATTTTGAAAAAGAGACCGGCATTAAAGTGGTCTATGACGTTTTCGATTCCAACGAAGTGCTGGAAGGAAAGCTGATGGCAGGCAGCACCGGTTTTGACCTGGTCGTACCTTCCGCAAGCTTCCTGGAGCGTCAGCTGACGGCGGGCGTCTTCCAGCCGCTGGACAAGAGCAAGTTATCGAACTGGAAAAACCTCGATCCGGAAGTGCTGAAGCTGGTGGCGAAGCACGACCCGGACAACAAATACGCCATGCCTTACCTGTGGGCGACCACCGGTATCGGCTATAACGTGGATAAAGTCAAAGCCGCGCTGGGCCCGGACGTTAAGCTGGACAGCTGGGACGTGGTGCTGAAGCCGGAAAACCTTGAGAAGCTGAAAAGCTGCGGCGTCTCCTTCCTCGATGCGCCGGAAGAGATTTTCGCCACCGTGCTGAACTACCTGGGCAAAGACCCGAACAGCAATAAAGCCGATGATTACACCGGCCCGGCGACCGATCTGCTGTTGAAGCTGCGTCCAAACATTCGCTACTTCCACTCGTCACAGTACATCAACGACCTGGCGAACGGCGACATCTGCGTGGCGATCGGCTGGGCAGGGGACGTGTGGCAGGCGGCGAACCGCGCGAAAGAGGCGAAAAACGGCGTGAATGTGTCCTACTTCATTCCGAAAGAGGGGGCGCTGGCCTTCTTTGACGTCTTCGCCATGCCGGCTGACGCGAAAAACAAAGAGGAAGCCTACCAGTTCCTTAACTACCTGATGCGTCCTGAGGTGATCGCCCACATCAGCGACCACGTTTACTACGCCAACGGTAACAAGGCCTCCGTGCCGCTGGTGAGTGAAGCGATCCGCAGTAACCCGGCAATCTATCCGCCAGCGGACGTGTTCGCCAAGCTGTTCACCCTGAAGGTTCAGGATCCAAAAATTGACCGCGTGCGTACCCGCGCGTGGACCAAGGTGAAAAGCGGAAAATAACGGCGTTTGGTAATGTTGCCCGGTGGCGCTATCGCTTACCGGGCCTACACAACCCGTAGGCCGGGCAAGCGTTCGCGCCGCCCGGCGATGCGCACCCAGACGGTGCGTTTGCACCAGTATTGATCTATGCCGGAGAGCACCCCGTGAATGACGCGATCCCCCGCCCGCAGGCGAAAGTCCGTAAAGCGCTGACCCCGCTTCTTGAAATTCGTAACCTCACCAAATCTTTCGATGGCCAGCATGCCGTGGACGACGTCAGCCTGACTATCTATAAAGGCGAAATATTCGCGCTACTGGGCGCATCGGGCTGCGGTAAATCGACCCTGCTGCGTATGCTGGCCGGTTTTGAACAGCCAACCGCCGGGCAAATCATGCTCGATGGTGTGGATCTCTCCAGCGTGCCGCCGTATCAGCGCCCGATTAACATGATGTTCCAGTCCTACGCGCTGTTTCCGCACATGACGGTGGAGCAAAACATCGCCTTTGGCCTGAAGCAGGACAAGCTGCCGAAAGCCGAAATCACCGCGCGCGTGGCCGAAATGCTGAGCCTGGTGCATATGCAGGAGTTCGCGAAGCGTAAGCCGCACCAGCTCTCCGGCGGCCAGCGTCAGCGCGTGGCGCTGGCGAGAAGCCTGGCGAAACGCCCGAAACTGCTGCTGCTCGACGAGCCGATGGGCGCGCTGGATAAAAAGCTGCGCGACCGTATGCAGCTCGAAGTGGTCGATATCCTCGAGCGCGTGGGGGTGACCTGCGTGATGGTCACCCATGACCAGGAAGAGGCCATGACCATGGCCGGGCGTATCGCGATCATGAACCGCGGGAAGTTCGTGCAGATTGGCGAGCCGGAAGAGATTTACGAGCATCCGACCACCCGCTACAGCGCGGAGTTCATCGGCTCGGTCAACGTTTTTGAAGGGCTGCTGAAGGATCGTCAGGAGGATGGTCTGGTCATCGAATCGCCGGGGCTGCAGCATCCGCTTAAGGTCGATCCTGACAGCTCGGTGGTGGATAACGTGCCGGTCTACGTGGCGCTGCGCCCGGAGAAGATCATGCTCTGTGACGATCCGCCTGCTGATGGCTATAACTTTGCCGTCGGGGAAGTGGTGCACATTGCCTATCTGGGCGATCTCTCCATTTACCACGTGCGCCTGAAAAGCGGACAGATGCTCAGCGCGCAGCTACAGAACGAACATCGCTACCGCAAGGGGCAGCCGACCTGGGGCGACGAAGTGCGCCTGTGCTGGGACGCGGACAGTTGCGTCGTGCTGACGGTATAAGGAGCGATCATGAGCACACTTGAACCTCCAGCCCGCGTCAAAAAACCGGGCGGCTTTGCCCACTGGCTGACGCGCCTTAAGATGAACCACGGGCGCAAGCTGGTAATCGCCATGCCTTACGTGTGGCTGATCCTGCTGTTCCTGCTGCCGTTCCTGATCGTCTTTAAGATCAGCCTGGCGGAGATGGCGCGGGCGATCCCGCCGTATACCGATCTGTGGGAGTGGGCCGATGGGCAGCTGACGCTGACGCTGAATCTGGGCAACTTCCTCCAGCTCACCGAGGATCCGCTCTATTTCGAAGCCTATCTGCAGTCTCTGCAGGTGGCGGCGATCTCGACGCTCTGCTGTCTGGTGATGGGCTACCCGCTGGCGTGGGCCGTGGCGCACAGCAAGCCCTCAACGCGCAACATCCTGCTGCTGCTGGTGATCCTGCCGTCGTGGACATCGTTTCTGATACGCGTTTACGCGTGGATGGGGATCCTGAAAAACAACGGGGTGCTGAATAATTTTCTGATGTGGCTTGGGGTCATCGATCAGCCGCTGACCATCCTGCACACCAACCTTGCGGTCTATATCGGCATTGTGTATGCCTATCTGCCGTTTATGGTGCTGCCGATTTACACCGCCCTGACGCGGATTGACTACTCGCTGGTGGAAGCCTCGCTCGATCTCGGCGCGCGTCCGCTGAAGACCTTCTTCAGCGTGATTGTCCCGCTGACCAAAGGCGGAATCATTGCCGGGTCGATGCTGGTGTTTATTCCGGCGGTCGGGGAGTTTGTGATCCCGGAACTGCTCGGCGGGCCGGACAGCATCATGATTGGCCGCGTGCTGTGGCAGGAGTTCTTCAATAACCGCGACTGGCCGGTGGCGTCGGCGGTGGCGATTATCATGCTCCTGCTGCTGATCGTCCCGATCATGTGGTTCCATAAGCATCAGCAGAAACAGATGGGAGATCGCGGATGAACAACTTACCGGTAGTACGCTCCCCGTGGCGCATTCTGATCCTCGTTATCGGCTTCACCTTCCTGTATGCGCCGATGCTGATGCTGGTGATCTACTCGTTCAACAGCTCTAAGCTGGTGACGGTCTGGGCGGGCTGGTCGACGCGCTGGTACAGCGAGCTGTTCCACGACGACGCAATGATGAGCGCGGTGGGGCTGAGCCTGACCATTGCGGCGCTGGCGGCAACCATGGCCTCGGTGCTGGGGACGATCGCCGCGCTGGTGATGGTGCGCTTCGGGCGTTTTCGCGGCTCGAACGGGTTCGCCTTTATGATCACCGCCCCGCTGGTCATGCCGGACGTGATCACCGGTCTCGCGCTGCTGCTGCTGTTCGTGGCCCTGGCGCATGCCATCGGCTGGCCGGCGGATCGCGGGATGCTCACCATCTGGCTGGCGCACGTCACCTTTTGTACCGCCTACGTCGCGGTGGTGATCGCCTCGCGCCTGCGCGAGCTGGATCGCTCCATTGAAGAGGCGGCGATGGATCTCGGCGCGACGCCGCTGAAGGTCTTTTTCATCATCACGCTGCCGATGATTATGCCGGCGGTGATCTCCGGCTGGCTGCTGGCGTTTACCCTGTCGCTCGACGATCTGGTGATCGCCAGCTTTGTCTCTGGCCCGGGGGCGACGACGCTGCCGATGCTGGTCTTCTCCAGCGTGCGCATGGGGGTCAACCCGGAGATCAACGCCCTGGCCTCGATTATCCTCGGCGTGGTCGGAATTGTCGGATTTATCGCCTGGTATTTGATGGCGCGTGCGGAAAAGCAGCGCGTGCGCGATATCCAGCGTGCAAGACGCGGCTGAAGGATTTAAAATTTCCAGTGATGTGCCGCGCATGACGCGGCACTGTTTTTCAGGGAAGTAAAACATTGGGATTATTAAAAAAATCACGTACTACGCACGCGCGACCTAACGTACCTGCACTCGTTCAGGTGGCGGCGCTCGCCATTATTATGATCCGCTGCCTGGACGTGCTGATGATTCTGAATACCCTGGGCGTGCGCGGCATCGGTGAATTCATTCACCGCAGCGTGCAGACCTGGGATCTGACGCTGGTCTTTTTGAGCAGCCTGATGCTGGTGTTTATCGAGATCTACTGCGCGTTTTCGCTGGTCAAAGGGCGAAACTGGGCGCGCTGGGTCTATCTGCTCACGCAGGTGACCGCCGCAAGCTATCTGTGGGCCGCCTCGCTGGGCTATGGCTATCCTGAGCTGTTCAGCATTCCGGGCGAGTCGCGACGTGAGATTTTCCATGCGCTGGTCATGCAAAAACTGCCGGATATGCTGGTGCTCTGCCTGCTTTTCGTTCCGGCGTCCAGTCGGCGGTTCTTCCGACTGCAATAATGTGTATAATCGCAGCCCTCGTTTTCCTTAAGGTTTTCATATGCAGTGCGCACTCTATGACGCCGGACGCTGCCGCTCCTGTCAGTGGATAGAACAGCCGGTCTCTCAACAACTCACCGCCAAAATGGCCGACCTGCAACAGCTGCTGGCAGCGCACGCGGTGGGCGAGTGGTGCGCACCCGTCAGCGGCCCGGAGCAGGGCTTTCGTAACAAAGCTAAAATGGTGGTCAGCGGAAGCGTTGAAAAACCGCTGCTGGGGATGCTGCACCGCGACGGCACGCCGGAAGACTTAACCGACTGCCCGCTCTATCCCGCCTCGTTTGAGCCGATCTTTGCCGCACTGAAACCGTTTATCGCTCGCGCGGGGTTAACGCCTTACAACGTTGCCCGCAGGCGCGGTGAGCTGAAGTACCTTCTCCTGACGGAAAGCCAGATCGACGGCGGCATGATGCTGCGCTTCGTGCTGCGTTCGGAAGCCAAGCTGGAGCAGCTGCGCGCGGCGCTGCCGTGGCTGCAGGAACAGCTTCCTCAGTTAAAGGTGATTACCGCAAACATTCAGCCGGTGCATATGGCGATCATGGAAGGGGAGAAAGAGGTTTTCTTCACCGACCAGCACGCGCTGGCGGAGAGCTTCAACGGCGTGCCGCTGTGGATCCGCCCGCAAAGCTTCTTCCAGACCAACCCGACCGTGGCAAGCAGCCTGTACGCCACCGCCCGCGACTGGGTGCGCGCGTTAAACATCCATCATATGTGGGATCTGTTCTGCGGCGTGGGCGGTTTTGGCCTGCACTGCGCCACGCCTGAGATGCAGCTCACCGGCATTGAGATCTCCGCCGAAGCGATTGCCTGCGCAAAGCAGTCCGCTGCCGAGCTGGGGTTAACCAATCTGCACTTTCAGGCGCTGGACTCCACGCAGTTCGCGACCGGTCAGGGCAACGTGCCGGAGCTGGTGCTGGTTAATCCGCCGCGTCGTGGGATTGGCAAATCCCTCTGCGACTACCTGAGCCAGATGGCGCCTGAATACATCGTCTATTCAAGCTGTAACGCACAGACCATGGCGAAAGATATCGCTAATCTGCCGGGCTACCGCATTGCACGCGTGCAGCTTTTCGATATGTTCCCGCATACCGCACATTATGAAGTCCTGACGTTGCTCGTGAAATCTTAAACAAAATGTGAACTCTGCCCGCCCATAAAATCAGGTAAGCTTACGTCATAAGAGATGAATAAAGGCTTACCCATGAAGCAGATCCTGCTGGTGGAAGACGACCACGATATCGCGGCGCTTCTGCGGCTCAACTTAGAAGACGAAGGCTACGCCATCACCCACGAGCCCGACGGGGGCAACGCCCTGCAGCGCCTTGAAAAACAGCCGTGGGATGCGGTGATCCTCGACCTGATGCTGCCCAACGTTGACGGCCTGGAGATCTGCCGCCGCATCCGCCAGATGACCCGCTACCTGCCGGTGATCATCATCAGCGCCCGCAGCAGCGAAACCGACCGCATCACCGGGCTGGAAACCGGCGCCGATGATTATCTGGCAAAACCCTTTTCAGTGCAGGAACTGATTGCCCGCATCAAAGCGCTGTTCCGCCGCCAGCAGGCAATGGGGCAGGCGCAGGCTGACGGGCAAATTCAGGCCCACGGCCTGACGATCGATCCTCTGGCGCGCAGCGTGCTGCTTCACGGCCAGGTGGTGGATCTCACCCCGCGCGAATTCGAACTGCTGTACTTCTTCGCCCGCCATCCCGGCGAGGTGTTTTCCCGTCTGGCGCTGCTGGAGCAGGTGTGGGGCTATCAGCACGAAGGCTACGAGCACACCGTCAACACCCATATCAACCGCCTGCGCATCAAGATTGAGAAGGACGCCGCCGAGCCGGAGATCATTCGCACCGTCTGGGGCAAGGGCTATAAATTTGCGGAGCCAAACCATGATGCGCCGCTTTAGCCTGAGCCAGCGCCTGACGCTGCTGTTTGTCCTGCTGATGATGCTCTGCGCTACCGTCGCCTGCGCGGTACAGCTCTACAGCAGTAAGCAGTACGGCAACGCGATGGTGCAGCGGTTGTCGGGCGGCCTGGCGCAGCAGATCGTCCAGCGGGAACCGATTCTGGACGCGCAGGGCAGGGTTGACCGCAACGCGCTGAAGCCGTTGTTCGACCGGCTGATGACCTTCAACCCGAGCGTTGAACTGTACGTTATCTCGCCGGACGGCGAAATCCTGGCCGATGCCGCACCGCCGGGCCATATTCAGCGGCAAAAAATCGACCTGGCACCGGTTCAGACCTTCCTGAGCGGTACCGCCATACCGGTACTGGGAGACGACCCGCGCAGTCAAAATAAAAAAGTGTTCAGCGCCACGCCGCTGCGACAGGACGGCGAGCTTAAGGGCTACCTGTACATCATTTTGCAGGGCGAGGAGTCGAACGCGCTGGCGGAAATGGCCTGGCATAAGGCGCTCTGGAGCACGGTGCTCTGGTCATTGCTGTGGGTCGCGCTGTTTGGCCTGCTGGCGGGTCTGCTGGTCTGGTACTGGGTAACGCGTCCGGTTAAGCGCCTGACGGAAGAGGTCACCGGCCTGGAGCAGGACAGCATTAGCGCAATCAGGCTGCTCGCAGCACAGCCGCCGGATGCCGCGGCCAATGACGAAGTGGCGCTCCTGCGCAACAGTTTCATCGAGCTGGCGCGGAAAATTACCCGCCAGTGGGACCAGCTGGCCGACAGCGATCGCCAGCGCCGGGAGTTTATCGCCAACATTTCGCACGATCTTCGCACGCCGCTGACCTCGCTGCTGGGCTATCTTGAAACCCTGTCGCTCAAATCCGCCACCCTGACGCCGCAGGAGCACCAGCAGTATCTCGCCACCGCGCTGCGTCAGGGACAAAAGGTACGACATCTTTCCCAGCAGCTTTTCGAGCTGGCGCGCCTTGAGCACGGCGGCATTAAGCCGCAGCGCGAGCGTTTCGCGATGGGAGAGCTGATTTCCGACGTGGCGCAGAAGTTTGAGCTTACCGCCCGCACGCGCGAGGTGAATCTGCATATTGACGTGCCGGGGCCGCTGCCGCTGATAAACGCCGATGTGTCGATGATCGAGCGCGTGGTGACCAACCTGCTCGATAACGCGATGCGTCATACGCCCACTGGCGGGGAAATTCGTCTGGCGGTGTGGCAGGAGAATGAACGGCTTCAGGTCGAAGTGGCAGACTCCGGAACGGGCGTGGATGCCGCGCTGCGCGACGATCTGTTCCAGCGGCCTTCGGCGCTGAATACCCAGGCATCGCGGGAGAACCGCGGCGGGTTAGGGCTGTTAATCGTTAAGCGAATGCTGGAGCTGCACGGCGGCGGGATCAGGCTGATGGAGTCCGTGAACGGGGCGCGGTTCAGGTTCTTTGTGCCGCTGTGAGAAATTGCCGGGTGGCGCTGCGCTTACCCGGCCTACAGACCACCCCCGTAGGCCAGACCACCCGGCAAAAAGAGATTACTGCGGGAACCACTGCTCGCTGATTTTCTGGTACGTGCCGTCTGCTTTAATCGCCTTCAGCGCGTCGTTCAGTTTTTCCAGCAGGGCTTTGTTATCCGGGCGTACCGCGATGCCGAGGCCTGTACCAAAGTACTGTGGGTCGGTCACTTTCTCGGTCGCCGTACCCAGCTGCGGGTTGGTTTTCAGCCATTCGTTCACCACCGCGGTGTCGCCGAATACGCCATCGATACGGCCGTTTTTCAGGTCGATAATCGCGTTCTGGTAGCTGTCATAGGCCACGGTTTTCACTTCAGGATGTTTGTCCTGCAGGTATTTCTGGTGCGTGGTGCCATTTTCCATCCCGATGCGTTTGCCTTTCAGCTCGTCAAAGGACTTGTAAGCCCCTTTCTTCGCAATCACCACCGCCGAGTTGGCGTAGTACGGGTCGGTGAACGCAACCTGCTTGCTGCGCTCCGGCGTGATGTCCATCCCGGAGATCACCGCATCGTATTTCTTGAATTTCAGCGACGGGATCAGGCTGTCGAAGGCATGGTTGGTAAAGGTGCAGTCGGCCTGCATCTGCTTGCACAGGGCTTTCGCCAGGTCGTATCGAAACCGACGATCTGATTGCTGGCGTCCAGCGATTCAAACGGCGGATAGGTGGCCGAAACGCCAAAATTGATTTTATCAGCAGCGGATGCGCCAGCGGCGAAGGTGGCGAGTAGTGCGGCCAGAACTAACTTTTTCATTGTAATGCTCCCGTCTGTCTATCTTGTCATTATGCGCCGTGTCTGCGGCATGGATGTACAATGCCAGTTAATGAATTTATATGCAATAAATATGATTAAATATTGTATGCGGTATAAAAAAAAGCGGATAAGCCATCGGGTTATCCGCTCTGGTAATTACGTTTTATGCACTCGCGTGATTAATTTCTGCGCTCAAACGCTAACGCTTTACGCTCAATCAGTCGCATCATCAGCGTCAGCAGACCGTTCACCACCAGATAGACCACGCCGGCCGCGCCGAACACCATCACGTCATAGGTGCGCCCGTAAAGCAGCTGCCCGTGACCCATCACTTCCATCAGGGTGATGGTGTAGGCCAGCGAGGTACTTTTGAACACCAGCACCACTTCGTTGGAGTAAGAGGAGAGCGCGCGCTTGAAGGCGTACGGCAGCAGGATCGCCAGCGTGTCTTTTTTGCTCATGCCCAGCGCCCCGCAGGACTGCCATTGTCCTTCCGGGATGGCACGGATCGCCCCGTAAAACAGCTGGGTGGTATAGGCCGCGCTGTTCAGCGAAAGGGCAATCAGAGCGCAGAGCCACGGCTCAGAGAGCAGGTGCCAGATAACCGGATACGCCTGCAGTGACGGGAACTGGCCCGGACCGTAGTATATCAGGAAGATCTGCACCAGCAGCGGCGTACCGGTAAACAGGGTGATGTAGCCGCGCACGATCCACACCAGCACCGGCGTTTTCAGCGTCAGGATGATGGTGAAGATGAGCGCCAGGATCAGCGCCACAATGATGGACGCCACGGTCAGCGTCAGGCTGGTGTGCAGCCCTTTCATCAGCTCCGGGAAATATTCAAGCATCAGCCTGGTCTCCGTTCAAAGCGCGTCGCACGCAGGTCAATACGCTTGAGGATGTACTGACTGAGCAGCGTGATTACCAGGTAGATAGCCGCCGCCACGATGTACCAGGTAAATGGCTCCTGAGTACGGGTGGCGATGCTTTTGGTTTGCAGCATCAAATCGTTCACGCTGATCAGGCTCACCAGCGCGGTATCTTTCAGCAATACCAGCCACTGGTTGCCCAGGCCCGGCAGGGCGTGGCGCCACATCTGCGGCATCACCAGACGGAAGAAGATCGCTGCTTTCGACATGCCCAGCGCCTGACCGGATTCCCACTGCCCCTGCGGTACCGCTTTCAGCGCACGCGCAGGGTTTGCGACGCGTATGCGGAGTAGAGCAGGGAGAGGGCAATCACGCCGCAGAGGAACGGGCTGACGTCAAAGTTCTCAATCTGCATCTGCACCGGTATCTGCGCAAAGCCGAGATTGATCGTGAAGCCGTCCGACAACGTGAGCAGCAGCTGTGAGGAGCCGAAATAGATAAACAGCACCACCAGAATTTCCGGTAGCCCACGCAGCACGGTGACCAGCGCGGAGCCCGCCCAGGCGACGGGGAACCATTTTGCTGATTCCCACGCCGCAAAGAACATCGCCAGCACCAGGCCGATAATCAGTGCGCAAACGGCAAGGCCGACGGTCATCCCGGCGGCGCTTGCTAAAGGAAAAATTTCATTCATCAGGAATTACTTCTGGAACCATTTGTTGTAGATGGTTTCGTAAGTGCCATCTTTCTTCACTTTTTCCAGCGCAGCGTTAAATTTCTGCTGCAGGTCGGTGTTGCCCTGACGAACGGCAATCCCCAGACCTGTGCCGAAGTAGTCCTTGTCGGTCACTTTGTCGCCTACTGGCGCGAGTTTATCGTTGGCTTTCAGCCATTCGGTTACTACCGCGGTGTCACCAAACACGCCATCGATACGGCCGTTCTGCAGATCCAGCTTCGCGTTCTGGTAGCTGTCGTAAGGCACGGTAGTGATTTCCGGATGTTTATCCATGATGAACTTCTGGTGCGTGGTGCCGTTCTGCACGCCCACTTTTTTGCCTTTCAGCTGGTCAACAGAGGTAAATTTCCCTTTCTGACCAATAAACAGGGCGGAGTTGTCATAGTACGGCGTGGTGAACAGCACCTGCTTTTTCACGCTCTGGGCGTGATGTCCATACCGGCCATCACGGCGTCGATACGGCGGAACTTCAGGCTTGGGATCAGGCTGTCAAACGCCTGGTTGCTGAAGGTACAGGTCGCGTCGATCTCTTTACACAGCGCGTTAGCCAGATCGACATCGAAGCCCACAATCTTGTTGTTGGCGTCGATAGATTCAAACGGAGGATAGGACGC
>OKVS01000474.1_pt1 | contig 13065 bp, 13 predicted proteins | sample 1606911 | NCBI WGS metagenome assembly OKVS01 (sample SAMN03281016, study PRJEB24777) | human gut metagenome | isolation source: fecal sample PR161 from 1 month old female Malay infant, caesarean... | reverse complement strand
GCTTCTATCCTGTCTGGCCGAAAATCAGCAGCCACGCCTTTATTCTGACCCAGAAAGAGGTGGATGCGGAACTGGAAAAACCAGAAAACCAGGACGTAATGGTTGGGCGCGTCAAAAAAGCGAAACGTTACGCGACGCCATTATTACTATGCGTGGCGGTCGTGGAGCTGTCAGATGTGATGTTCGCGTTTGACTCCGTACCGGCCATTATCGCCGTCAGCCGCGAGCCGCTGATTATCTACAGCGCCATGATGTTTGCCATCCTCGGCCTGCGTACGCTCTATTTCGTACTGGAAGCGCTGAAGCAGTATCTGGTTCACCTGGAGAAGGCGGTGGTCCTGCTGTTGTTCTTCGTGGCGTTCAAGCTCGGGTTGAATGCAACAGATCACTTCTGGCATCACGGCTACAGCATTGGCGCGACGACCAGTCTGTTCGTGGTATTAGGCGTGCTGGCGCTGGGGATTATTGCGAGCGTGTTGTTCCCGGGGAAACGTGAGGCCTGATGCAACGCTCTTCTCCCTCTCCCTGTGGGAGAGGGCCGGGTGAGGGCACCAGACCGCACTTAACCCTTAATCGGTGAGTTGCGGCGCTTGCGCGGTGGGTGGAAGTGCCGCCAGTGTGGATCCTGCGCCGCGGCCAGCAGTTCGTGGTCGCCGCGGGTGTCGCCCCAGGCTCGCAGATGATAGTCGTTCAGATCGCCATACACCTTCTCCAGCCTCGCCACTTTCTGGGCGCAGCGGCAGTTATTGCCCGTAATGCGTCCCGTCAGCTTGCCGTCCTTCACTTCCAGCTGCGTGCCAATCAGCTTAATGCCGAGCCTGTCCGCCCACGGCTGGAGCACCAGCGCCGGCGACGCAGAGCAGATCGTCACTTCCGCGCCGGAATTTACCTCAGCCGCCACCGCCAGAACCCCTTCGGGGCGCATCAGCTTGTTCCAGTATTTTTCGCAAAAGGCTTCCGCCTGCTGGCGTAGCCAGTGTTCGTCCACGCCCGTCAGGAACGTTTTAATCAGCACTTCCTTCAGCTCATCACGCGTCAGCTTGCGGCGCACGCAGTGGAGCGTGGGCAGCGCCATGCGCACCAGACGACCCGCAAAGTAGCGTTTCCCAAAGGCAAAACGCAGGAAAGGGATAAAGCTGTCGTGGTGCGTGAGCGTCCCGTCAAAGTCAAAGACAGAGAGCACGCTGGATTTCGCCACCGTCTCGTCGGCAATCATATTGGTCATAAATACGTCTTAGCTGAATTACACATTCTGTCGATCAGTTTACCTGCTTTATCTGAACAGTCCTTACATCACACCCTTTTTTTTTCTCAATCTTGCGATCTGAAAGTGAGTCCAATTTTGGCCTCAATAATGATTGGTGAAAAAGTGAGCAGTCTATATTATCGCCACATCGAAAGATATTTCGGGGGAACGTTGGCCCCCACAGGTAAGGATAAATTAACTCTTAGCTCCTGTTTAGATATGACATTCAGATCGCTTATTTCAATCCTCACGTTAAGTTTTGCTTCGTTTTCCGCACTGAGTTTTCAGTTGCCCGCATCGATGATCTCCGCCGATAGCACATTTGCGGAATCGCCGGTGAAGTCGGCCCTGCTTCACCAGGAGACAGGCCCACTCCGCTCCCGGATACTGGATCAATACCAGAAATGGAAAGGGACTCACTATCAGTGGGGCGGCACCACGCACCGCGGAGTGGATTGCTCCGCGCTTATGCAGCATCTGTTCAGCGATGCGGCGCATCTTTATCTGCCGCGCACGACGAGCGAGCAGATCCATCGCGGTGTACAGGTAGCGCAATACCGTCTGAAGGCGGGAGATTTGGTCTTCTTCCAGACGGGCCCGAACCGCAGGCACGTTGGCGTGTATATCGGTAACAGCCAGTTTATTCATGCCTCCGGCAGCCAGGGCGTAACGGTATCAACCCTGACTGATGACTACTGGCAGGATCGTTACATTACCGCCCGTCGTGTCGCGGGCAGCGCTGCCTGACGACATTAAATAATGTCATCCACCACGCCACCATCGACGCGCAATGCCGCGCCCGAGGTGGCGGAGGCCTGCGTCGAACAGACATAAATCACCATATTAGCCACCTCTTCAACGGTGGCGGCGCGCTGGATAACCGAGCTGGGGCGGTTGGTCATGACAAATTCTTTCGCCAGCTGCTCCAGCGATTTACCGGTTTTCTCGATCTCATCTTTCATCATTTCAGCGAAACCGTCCGACATCGTCGGGCCCGGCAGCACGCTGTTCACCGTCACGCCGCTTCCCGACACGAACTTCGCCAGCCCGCGCGCCAGCGAAAGCTGTGCCGTTTTGGTCACCCCGTAGTGGATCATGTCTGCCGGGATATTGCAGGCTGACTCGGAGGAGATAAACACCACGCGGCCCCAGCCTTTTTTCACCATGCCCGGCAGCAGGGCGCGGGAGAGGCGCACGCCGGACATCACGTTGGTCTGCCAGTAGCGCTCCCAGGTTTCATCGTCGGTGCCATAGAAATCCTGCGGGCCGTAAATCCCGGCGTTGTTCACCAGAATATCGACGTCGCTCGCAACCTTCAGCAGCGATTCAACCCCTTCCGCGGTGCTGAGATCGGCAATGGCTGCACGCACCTGCACGCCAGGCACAACCTGCTGCAGCTGCTGAATACCTTTGTTCACCGAGTCGGTGCTGCGGCCATTAACGATCACTTCCGCGCCGCTTTCTGCCAGGCCTCTGGCAATGGCAAACCCGATCCCGCCGGTAGAGGCGGTGACCAGTGCCACTTTCCCCGCAAAGTCGATTTTCATCATCAGCTCCTTATCGTTTTAACGTTCGGACCTTAAAGCGTAGCAGGTGATGATGACGGCTCCTGGCTAAAAAGGCGCAGCAGGGTTTCAACCTGCTCATCCAGCGGGGCGAGGGTGCGCTTCACGATCAGATGCAGCGGTGTGGCGCGACGAACGCCGTGGCTCAGCGGGAGAATTTTTAGTACGCCTTGCTCCAGCTGGGGCTGAATGCGTTCCTCTGGCAGCCAGCCGTAGCCGACCTGCGAGACGACCGCCTCTATGGCTGCGTCGATGGTCGAGAACGTCCACGACTCGCCGGCAGCCCGCGCGGCGTTCTGGCTGTCCGCAATCTGGATTAGCGGCCACGGGCGCAGCATCTCATCATTCAGCGGCGCGTCGAGGCTAAAGAGGGGATGCCGGTGATGCGCCACGGCGACAAAGTCAATATTCATCAGCCATTCGCCGAGCCCGGTAATGTCCTGGCGGCGGGTTAAAACCATCACATCGGCCTCGTTGTTCATGGCATCGGCGCGGGTATTTTCCAGCACCTCCGTGAGGCGGACCTGAGTTTGCGGATACTGCTGCTGGAACTGACGCAGAATGGCGAACAGGCGGCGGCGTGGGAAAATCGAGTCCACCACCAGGTCCAGCCGCGTGCGCATCCCGTTACGAAGGGTCGCCGCGCGCGTCTCGACATACGAAAACGCTTTCAGCAGCGGTTTCACCTGGCCGAGAAGCAGTTCACCGGCCGGGGTCAACACCGCCCTGCGCCCCTCCGGCGCCAGCAGCGCCACGCCCAGCCGCTCCTGCAGCAGCGACAGGTTATAGCTCACCGAGGACTGACTGCGGTGGGTTTCTTCCGCAGCTTTGGCAAAGCTGCCCGCATCCACCACTTTTTCCAGTAAAGCCCACTGTTCCAGCGTCGTCTTGTGCATAATTTATCTAAAATTTGGATGAATTTGATTAAAACATAGCGTTATTCATTCATTTTTTGAAGGCTTAAGATCGTCTCATCAAAACGAAGGAGACATCTTATGAACACATTCGACAAACACGACTTAAGCGGCTTCGTTGGCAAACATCTGGTTTATACCTATGACAACGGCTGGAATTACGAAATTTACGTCAAAAACGAGACTACTCTCGACTACCGTATTCACAGCGGTCTGGTGGCGAACCGTTGGGTTAAAGATCAGCAGGCTTACATCGTGCGGGTAGGGGAGAGCATCTATAAAATTTCCTGGACCGAGCCAACCGGTACGGACGTTAGCCTGATTGTGAACCTGGGCGACAAACTGTTCCACGGCACCATCTTCTTCCCGCGTTGGGTCATGAACAACCCGGAAAAAACCGTCTGCTTCCAGAACGACCATATTCCGCTGATGAACAGCTATCGCGATGCGGGGCCGGCATATCCAACAGAAGTGATTGACGAATTTGCCACCATCACCTTTGTACGCGACTGCGGTGCGAACAACGAAAGCGTGATTGCCTGCGCGGCCAGCGAGTTACCGAAAAACTTTCCCGATAACTTAAAATAAGCGCGACAATTAACTAAAAAGAAAAGTTCCCGGTTATTTCTGCTTTTAAAGAAATAACCGGGATTTTTTTTGTTTGTTGATGTTTGGTTTAAAATAACATTTTGTAAAAATTGAGTTTGATCACGAAATAAATAATTCTTAATTACATAAACTATTGTTTATAAATGAATTAATATTGATTTAGTTACATCTTAATTACGCATCTTAATTTTTCCCTAAGAAATGAACGATACCTTGATATGAGTTTATGGTTCGTTGAAATAAACGAAAAAGTAATTGGTTAATATCAAGCGCGTGCCATTCTTATTGCAAGGAAATTAATGATGAGTGATTTTTTGCCTTTTTCCCGCCCGTCGATGGGCAGTGAGGAATTAGCGGCGTTGCAGGAGGTTTTAACCTCCGGCTGGATCACCACAGGGCCTAAAAATCAGGAACTTGAAGCGGCATTTTGTCAGCTGACGGGGAACCAGCACGCGATTGCCGTCTGCTCGGCGACGGCGGGCATGCACGTCACGCTGATGGCGCTGGATATTGGTCCGGGCGATGAGGTTATTACCCCCTCCCAAACCTGGGTCTCCACGCTGAATATGATCGTGCTGCTGGGCGCCACGCCGGTCATGATCGATGTGGACAACGAGACATTGATGGTGACGCCGGAAGCGGTTGAAGCCGCCATTACCCCGCGTACCAAAGCGATTATTCCCGTGCATTACGCCGGCGCGCCGTGTGATATCGACGCCATTCATGCCGTCGGTGAGCGTCACGGTATTCCGGTGATTGAAGACGCGGCCCATGCCGCCGGAACGTACTACAAGAACCGTCACGTGGGCTGGAAAGGCACGGCGATTTTTTCCTTCCACGCTATCAAAAACATGACCTGCGCGGAAGGTGGTTTAGTCGTCACGGATAACGCCCGGCTTGCCGCGCGGATCCGCAGCCTGAAATTCCACGGCCTGGGCGTGGATGCCTATGACCGCCAGACGCACGGCCGCGCGCCGCAGGCCGAAGTGATCTCCCCGGGCTTTAAGTACAACCTCGCAGATATCAACGCCGCGCTGGCGCTGGTACAGCTGGGTAAGCTGAAAGAGGCCAACCTACGCCGCGAGGCAATCGCGCAACGCTACCTGCGCGAGCTTGCCGATACGCCGTTCCAGCCGCTGAGCATTCCGTCATGGCCACACGTTCACGCCTGGCACCTGTTTATTATTCGCGTTGATGAAGCGCGCTGCGGGATCTCACGCGACAACCTAATGGCGGCGCTTAAGGAGCAAGGCATCGGCACCGGCCTTCATTTCCGCGCGGCGCACACCCAAAAATACTACCGCGAGCGTTTTCCTGATGTATCGCTTCCGAATTCGGAATGGAACAGCGCGCGTATTTGTTCTCTCCCTCTTTTCCCGGACATGACTCATGACGACACAACCCGCGTCATTACCGCGCTCCATCAGCTTGCAGGACATTGATATGTTCAGCGCACCGCCTGTACAAAAAGTTTCTGTGGTCATCCCAGTTTATAACGAGCAGGAGAGCCTGCCCGAGCTGATCCGCCGCACCACGGCAGCCTGCGATACGCTGGGCAAAGCCTATGAAATTCTGCTGGTGGACGACGGCAGCAGTGATGATTCCGCGCTGATGCTGACCGAAGCCGCCCAGGCCGAAGGCAGCCATATTGTCGCCGTGCTGCTCAACCGTAACTATGGCCAGCACTCCGCCATTATGGCCGGGTTCAGCCACGTTACGGGCGATCTGATTATCACCCTGGACGCGGATCTGCAAAACCCGCCGGAGGAGATCCCGCGCCTGGTGGCGAAAGCCGATGAAGGCTATGACGTGGTCGGCACGGTACGTCAGAACCGTCAGGACAGCCTGTTCCGCAAGCTGGCCTCGCGCACCATAAACCGCCTTATTCAGCGCACCACCGGTAAAGCAATGGGCGATTACGGCTGCATGCTGCGCGCCTACCGCCGCCATATAGTCGACGCCATGCTGCACTGCCATGAGCGCAGCACCTTTATTCCGATCCTCGCCAACACCTTTGCCCGCAAGGCAACGGAAATTCCGGTCCTGCACGCCGAGCGCGAGCACGGGGAATCGAAGTACAGCTTTATGCGTCTCATCAACCTGATGTACGACCTCGTCACCTGCCTGACCACCACGCCGCTGCGCCTGCTGAGCGTGTTCGGCAGCATCATCGCCCTGGCCGGTTTTACGCTGTCCGTCCTGCTGGTGGTGCTGAGGCTGGTCTTTGGCCCGCAGTGGGCGGCGGAAGGGGTCTTCATGCTTTTTGCCGTGCTGTTTATGTTCATCGGCGCCCAGTTCGTCGGAATGGGCCTACTCGGTGAATACATAGGCCGTATCTATAACGACGTTCGCGCACGTCCGCGCTACTTTATTCAACGTGTTGTCCGTCAGGAACACAAAGCATCTCAAGAGGAAAACCACCCATGAAAGCCGTTGTATTTGCCTATCACGATATGGGGTGCGCGGGCACGCTGGCCCTGCTGGAAGCGGGCTATGACATTGCTGCAATCTTTACCCATCCGGACGCGGCGGGAGAGAATCACTTCTTCGGCTCCGTGGCGCGTATCGCCGCCGAGCGCGGTATTCCGGTGTATGCTCCAGACGACGTCAACCACCCGCTGTGGGTGGATCGCATCCGCGCGCTCGCACCTGATGTCATCTTCTCGTTCTACTATCGCAACCTGATCTGCGACGAGATCTTAGGCCTGGCCGCAAAAGGGGCGTTTAACCTTCACGGCTCTCTGCTGCCCGCCTACCGTGGACGCGCGCCGCTGAACTGGGTGCTGGTCAACGGCGAAACGGAAACGGGCGTGACGCTGCACCGCATGGTGCGCCGCGCGGATGCCGGGGCCATCGTCGCCCAGCAGCGCGTGGCAATCGACGCGGATGAAACCGCGCTTGAGCTGCATCATAAACTCTGCACCGCGGCGCAGAGCCTGCTGCGTGACGCGCTGCCAGCCATCCTCAACGGCACCTTCAGCGAGACCGAGCAGGACGAAAGCAAGGCCAGCTGCTTTGGCCGCCGCGCGCCGGAAGATGGTCGCCTGGACTGGAATAAACCCGCCCGCCAGCTGCACAACCTGGTGCGCGCCGTGACCGACCCGTGGCCGGGCGCATACAGCTTTGCGGGCGTAAGCAAATTTATCGTCTGGAAATCCCGCGTGCGTGACGATATCCCGGCCGCTAAGCCGGGCACCGTCGTCTCCGTCTCCCCGCTGATTGTGAGCTGCGGCGAGCAGGCGCTGGAGATCGTCACCGGGCAGACCGACAACGGCCTGTACGTTCAGGGCACGCAGCTGGCGCAGTCTCTGGGGCTGGTGGCTGGGGCGCTGATCACCAGCGCGCCGGTGGTTGCCATCAAGCGCCGCACGCGCGTGCTGATCCTCGGCGTGAACGGCTTTATCGGGAACCACCTGACCGAACGTCTGCTCAAAGACGATAACTACGAGATTTACGGTCTGGATATCGGCTCTGACGCCATCAGCCGTTTCCTCAACAACCCGCGCTTCCACTTTGTGGAAGGGGATATCAGCATTCACTCCGAGTGGATCGAATATCACATTAAAAAATGCGACGTGGTGCTGCCGCTGGTCGCCATCGCCACGCCAATCGAGTACACCCGTAACCCGCTGCGCGTGTTCGAGCTGGATTTCGAAGAGAACCTGAAGATCATCCGCGACTGCGTGAAATACGACAAGCGCATCATCTTCCCGTCCACCTCTGAAGTGTACGGCATGTGTACCGACAAAAACTTCGATGAGGATGCCTCCAGCCTGGTGGTCGGGCCGATCAACAAGCAGCGCTGGATCTACTCTGTCTCCAAGCAGCTGCTGGACCGCGTAATTTGGGCCTACGGCGAGAAAGAGGGTCTGCGCTTTACCCTGTTCCGTCCGTTTAACTGGATGGGCCCGCGTCTGGATAACTTGAACGCGGCGCGAATCGGCAGCTCCCGCGCGATCACTCAGCTGATCCTGAACCTGGTCGAAGGCTCGCCTATCAAGCTGATTGAAGGCGGGAGCCAGAAACGCTGCTTTACGGACATCAGCGACGGTATCGAAGCCCTGTTCCGCATCATTGAGAACAAAGATAACCGCTGCAACGGTGAGATCATTAACATCGGTAACCCGGAAAACGAGGCGAGCATTCGCGAGCTGGCAGAGATGCTGCTGGCCAGCTTTGAGCGCCACCCGCTGCGCGATCGCTTCCCGCCGTTTGCCGGTTTCCGCGAAGTGGAAAGCAGCAGCTACTACGGTAAGGGCTACCAGGACGTCGAGCACCGTAAGCCAAGCATCCGCAACGCGAAGCGCTGCCTGAACTGGACGCCGACGGTGAAGATGGAGCAGACCATTGATGAAACGCTCGACTTCTTCCTGCGCACCGTGGAGCTGTCGGAACAGGCCTCATGAAAAAAGTCGGTTTACGCATTGATGTTGACACCTTCAGGGGAACGCGTGACGGCGTGCCCAGACTGCTGGAACTGCTGAGCAGGCACGGCGTGCGTGCCAGCATTTTCTTCAGCGTGGGGCCTGACAACATGGGACGCCATTTATGGCGTCTGGTTAAACCGGCATTTCTGTTCAAAATGCTGCGCTCGCGCGCGGCATCCCTCTACGGCTGGGATATTTTGCTGGCCGGCACCGCCTGGCCCGGCAGACGCATCGGCGCGGGTAATGAAGCGGTTATCCGCGCGGCGGCGCAGCAACACGAGGTCGGCCTGCATGCCTGGGATCATCACGCCTGGCAGGCATGGGCGGGCGTCTGGGATATCCCGCGCCTGTCCCGTGAGGTCGAGCGTGGAATGCTGGAGCTTGAGGCCATCATCGGTCAGCCCGTGCGCTGCTCCGCCGTGGCGGGATGGCGTGCCGACCAGCGGGTGGTCAAAGCCAAAGAGCATTTCGCGTTTCGCTACAACAGCGACTGTCGTGGAACCGGGCCATTTTTGCCGCTGTTGGGCGAAAATCGCTACGGTACGGTGCAAATTCCGGTCACGCTTCCTACGTGGGATGAAGTGGTGGGGCGCGAGGTGAAGGCGGAAGCATTTAATCGCTACATTCTGGACCGCATCCATCGTGACGCCGGAACGCCGGTCTATACCATCCATGCAGAAGTGGAAGGGATTGCGTATCAGCGTGATTTCGACGAACTGCTGGCCATGGCCGCTCGGGAGGGCATCGAATTCTGCCCGTTGAGCGAGCTGCTGCCGGACGACCTCAGCACCCTGCCCGTGGGTAAAGTCGTCCGTAATGAACTGGCTGGCCGGGAAGGCTGGCTTGGCTATCAACAAACCGTGAGTCCGGTCCCATGAAAACAGCCCGTTATGGCGTAGCGCTTTTCGCACTGTTTATCGTTTATTACTTCATTCCGGTCGATATTCGCCTGCTTTGGCAGCCTGATGAAACGCGCTATGCGGAAATCAGCCGCGAAATGCTGGCATCGGGTGACTGGGTTGTCCCGCATTTCCTCGGGCTGCGCTACTTTGAAAAGCCGATTGCCGGCTACTGGATCAACACTATCGGACAATGGCTGTTCGGGCACACGAACTTTGCCGTACGCGCCGGGTCGATCTTCTCCACCGGGCTCGCGGCGCTGCTGGTGATCTGGATGGCCTGGCGACTCTGGCGGGATAAGCGTACGGCCATTTTCTCCGGCCTGATCTTCCTGACCCTGTTCCTGGTGTATGGCATCGGCACCTATGCGGTGCTGGATCCCATCGTCACCCTGTGGCTGGTGGCGGCGATGTGCAGCTTCTGGCTCGCCTCACAGGCGCGCACCGTGGCCGGAAAAATGCGGGCGGCTATGTGCTGCTTGGGCTGGCCTGCGGACATGGGGGGATGATGACCAAATGGCTTCCTGCGCTGGCGGTACCGGTGATCGGCGTGCTGCCGTGGGTGATTGCCCAAAAGCGCTGGAAAGAGGTGCTGATTTTTGGCTGGCTCGCGGTCCTGAGCTGCGTGCTGATTGTTCTGCCGTGGGGGCTGGCCATTGCGCACCGCGAGCCTGATTTCTGGCGCTACTTCTTCTGGGTCGAGCATATTCAGCGTTTTGCCCAGAGCGACGCGCAGCATAAAGCTCCGTTCTGGTATTACCTGCCGTTCCTGCTCGCGGGCAGCCTGCCGTGGCTGGCGCTGCTGCCAGGCGCGCTGCGTCTTGGCTGGAATGACAGACAAAACGCGGGCGGAGGGTTCTACCTGCTGGGTTGGGTGGTGATGCCGCTGCTGTTTTTCAGCATCGCTAAAGGCAAGCTGCCGACCTATATCCTGCCCTGTTTTGCCCCGCTGGCTATCCTGATGGCGCGCTATGCCTGCCTCGCGGCGGAAAAAGGGGCCAGAGCGTTACGCATTAACGGCGGCATTAATCTGGCGTTTGGCGCTATCGGCGTGGTGGCGGCGCTGGTGGTCTCGCCGTGGGGGCTGGCTAAGCATCCGGTCTGGACGTCGGTCGAACTGTATAAAGTCTTCTGCGCGGTGGTGGCGTTCCTTATCTGGGGCGCGGTAGGCTGGTTTACGCTGCGGCAGAGCCAGCGGCGCTGGTGGCTGGCGGCGCTGTGTCCTGCGGGTCTGGCGCTGCTGATTGGTTTTGCCATTCCGAACCTGGTGGTGGATTCCAAACAGCCGCAGTCGCTGGTGGATACCGTGCGCGAGCCGCTTCAGGGCAGCCGCTTTGTGCTGACCAATAACGTTGGCGTGGCCGCGGGCCTGGCGTGGGAGCTGAAGCGCAGTGACATCACGCTGTTTGCTCAGAGCGGCGAGCTGCGCTACGGGCTGGATTATCCCGATGCGAAAGATCGCTTTGTCAGTGAAGACGACTTCGCGCAGTGGCTGGCAACGCATCGTAAGCAGGGAAGCGTGTCGCTGGTGATGCTGCTGTCTAAACGTGACGATATTGCAGAGGCGAATTTACCGCAGCCGGACAATCTCTATATCCAGGGGCGTCTGGCCCTGCTGGAGTATCTGCCGAAGTGATGACCTGGACCTGGCTCATACTGGCAAGCCTGCTGAGCTGCGCGGGACAGCTGTGCCAGAAACAGGCTACCCGTCCGGCGAAAGGCGGGCGGCGTGGCGCGCACATCATGCGGTGGCTTGGCCTGGCGATGCTGGCGCTGGGCTGCGGAATGCTGGTCTGGCTGGTGGTGCTGCAGAGCCTGCCCGTCGGCGTAGCTTACCCTATGCTGAGCCTCAATTTTGTCTGGGTGACGCTGGCGGCGAAGGTCTTCTGGCGCGAGCACGTTGCTATGCACCACTGGCTGGGGGTCGGGTTCATTATCATGGGGATTATCGTGCTGGGAGGAAGCCTGTGAAAGGCGCGTTCTGGGCGTTATGCAGCGTGCTGTTAGTCAGCGCCGCACAGCTGTTGCTGCGCGATGCCATGCAGGCTCTGCCGCCGGTCAGCGATTTTCTGACGTTTATCTCCGCGCTGTGGCACGTTTCGTCCGGCACGGGCGCGCTGCTGCTGGGGTTAACGGGATACGTTGCCTCCATGGGCTGCTGGTATCTGGCGCTGCATCGCATGGCGCTCAGCAAAGCGTATGCCTTGCTGAGCCTCAGCTATATCCTTGTATGGGGTGCGGCAATCCTGCTGCCCGGCTGGGGGGAGCACTTCTCCTGGCATGGGCTGCTGGGCGTCGCGTTGATTATGCTGGGTGTACTGGTGATTTTCCTGCCCCGACGTGAATAATCGACTCGGTGGTCAGGGTGTAAGGGGTCGAGGTACAGACGGCAAGGCTCAGAGAACCGAGCTGCAGCTGGCTGACCGAGTGCGACTGCGCCGTGCTGTCGATGCTGACAATCTGCCAGGCGCTGCCGCCGCGCTGTTTCACAATCGCTTCTTTGCGCGTCCAGATACGCCAGAAGGCAGAAAGCTGTTCCTCGGGCGCTTCACGCTCCAGCTCGTCATGCTCTGTCAGGCTGAAAACGGCGTTGGCCAGCGCCTGCCAGTTCTTGCGGGGGCGAATCACTTCGATATCGCAGCCGACTTCGCCTTCATCGCTCAACAGCAGGGCGATATCGTCACCGCTATGGCTCAGGTTGAACCACAGCGGATCCCCCTTCGCAAAAGCCGGCTTTCCCCTGCTCGCCGTAAATGATGTCGGGGAGCGGGTGAGGGGATAATGTTCTGGCGAGCAGCGTCCGGCCAGCCAGCCAGGAGGCCTGTCGTGCACCCTGAGGTGCCTTATCTGCAAGCGTTGACGCCAGCGGGTCCGCGCAAAGGGTGGAAATTTTTCCCAGTACAAACCGGTACATAGTTACGCCCAGCGTTTAATGATAATCGAGGTATTGATGCCGCCAAACGCGAAGTTATTGCTCTGCAGATACTCGCAGTCAATCTGACGGGCTTCCCCCATAATATAATCTAAAGCCCCGCATTGCTCATCCGGCTGCGTTAAATTGAGCGTCGGGGCAAACCAGCCTTCACGCATCATCTGCACGCTCATCCACGCTTCCAGCGCGCCGCAGGCCCCCAGCGTGTGGCCAAAATAGCTCTTCAGCGAAGAAACCGGCACGCTGTCACCGTAGATGGCGGCCGTGGCCTGGCTTTCGGCGATATCGCCGCAGTCGGTGGCGGTACCGTGCGCGGAGATATACCCCATATCCCGGGCGCTTAACCCCGCCATCGCCAGCGACTGCTCCATGCATATCTGCATGGTGTCACGCTGCGGCTGGGTGATATGGGCCGCGTCACAGTTGGTGGCAAAGCCCACGATCTCACCGTAGATGGTGGCCCCGCGCGCTCT
>OKVS01000472.1_pt1 | contig 13122 bp, 19 predicted proteins | sample 1606911 | NCBI WGS metagenome assembly OKVS01 (sample SAMN03281016, study PRJEB24777) | human gut metagenome | isolation source: fecal sample PR161 from 1 month old female Malay infant, caesarean... | reverse complement strand
CTATATTGGTGGGCGGACGCGACAAGTAATGTTCGTGCTGGTAAAATTTTTGGTATTCCGGTTAGTGGGACTCATGCCCATTCATTGGTTCAGTCGTATGGAAATGATTATGAAGCATTCATGGCGTATGCCAAAACACATCGGGATTGCGTTTTCCTTGTTGATACGTATGATACTTTGAAAGCGGGAGTGCCAAGCGCAATTCGAGTAGCTCGAGAAATGGGTGATAAAATTAATTTCCTAGGTGTGCGGATTGATAGTGGCGATATGGCTTATATTTCTAAACGAGTTCGTGAACAACTGGACGAAGCAGGCTTTACTGAAGCAAAAATTTATGCATCGAACGATTTAGATGAAAATACGATTTTGAATCTAAAAATGCAAAAATCAAAAATTGATGTATGGGGCGTGGGTACCAAGCTAATTACGGCCTATGATCAACCGGCTTTAGGAGCGGTGTTTAAATTAGTTTCAATTGAAGGTGAAGATGGTCAAATGAAAGATACCATTAAACTATCTAGCAATGCTGAAAAAGTGACAACACCAGGAAAAAAACAAGTTTGGCGTATTACACGTAAATCTGATAAAAAGTCAGAAGGGGACTATGTGACACTTTGGAACGAAGATCCTCGCCAAGAAGAAGAAATTTATATGTTCCATCCCGTTCATACCTTTATTAATAAGTATGTCCGTGATTTTGAAGCACGGCCAGTACTCCAAGATATTTTCGTTGAAGGAAAACGTGTGTACGAATTACCAACTTTAGATGAAATTAAACAATATGCAAAAGAAAATTTAGATTCACTTTGGGAAGAATACAAGCGGGACTTGAATCCGCAGAAATATCCAGTGGACCTTTCAACAGATTGTTGGAACCACAAAATGAATTTATTGGAAAAAGTGCGTAAAGACGTTAAACATTTAACGGAAACGGTGAATAAGGAGGCCTAGAAATGACAACACTTCAAGAAAAAATCATTCAAGAGTTAGGTGTGTTACCGACAATTGATCCAAAAGAAGAAGTTCGTAAAAGTATTGATTTTCTGAAAGCTTATTTAACTAAACATCCTTTTTTTAAAAACCTTTGTCTTGGGAATTAGTGGCGGACAAGATTCAACATTAGCTGGGCGCTTAGCACAATTAGCGATGACTGAAATGCGCGAAGAAACAGGAGATATGTCGTATCAATTTATTGCGATTCGCCTTCCATACGGTGAGCAAGCAGATGAAGCTGATGCACAAGCCGCGCTAGCCTTTATCCAGCCAGATGTTTCTTTACGAGTGGATATTAAACCAGCAGTGGATGCAATGGTTGGTTCGCTAGAAAACGCTGGCGTTCAAATTAGCGATTTTAATAAAGGGAACATGAAAGCACGTCAACGTATGATTACACAATATGCAGTAGCTGGCGAAAATGCTGGCGCAGTAATTGGCACAGACCACGCAGCCGAAAATGTGACAGCTTTCTTCACCAAATATGGCGATGGCGGAGCGGATATTTTACCGTTATTTCGTTTAAATAAGCGCCAAGGAAAAGCTTTGCTGAAAGAACTTGGGGCACCAGAAGCCTTGTATTTAAAAATACCAACAGCTGATCTAGAAGATGACAAACCGTTAGTTGCAGATGAAGTTGCCTTAGGTGTCACGTATGATGCCATTGATGATTATTTGGAAGGCAAAAAAGTCTCGGAAACAGATCAACAAACAATTGAAAACTGGTATAAAAAAGGACAACACAAACGGCATTTACCCATTACAATTTTTGATGATTTTTGGAAATAAAAACACAGACCATCGGCGAATGAACGATGGTCTGTGTTTTTTTACATAACTACTTTTCAGAAAGTAAACGTTGCTACAGCAATCTATCCTATGATAATGAAAGTCGTTTTCATTTAGGCGTTTTCACTTTCTTTTTCAAAACAGAAAAGGTACGCTCAATAATGTAAAGTGAATGATGGGAGAGAAAAAGAGATGAAGCATGTAACAAAATTGGGGATTACAATTATAACAGGAGTTTTGGCATTATTATTTGAATTTATTTTACATCAGCCGAATTGGGCGTATGGTATTATTTTAATAACAGGTTCTGTAATGGCGTTAATGATGTTCTGGGAAATGATTCAAACCTTACGTGAAGGAAAATATGGTGTCGATATTTTAGCGATTACCGCTATCGTTGCAACCTTAGCTGTGGGAGAATACTGGGCCAGTTTGATGATTTTAATTATGTTGACTGGTGGTGATTCATTAAGAAGACTATGCCGCTGGAAAAGCTAACCAAGAGCTGAAGTCATTATTGGATAACTCGCCACAAAAAGCTCATCGCTTGAATGGCGAAAATTTAGAAGATGTTTCTGTTGAGGAAATCAATGTTGGCGATGAATTAGTAGTAAAACCAGGGGAACTAGTTCCAGTTGATGGCTTGGTAAAAACCGGGACATCAACAGTCGATGAATCTTCATTAACAGGAGAATCAAAACCAATTGAAAAAAATCCTGGGGATGAATTAATGTCGGGTTCCGTGAATGGTGATGGCTCTTTGAAAATGGTTGCTGAAAAAACTGTAGCAGACAGTCAATATCAAACAATTGTGAACTTAGTGAAAGAATCTGCGGCACGTCCAGCTCATTTTGTACGTTTAGCAGACCGCTATGCGGTACCTTTTACACTAGTTGCCTACTTAATTGCAGGTGTTGCTTGGTTTGTTTCAAAAAGTCCGACTCGTTTTGCGGAAGTCTTAGTTGTTGCTTCGCCGTGTCCTTTAATTCTATCTGCCCCAATTGCTTTAGTGGCAGGGATGGGTCGTTCAAGTCGTCATGGGGTCGTTATTAAATCGGGAACGATGGTCGAAAAATTAGCTTCTGCAAAAACGATTGCGTTTGATAAAACAGGCACGATTACGCAAGGACAACTTTCTGTTGATCAAGTCCAACCAATCAATGCTGAAATAACTGCTGCTGAATTAGTGGGATTGGCAGCAAGCGTGGAACAAGAATCAAGTCATATTTTAGCTAGATCAATTGTTGCTTATGCCAGAAAGCAAGATGTCCCATTAAAAAATATTACAGATCTAGCGGAAGTTTCTGGTGCTGGCGTGAAGGCATTTGTGGATGGTGCTGAGATACGGGTAGGTAAAAAGAAATTTTGTGACACAAGAGTCTCAAGAAACTGAAAAAATTGATAAAACGACTATTCATATTTCACGTAATGGCACATATTTAGGCCGAATTACTTTTACAGACACTGTACGCCCAGAAGCAAAAGAGACTATGGAAAAATTACACCAATTACATCTTCAACGAATTTTAATGCTGACGGGGGATCAAGAATCCGTCGCAGAAACGATTGCTGCAGAAGTAGGAATTACCGAAGTACATGGGGAATGTTTACCACAAGATAAGTTAACCATTTTAAAAGAATTGCCTAAAGAAAATCATCCAGTCATCATGGTAGGAGATGGTGTAAATGATGCACCTTCGCTTGCTGCTGCAGACGTAGGTATTGCTATGGGCGCTCATGGAGCTACTGCGGCTAGTGAAACTGCTGACGTTGTTATTTTAAAAGATGACTTAAGTAAAGTCAGCCAAGCGGTCGAAATTGCCCAAGATACCATGAAAATTGCCAAACAATCTGTATTAATCGGAATTTTTATCTGCGTTTTACTAATGCTAATTGCTAGTACCGGGATCATTCCGGCGCTAATCGGGGCTATGCTACAAGAAGTCGTGGACACTGTGTCAATCTTATCTGCTTTGCGTGCTCGTCGAATTGGCAAGTAAGGTGGAACAATTAATTGCCTGAATGTCCAGCTTAGTGGTAAAATAAAGGTACGTTTTTAATATTAATAAGTTACAGGGGAGAGATTGTGCAATGAAAGGAAACCAAATAGAGGGGCAACCAGTCACGGAAGAACAACTATTAAAAGAAGGTTACCGTAAATATACTGGGGAAGGAATTGATATCTTTTATAATAAAGATATTTGTGAACATATTGGTAATTGTGTTCGCGGAAATCCAGAAGTCTTTGAAGTTGGTCGGAAACCATGGATTATTCCAGATAACGGAAGTGTTGAAAATGACATGATTGTGGTAGATTCATGTCCAAGTGGTGCTCTAAAATATATTCGGAAAGCAGGGAACGAATATGCAAATTAAAGAAGAAAACAATCGTTTTGCTCTATATAACGATGAAAACCAAGAAATTGGTGAAATGACTTGGTCAGATGCTGGCGAAAGCATGATGATTATTGATCATACGTTTGTTGATCCAACTTATCGTGGACAAAAATTAGCTGAAAAACTTGTTTTAGCCGGTGTTGAAAAAGCGAGAAAAGAGCATAAAAAAATTATTCCGCTATGTCCATTTGCCAAAAAAGAATTTGATACTAAACCTGAATACGGAGACGTATTGAGAAAATAAAGAAGAAACTAGCAACAGCCGCAAGTAGAAATCTGATTCCTACTTGCGGCTGTTGTTATTAGAGACAAATAAGGAAAGACATTAAATTTCACTGGTGTTTACAGATAAAATATGCTACATTAAAGTAGATGAATTTCGCATATTTGTATAAAAAGGAGAATTAACGCATGTATAATCTAATCTTAACGTTGGTCATCATTTTATCTGTTTTAATCGTCATTACTGTTATGATGCAACCAAGCAAACAAAACAGTGCAGCAAGTGCCTTCACTGGCGGTGCAGATAAATTATTTGGGAAGCAAAAAGCGCGCGGTTTTGAAGCTGTTATGCAACGCTCAACAGCAGTTCTTGGCGCAATTTGGATGATTTTATTATTTGTTTTGGCGTTCTTATCTTCAAAATAAGTACGTAATCTTTTAAAATGACAAGTTTAGAACAGAGAGATGAGTGCGGACACTTATTTTTCTGTTCTTTTTCTTTCTGAAAAAGTCTTTGAAACTTATCATTTCGGAAGGTTTTCTTTTGAGAATATGATAGAATGAAGCTGAGGTGAGCGAAGTGGCAAAAAAAATCAATTTACCGAAGCCGTTATTTTCAGAAAAAGGAAAACGGGCGGTCCTTTTATTACATGCTTATTCTGGCAGCAGTAATGATGTACGGATGTTAAGCAGACGTTTAGAAAAAGAAAATTATACTGTCTATTCGCCTAATTTTTCAGGACATGGCACGCTAGTTCCTGAAGATATTTTAGATCAAACAACGGAACAATGGTGGCAAGATACACAAGAAGCAGTCGCTTTTTTGAGAGAAAGACGGTTACCAAGAAATTGCTATTTTTGGTTTATCAATGGGCGGGATTTTCAGTATGCATGCATTAACGGAACAATTAACAGGATTAATTGGTGGTGGATTTTTCTGTTCACCGATCTACCCTGTCGAAAATAAAGTCCCAGAAAATTTCGTATTATACGCAGAAAATGTGATGAAAATCGCAGAAGTTCCTGCAGAGGAACAACAAAGCCGGTTGCAATCGATTGAGCAACGAGTCAAACAACAATTAGGAGCGATTGAAACGATTGCTAGTCAGACGGCTGACAAACTAAACAAAATCCACGCACCTCTTTTCTTAGCGCAAGCTGGCAAAGATGAAATGATTGAGCCAATGGGCGTCTATCAAACGGCCCAAGCGCTAACACAAGCACGTGTGACCTTACAATGGTACCCAAACAGCGGACATGTCATTACGGTGAGTGGAGAACACAAACAATTAGAGCAAGATGTGGTGCAATTTTTAGCAACACTACCTTGGAATGAGGAGAAATAATGACAAAACAAACAATTAAAGAGCAAATTTTACATTTCATGGAAAGCCAAAAAAAGAAAAGCTTTTCAATGGAAGAAATTGCACAAGGCTTGAATTTAGAAAAAGTTCAGATTTTAAAATTTTAGTGCAAACCATTGCACAAATGGAACGAGAAAAGTCAGTTAGTTTCAACAAAAAAGGCAAAGTCCTGTTACCAATGAAAGACTTATTAATAGAAGGAACGTTTCGTGCAAATGAACGAGGCTTTGGTTTCGTGACCATCGATCCTGAAGAACCAGATGTTTACATTCCTAAAGAGGCAACGAACTTTGCAATGGATGGAGATACGGTTTTTAATCGACGTGATCCAACATGCGGATCCTTTTTCAGATCGCGGCGCAGAAGGTAAAGTCAAAGAAATTAAAGAGCGAGCAGTGAGCCAAGTTGTCGGAGAAATTTGTGGCATATAGTGAAGAAGAAATGGCAGAAATGGGACTGTATGGCTACATGATTCCCAAAGATAAGAAATTGAATCAGTATACTGTATCAATTGCACCTGAAGGGATTAAGCCAGTAGATGGTAGCATTGTCATTGCTGAAATTACCTATTATCCAGATCAAGAATATCCAACGAGTATGGAAGGACTAGTCAAACAAGTGATTGGTCATAAAAATGATCCAGGAATGGATATTTTATCAATCGTGGTGGCTCATGGAATTCCCACAGCATTTCCTGATGAAGTTTTGGCTGAAGCGGACCAAGTACCAGAAACTATTGCAGAAAGCGATTTAGTCGGTCGTCGGGATTTACGTGATCAGTTGATTGTGACGATTGATGGAGAAGATGCGAAAGATTTAGATGATGCAGTAACGGTACAAAAGTTAGCAAAATGGCAATTTCTTTTTAGGGGTGCATATTGCAGATGTTTCTTATTATGTAACTGAAGGAAGCCAATTGGATATGGAAGCGTATGAACGCGGCACAAGTGTCTATTTGACAGACCGTGTTGTGCCAATGATTCCGCAGCGATTATCAAATGGTATTTGTTCGCTAAACCCACATGTTCCACGTTTAACCATGAGTTGTGAGATGGAAATTACACCAGAAGGAGAAGTTATTTCGCATGAAATTTTCCAAAGTGTAATCCAAACAACGGAGCGAATGACCTATACAGCAGTCAATGAAATTTTAGAAGAGCAAAAACCTGAAACGTTAGAACGCTACAAAGAGCTAGTTCCCATGTTTAAAGAGATGGGCGAGCTGCACCATATATTAGAAGAGATGCGTATGCGCCGTGGTGCGATTTCTTTTGAAGATCGTGAAGCCAAAGTCCTAGTTGATGAAAATGGTCATCCCCAAGATATTCTTTTACGCACGCGTGGCGTGGGTGAACGATTAATTGAATCCTTTATGTTGGCAGCGAATGAAACTGTGGCGCGTCATTATCATGACTTAAAACTGCCATTTATTTATCGGATTCATGAACAACCAAAAGAAGAAAAAATGCAACGTTTCTTTGATTTTGCTGCAGTACTTGGCATTCTTGTTAAAGGAACAAAAGAAAACATTTCACCGAAAGATTTACAAAAAGTTTTAGAGCAAGTTGAAAATAAGCCGGAAGAAGTGGTTATCAATACGATGTTGCTAAGAAGTATGCAACAAGCGAAATACTCAGAAGACAACTACGGACACTATGGGTTGGCGGCTGAATATTATACGCATTTTACTTCACCAATACGTCGTTATCCAGATTTAATTGTGCATCGTTTGATTCGCAGCTATAGCCAAGATCAATCTGTAAAAAAATCAGCAAAAATGGAACGAAGCATTACCAGAAATTGCCAATCATAGTTCAAGTATGGAACGTCGCGCAGTTGATGCAGAGCGTGAAGTGGACGCCATGAAGAAAGCCGAATTTATGGTAGATAAAGTGGGAGAAACGTATGACGGGATTATCAGCTCAGTCACAAAATTTGGTATCTTTGTGGAACTGCCTAATACAATAGAAGGCTTAATTCACGTGAACAACTTAAAACAAGATTATTTCCACTTTATTGAAAATCATATGGCGTTAGTTGGTGAACGGACGGGAATGACTTTGAAAATTGGTCAGAAAGTTCAAATCCGTGTTGAAAAAGCTGATCCAGAAACAAGAGAAGTTGATTTTGAATTGATTTCAGCTGAGGAAGTCGCACCAGTCGAAGGACCAAAAGGACGTAAAAAAAGGTAAAGCCAATTCTTCAACTCGTTCAAATAATCAACGAAGAAATAAAAAAGATGAATCATTTGATGGTAAGAAAAAGAAAAATAAGAAAAAAGGCAAAGGCAAAAAACAACCTTTTTTATAAAGAAGCAATGAAACAAAAAAATAAAAAAAGGGAAAAAGAAGAAGTAGAGGAGGTCGCTTATGCCAAAAGGGGAAGGAAAATTAATCGCACAAAACCGCAAAGCTAGACATGATTATTCAATTATCGATACGGTTGAAGCTGGGCTTGTTTTACAAGGAACAGAAATCAAATCTATTCGAAATGGTCGTATCAATTTAAAAGATGGTTTTGCACGAATTCGAAACGGAGAAGCCTTTTTGTATAATGTTCATATTAGTCCATATGAACAGGGCAATATTTTTAATCATGACCCATTACGTACCAGAAAATTATTATTACACAAAAACAAATTAATAAGTTAATCGGCGAAACCAAAAATACAGGTATCACATTAGTACCTTTGAAGGTCTATATTAAAGACGGCTATGCCAAAGTTTTGATTGGTTTAGCTAAAGGGAAAAAGCAGTATGACAAGCGTGAAGACTTGAAACGTAAGGAAGTTGACCGACAAATCAGCCGAACATTAAAAAATAACCGACGTTAAAAATGTAAATTTATTCTTTTTCGCATATTTGCTTGCCTTTCTTCGGATTAGGTGTAAAATCTGGTAAGTGTTGAGTAAATGAATGTAAATGATTCATTTTTTAATCGCTTCGGAAAGCAGTACCACCCTGCATTAGATTGGTTTATGGAAAAGGTTTTCCAACCAATTTTCAACACATGAAATTTTAAAAAGTAAACTATTTGTAAATTATCAACAAGTGGTGGTACGATAGCTTTGCCAGGGATTATCACTCAGGAGTAGGATGAAACTTCTGAAAGATTGTTGGAAAAGAGGTGAATTGATTTGGAAGAGAAGAAATTACTCTTCAATATCGGACCAATTTGGTTTGATGGAACCATTGTTTTGATGGTGCTGTTGACGTGTATCATTGTTTTCGCCTTTGTCTATGCTTGTACGAGAAATATGAAGCTACGACCTAAAGGCAAACAAACGGTCATCGAATGGTTAGTAGATTTTATTCGTGGAATCATTACAGACAATTTACCTCGTAAAGAAGTGAGCAATTTTCATTTAATGGCGTTTACCCTTTTCATGTTTGTACTTGTTTCAAACATCTTGGGTCTCGTTACAAAAATCGTTGTGGGCGATGATCTCAGCGTTTGGAAAAGTCCAACCGCCGATCCAATCGTAACCTTAACGTTAGCGATGATGATGATTGTCTTAACACACTTCTTTGGTATGAAACGCTTTGGTTTTAAAGGCTATCTAGTTAATAGTTATTTAAGACCCGTTGGTTTCTTACTACCGGTAAAATTAATGGAAGAATTTACGAATCTATTAACATTAGGCTTGCGTTTGTACGGAAACATTTTTGCCGGCGAAGTTCTATTGGGCTTAATTGCTGGAACCGTAGCAAGCATCGGATTATGGGTTATCCCACTAGCAATTCCGCTAGAAATGATTTGGGTAGCATTCTCAATCTTTATTGGATGTATCCAAGCGTTTATCTTTGTGACACTTTCAATGGTTTATATGTCACACAAAATTGAAACAGAAGAATAATCAAGAAATACGAAGGACAAAAATTATCTTTTAGGAGGATTTTACACAATGGAAGGATTAAATTTTATCGCAGCAGCAATTGCAATTTTCGGTTCAGCTATCGGAGCCGCTATCGGTAACGGACAAGTTATTTCAAAAACAATCGAGTCAATGACTCGTCAACCAGAAATGTCTGGTCAATTAAGAACAACAATGTTTATCGGGGTCGCTTTAATCGAAGCTGTGCCAATTTTAGGTGTCGTTGTTTCTTTATTACTTTTATTCAGATAAGCAATAAAATGGAGGCAGGACGCTGATTATTATCGGGACCGTCACTGCTTTCTTCTATCTTTAGCCTTTTCAATAGCTGGTGATAAAGCAGTTGAAGAAGCTAAATCGATTTTTGCAGGAAAGGAAGTTGAGACTTCATGCTACTTACTACATTGGTAGTCGGTGAAACGGCTCCTAGTACCACACTAGGCACGATGATTGTTGTCAGTGGTGCATTTTTAATCTTGATGCTCTTATTAAAGAAATATGCATGGGGAGCAATCGTAGATATTTTGACACAACGTGAAGAAAAAATTGCCAACGATTTAGACTCTGCAGAACAATCTCGCGTAGCAGCAGCGAAAATGGAAAAAGAACGTCAACAACAATTACTTTCTTCCAGATCAGAAGCAGCTGAAATTATTAAAAACGCGAAAGAAAGTGGAGAACAGACTCGCCAAAAAACATTAAAAGAAACAACTGCGGAAGTTACTCGCTTACGCGAAAAAGCTCGGACAGATATTTCTCAAGAACGTGAAGAAGCATTGTCTTCAGTAAAAAATGAAGTGGCAGATCTTTCTCTTCAAATTGCAGCCAAAATTTTAAATAAAGAATTAACACCAGATGCACATGAAGCATTGATTGATTCTTATATTGAAAGTTTAGGTAAAGCAAATGAAACTAGATAAATATACAGTTGGTAAACGCTACGGCAAGGCTTTGTTTGAGTTGGCAGTTGAAAAGAACCAAGCTGAAGCAATTTATCAAGAATTATTGACGCTTCGCGAAGTCTATCACCAAGTACCTGGTATTGGCGATATTTTAAGTGATGATCGCTTAGAGCCTTATGAAAAAGACAGCATCATGGAAAAACTAGTAACAGGTTTTAGTGAAATGATGCAAAACTTTTTGCGAGTGGTTTACGAATATCGTCGCATGTACGATCTGCTCTTGATGATTGATGAATATGAACGACGTTATGATGAGCACCAAGGACTAATTTTGGGTTCAGTGACAACAGCCATTCCTTTATCAAAAGAACAACATCAAGCAATGGAAGAAAAAGCTGCCCAATTATTAGGGTATGAACAAGCGCATTTAGTCAATTTAATTGACCCGTCAATTGTCGGCGGAGTGGTTATTGAAGCAAACCACCAAGTAATCGATGGCAGCATCCGCAAACAATTAGAACATATGCAGCAGAAGTTATTAAAATAATCTTTAGGACTACAAAGAGGTGAATTGAATGGCTATCAAAGCAGAAGAAATCAGTGCCTTGATTAAAGAACAAATCGAAAACTATCAACAACAGCTTGCTGTTGAAGAAGTTGGAACAGTCACTTACGTCGGTGACGGAATTGCCCGCGCCCACGGTTTAGAAAATGCCATGAGTGGAGAACTTGTTGAGTTTTCAAACGGTTCATACGGAATGGCACAAAACTTAGAAACAAATGATGTAGGGATTATTATCCTTGGCGATTTTGAAACCATTCGTGAAGGAGATAAAGTACAACGCACAGGCAAAATCATGGAAGTACCCGTTGGGGAAGCTTTGATTGGCCGTGTTGTTATGAGATATGAAAACTGGACTTATAGTTGGAGCATCACTTGAACTTGTTTGGATGGGTATGGTATCACTTGCAGGAGCTCAGCCACCAAATGTTGTTATAGGAGGAATTATAGGAACTAGTATAGCTATATTAGGTAAATTAGATGCTCAAGCAGCTATTGGTATAGCTGTACCATTTGCTGTAGCAGTTCAAGCTGCAATAACATTACTATTTACTGCTTTTTCTTTCTTTATGCATAAAGCAGACAAGTATTGTGAAGAAGCTGATACAGCTGGAATTGAAAGAATAAATTATTTGGGACTAGTAGTACTATTTGTATTCTATTTTACTATAGCTTTCTTACCAATATTATTAGGTGCTGATAAGGCAGCAGCAATTGTAGGTGCAATACCAACATGGATAATTGATGGATTATCAGTAGCCGGTGGAGTAATGCCAGCAATAGGTTTTGCAATGTTGTTAAAGATAATGTTAAAGAAAGAATATATTGCATTTATGATTTTAGGATTTTTATTAGTAACATATTTCAACTTACCGATTTTAGGACTTGCATTATTGGGAGTATGTATTGCTTTATATGATTATTTTTCAAAAAGTAATAGTAATTCAAAAGAAAAAGTGGTAGAGGAGGTATATGATGATGGAATCTAATACTTATAAAGACCCTTCAAAGGAAAAGGTTATTACTAAAGGTGATTTAAACAAGATGGTATGGCGTTCGCTACTTTTGCAAGCATCATTTAATTATGAAAGAATGCAAGCTTGTGGTTGGTTGTATGGACTATTACCAGGTTTAAAAAAGATTCATAAAAATAAAGAGGATCTTTCTAATTCAATGAAAGATAATATGGAGTTTTTTAACACACATCCATTTTTAGTTAATTTCATAATGGGTTTAATACTTGCAATGGAAGAAAATAAAGAGGATAGAAATACAATAAGAGCTGTAAAGGTGGCTACAATGGGACCACTTGGTGGTATAGGTGATGCATTATTTTGGCTAACTGCGCTTCCTATATGTGTAGGTATTGGTGCTTCAATTGCTATGGAAGGAAATATGCAGGGCCATTTGTATTCTTAATCTATTTAATTCATTACACTTTTTCTTAAGATTTTTCTTAATGAAATATGGATATAATACCGGTGTTAATGCAATAGCTACACTAAAAGAGCAAACAAAGAAAATTTCGCATGCAGCATCAATTGTTGGTTTAACAGTTGTTGGTGGTCTAATAGCTTCAATGGTAAAGTTAAAAACTACAATGGTAATTGCAGTTGGTTCAGCAGTTGGAGATTCAGCTGTTAAGGTTCAAGAAGGTGTTTTAGATGCTGTAATGCCTAACATGCTAGCACTTGGATATACATTATTAATGTATAAGCTATTAAAGAAGGGATATTCACCAGTTAAGTTAATAACAATTACAGTTGTTATGGGAATACTAGCTAAAGCAATTCAACAATTTACAGGATTCGCTATATTATAAAATACTATCTTGGATTGGTATGGTTGAGCTGCAAAATTGGTATTGATTTAAAACTTAGAAAAATGATATATTTATTACTATACAATGATATGAGAAAGTATGAAATATATTAAAGAATTGGAGCGTGACCATACCATGAAAGAAAAAATAGATAAGAATTCAAAAATACCATTATATATACAATTAGCTGATATTTT
>OKVS01000469.1_pt1 | contig 13182 bp, 11 predicted proteins | sample 1606911 | NCBI WGS metagenome assembly OKVS01 (sample SAMN03281016, study PRJEB24777) | human gut metagenome | isolation source: fecal sample PR161 from 1 month old female Malay infant, caesarean... | reverse complement strand
ATTTCTAATGGAAAAAAATTAATCTCTCATTATTTCGAAAATATATTTGATTTGTCTAGACAAATATATTAAAGACCAGATTATAGAGAAAGTATATTGAATAGGGGATTATTGTGTTTTTCAGAGGAGTTAAAATCTACTTGCGGATAAAAAGGCTAGTAGAAATGATTTAAACATTGAAGTTAAAATGAAAAATGATATTAAGATTGGTAGTGCTTCAACGATTATCTTTTGTGATCAAAATAAAAATATATATAATCGGTATAACTTTCAAGTTATAAAGTTAATGATTTGGAATTTTCTAATGAAATCCCAATAATTAGTTTAGATAAGGGAAATACTTACCAACTTATTCTTAAGTCATTATCTAATTGTGGTGGAATGAAAAAAAGTAGAGACTATTCTGTGTATTTAGATAATTAATTTTGAGCTGTGAAAAAGTTATATAAACTAATGAAATACACTATAATTTAAAGTAAAAGTTACGTACGACGGAGAATGATTTGGAAACAGTCGTATAAGATATTCATTTTTTTGCACTGTCAAATTCAGTAGAAACAAGGAGCCAAGATTGACATTGGCTTGGCCCTCATGGCATTAAATTTAAGAAAATTAGGGAAATATATGGAGAGAAAGCAACGTAAAAAAGAAAAACCAAGTCCGATTTTGAAAGTAATCATCAAAATCGGACTTGGTTTCTTTTGGAGAAAGGACTATTGTCCCACTCTCTTTTCATTAATTACTCCGCTTCTGCATTTTCCAAGTCAGCGACATCAGTCAGATAAGTGGTTTCATCCAACAAATCTTCCGAATGTGCGACATAAATCGCAGTGGCGCTATCACCAACCACGTTTAGGCTAGTAACGAGCATTTCGATTGGACGATTAATAGCTAAAATCAATGAATACGTCGCAATCGCAATCTCATTGTTATAGTTTAAACCAGTTAAAATAGTGAAAAGGATAATCCCGCCAGCGCCAGGTGCCGCCGGTGTACCAATAGATGACATTAAAGCTAAAATGGCAATCAAGGCAATATTAGCTGGTGTCACTTCATAACCAGCTACGCCCGCCACAAAAATAGCCGCAATTACTTGCATAATCGCTGTGCCGTTCATATTAATAGTCATTCCTAACGGCAAGACAAAGGCGGCAACATCGCTGTCGACACCTAACTCTTCAACCGTTGTTTTTGTATTTAACGGTAAAGTGGCTGCCGAAGAAGAAGTAGAAAATCCAAAGACCACAACTTTCATAATCTTTTTAATAAAAGGAACAGGATTTAATTTTGTCGCAAATAAGATAAATAATGGGTAACCGATCATCAAAAAGGCTAAGAGCGTCGCTGTCGTTGTTACGACGTAGACTAACGCTGGTTTTAAATAATCAATCCCGTAAGAAGCAAACGTCCGAACTAACAACATAAAGACGGCGATAGGAGCAAATTTAGTAATTACAAAGGTTAAAAATAACGTGACCATCGCATTGACTTCTTCAATTAATTTTTTGAAAACACGAATTTTATCCCCTAATGCATTAATACATAAACCAGTAATCACTGCCAACACAACAACGGCTAAAATTGCACCATTGTCGCTAAATGCAGAACCGATATTTTTCGTGACAGCATTGACAATCACCATTAATGGGTTGCCGCTCGTACTTACTTCGACAGGAGCTAGCGTTTCAGATAACGACACATTAAAAGCGCCAGTTAAATATACGCTATAGCCCACAATTCCAGCCGTTAATAGCGCAATCAGTGACATCGACAAAAAGCCAAAAATCGTTTTATAAGAAATTCGTCCTAATTTTTGCGTATCGGTAATATGACAAATGGCTAAAGTAATTGAAGTAAAGACCATCGGCACAATCACTAATTGTAGGCCGTTGATAAATAGTTGACCAATAATATAGAAAAGCCCAATCGCAGATTGTCCTTTTTCAGGATCTGAAATATCTTGGAAAAGAATCTGATTGATTGTCTGCCACACAGCGCCTTGATTGCTGCGAATAAGGTGCTCTCTTAAAAATAAAAAGCCGAGCCCAACGATTAAACCTCCCACCAATGAAATCACCATTTTTTTGGTAAATGAGATACCTTTCACTTCACGCTTTTTCTCTTTTCCACTTTGTTGCCTCCCAAATAAATTGATTAAGCACCGCGCAAAAAAAAGCCTTGCACACAAAAAAAGGGCAAGACATCTCGTATCATTCACTATACAAAAATACAGAATTTTACAGAACTTTGCCTTGTTAGCCTCTCGGACTATCTTAAAGGTACTTTTCCACATACTAAGGGAAACTACGAGAATTGTCAATTCTTTTTTACTTAGGGGGGTGTTATTTTTGAAGAAAGAAAGTGATCTTTACCATTTCCGCAGATACCGCAGCCAAAAAAGAACTACAACGGATTCTTTTGCAGTATAATAGAAAATAGAAACGAAAGAACAGGCACCAACACAAAGGAGGTATTTTTATGAAAGTCACTCAACTTTCTAGTGAAACCCTTGACCGAGCGCATGAACGTTTTGAAGAAACACTTGCGCAAATGACCGTTGCCGAAGCAAACACGATGCCCGCTCCATTAATCAAGTCTGTTACTTGGCTGATGTGGCACACAGCCAGAGAATTAGACCTACAAATTTCCGCACTTAATCATAGTGAGCCGTTATGGCTTAGCCAACACTGGACAGAAAAATTTGCCTTGGATTTGCCAGATGAGACAGAAGACTGGCATCACACACCAGAAGAAGCGGCGAAAGTCGTGGTGGCAGAAAAGCAATTGCTTAGTGACTATTTGGCTGCTAGTGTGGCACTTACCAAAAGCTATTTAGACCAAATCAAAGAAGAACAATTGTCAGACGTGATTGATAAAAATTGGACCCCGCCGGTGACTAGACAAGTCCGTTTAGTTTCAGCGATTGATGATGCAGTGATGCATTCTGGGCAAGCCGTTTATACACGAAGATTAGTCATTGGAAAATGATAAATAAGCAAAAACAAAAATGCTTCTGCTTAAGCAGGAGCATTTTTTATTGAGAGAAAAATACATAAAAATAATGAACGAAGAACTGTCCACTTTTTCCCTAGTTGAAACGTTGTATAAGTGAAAGGAGAAATCAGATGAAAAAGGAGGCAAATTTTGACGAAGTACTATTTTCTTTGGGGCAAGAAGTCATCCAAGTCTTGATTCGCCGAGGAGCAAGTCTTGAAGATGCACAAGATGCAGTGTCGCAAACGTATACAACGATTTTTTCAATATTACCTGAAATTACATCAGAAAATCTACGCCCGTGGTTTTTCCGAGTAACATTTAATTACTACATTACGATGTATCGAAAAAAGAAACGAGAACGCACTTTTGTGGCAAACAGCCATCCTGTGCAATCAATAGAAAAAATGGAAGGGCAAGAGTTATTATTATTGATCGATTCCTTAAAAGATGAGGAACAAGAACTAGTACTTTTGAAATATTATTATCAATTATCGTATGCCGAGATTGCGTTGATTTTAGAATTATCTGTTGAAAATGTTCGCAAAAAATTGTATCGCACACGTCAAAAATTAAAAAAAGAACTGGAGGAATAGAAGTGGATTTAAAAAAAAGTATTCGTAAAGCGAAAAGAAAACAATTTATCGTGATTGGTGCCATAACCGTTGTTAGTTTTGCCGTATTGTTTGTCGGTTTTTTTGTGGGAATGGATAAACTTTCGACGAAAAACTATCATACCCTACTAGAAGTGATTAATGATCAAGAAATGATTGCTTCACCAAACACTCAATTAGATTCCCAAGTAATTGCTAATAGTTCGCCTTTTGGAGGCGAAGTTGTGACCAATCGTTCAAAAAATATTGATGGTTACACGGTGGAGTGGAGTAATTTACGTAGCAGATATAGCTTTTTCAGAAATTCGATTGACTGGAATGAAGTCTATCCTGGTAGCTATTATTCTTCTAAGAATTTTTATGAATACAACCGACAAACCAAGCAGAAAGTAGCATCTTTTTATAACCCAGCGATTACCAATTACTATGGTGGTATCAAAAACGAATTAAGTGAATTAGATAAAATGGAAAACCAAGTAGCGGAAGTGGCGATTTCTTTTGATAAACCTTATCCATATGAAGAAGTCCGCAAAATGTTACCGAGCAATGTCAACTTAGTTTGGCTCTATGTTTACTCCGAAACGGTTAATGAAGCAGAAGGTCCTTCTGGTACGCTGCCTTATGGTTTTCAATTAAGCATGGACGATCACAACGAAATATTTGATCCTGAAAACGACAAGCAACACTTTTTTGAAACCTTAGAAAAATCCCCCTTGTTTGCTGACAACCAAGAAGGCCAAAAGTTTATCCAACAAAATAAAAATAAAAAAGTCGAAAAATTACCTATTTGGGGAGTCATGCTTACCGGACAAACCAAAAATTTCAAAGCCTTACAAAATGAACCTTTTGTTCGTGGGGCTTCAATTGGCGTGACCGCACCTATCGTTCCTATATTCAGTCCAGAGAAATAAACGTTCTTCAGAACTCTAAGCCTTCCGACTGATTTTGCTTCAACGATATTGTCAGTAAAAATAGAAAACGTTATAATAGAATGGATCACAGGAAGTGCTTCTACAATGCGTGGGAGCACTTTTTTTACTTATCTATGAGGAGGGCAAGTGAATGTTTTTTAATTTTATTGGGTTAACGTTATTTTTGGTATCGGGATCTTAGTTGCGAATGGCGCCAAAATTGTAGCGAATAAAGGGAAAAAGAGTAAGGGGACTATTCTATTAATGGCGATTGAATTGCTCTTGTTAGGTATCTTTTTATTTGTGACTTTGCCAAGTAAAAATCTTTCAACCGTGTTATGGATTAATCTGATTGGCGCAGTGATTGCTAGTGGGGTGTTATTAAGTACACGCTTAGCTAGTAAAGTCGAAGTTCCTGGTATCCCAAAGGGCCGCAAAGAAGTAGGGAAGAATACCAACAAAACGGCTAACAAAGACTGGTCTGGCAAAATTTTGGGTGTTGCCGTTTTGGCAATGATTTTGTTGACTATTGTCAGTAGTATTACCAGAATCTCTTCTATTGATGAAATTTATCAAACGATTCCTTTAAAAACGGAAGAAAAAGCTGAAGTTTTAACTTCGGCGAAAGAAACACCCATTGCGATTGCACCACAAACGGCGAAACGAAAAATGTTACAGAAATTTTCCGTCATTCCTAATTCCAATATGTTTACTTTGGATGGTATAACGGCACAAGTTGTCAATGGCGAGTATGTTTATGTAGCAACAGTCGAATTTAATGGCTTCTTTAAATGGCTAAAACTGGGGGAAGTACCTGGCTATTTCATCATTAGTGCGACAGATATCAACGCACAGCCAGAATTTGTAGAAAAACCAATTGTTTATACTCCTTCAGCTTACTTTGGCAAAGATGCCGCACGAAAAATTTATTCCGCTTATCCAGGTTATGCAGCAACGGGCACAATCAATTTAGAGCTGGACGACCAAGGGAATCCTTACTATATTCAAACGCTTTACAAAGAGTATGGGGTTTCTGGTCGCATGCACTATAATGAATTTAAAACGGCGGTATTAAATGCTACAACAGGAGAAGTTAACGTTTATGACAGTCAAAAAGCCCCAAGTTTCGTTGATGCGCCGATTACTAGTTCAGCGGCGAATAGCTTAAATGAATTCTTTGGTCGTTACAGTCAAGGCTGGTGGAACCAGACAATGTTTGGTGCCAAAAAAAGATGTTAAAATTCCAACTGAAAATGGTATTTATGCATCAGGACAAATTACGCCGATGATGAACAAGGAAGGGAACCAGTTGCTTTATTTTTACGGACTTTACAAGTAGTGAAAAAGACCAAGATTCCGCTTTAGGTTACTCCTTAATCAATGCCCAAACAGGTCAAGTTACGTATTATCGTGATACTAAAGTCGGCATTATGGATAGTGATGGCGCCATTTCTATCGCTTCAAAAATTTATCCAGAAAAGAAATGGAAAGCTAGTATGCCAGTCCTTTATAACATTGATGGCGTGCCAACGTGGATTGTTTCGTTAATGGACAGTAAAGGGATTTTCAAAAAATATGTCTATATAAACGCCGTAGATAATGATATTGTGATTGATGCAGACACGGCACAAGGCGCATTAGACGCTTATCGAATTGAGTTAGTAACAAAAGGAAGCAACAATGAAAATACAGACAAAGCCAACTTGAAAACGATGCAAGGTAAAGTAGCTCGTGTCTCAGTAGTAGCTGGGGAAGCGCAAACGGTAGTTTCATTTTTACTAGAAGATGAAAAAACCATTTTTAGCGTAACGACTAATAACAGTCCGCTGGCGCTATTCTTAAAAGAGGGCGACCAAGTGACATTTAAAGCCGTAGTGACTGAAAATGCTAAAGCAGCGAATGTTGAAGAATTGAAAATTGCAGGATTAAACTAAATAAAACACCTCTTTTCTATAGAAAAGAGGTGTTTTATTCTTGGAAAAGAAGAAAAATCCACTTATTTCTGCTATGATAAGAGAGAAAAAGAATACGAAGGAGCTTCGCCCATGCGCAACATAAAATTAACCATTGAATATGATGGTAAAAGATACTCAGGTTGGCAACGACTAGGTAATTCAGAGAAAACGATTCAAGGGAAAATTGAAAGTATTTTAACACAAATGACAGGTGAACCGATTGAAATTATTGGCTCAGGCAGAACGGATGCCGGCACACATGCACGTGGTCAAGTAGCGAATTTTAAAATCGACTAGTTCACTAACAACAACCGAAATGTTATCCTTTTTAAATCGATATTTACCTGGCGATATTGTTGTTAAAGAAGTTACAGAAATGCCTGAACGTTTTCATGCACGGTATAACGCCACAGGCAAACAATACAGCTACTATGTTTGGAATAGCCCAATTCCTAATGCCTTTGAACGGTATCATAGTTTTCACTTTCCCAAAGCGTTGGATCAAGAAAAATGGACAAGCTTGCCAAAAATTAATAGGGACCCATGATTTTATTGGCTTTTCAGCATTGAAAAAACCAAAAAATCGACTACTCGAACGATTGAAAAGATTACGATTGAAAGAAACGGCGAAATGTTACAGTTCACTTTTGTGGGCAATGGGTTCTTGCATAAAATGGTCCGCATCCTCGTTGGGACACTTTTTAGAAATTGGTGCAGGCACCAAAGAATTAGCGATAATTGATGAATTGTTCGCAACAAAAAGTCCGAGAAGGCGCAGGTGAAACGGCTCCTGCACAAGGGTTGTTTTAGATGAAGTGTATTATAAATAAACAACTTTAGAGGTGGGAGAAAAGTGAATAAAGATTGGAAAAAAACTAAAAAGCGTCTAATGAAGGTATTCCAACATTTAGAATCATTAATGCCATATACTTTAGAAGTTTTGAAAGATGGAGATGTACTGAACAGAAAGATCATTTTAAAGCGTATTATTCAGTTCTTAGATATTCCGGATGAAATTGTCTCAATGATGTATCCAAACTACCCTCAAGGAGATGGGATTTTAGCAAATCGTTTCAGCTTTGCTATCAGCGATTTGTATAAAGCTAGAGCATGTTGAACGGATTAAACGAGGTATGTATCAAATAACAGAACTAGGTTTGGATTTATTAAATAATTATGGTGAAAAAAATCAATAGAAAAACTTTTGGAACAACAACCTGCATATCAAAAATATATGCAAGAATTAGTCGAACGGAATAATCGTGTTGGAACGACTACTATCGAAGCAAGCGCACCAATTGAAAGTGCTAAAATAGACATTGAGGATATGATCAACAATCAAAATAATCAAATTGCGATTGAACTATTAAACAAAGTTCGACAAGTGGAGCCAGTATTTTTTGAAAAGTTAGTTATACATTTATTGGAGACAATGGGATATAGTGGAAAACACGGAACGGCAGTTGTTACATCCAAATCAAATGATGGTGGAATAGATGGCATCATCAATCAGGATCCATTAGGAACTAGTACTGTTTATGTTCAAGCAAAGCGATATCACGAAACTAATACCATTGGTCGCCCTGCTATACAAGGAGTTTTATGGCGCTTTAGCTGCTGTAAATGCAGATAGAGGAGTTTTTATAACAACTTCTAGTTTTAGTGCTAATGCGCACGAATTTGCCAAAAATCAAGGGATAGTTTTAATAGATGGTATTAAATTAACAGAGCTCATGTTAGAGTTTGGTGTTGGTGTAGAAATAGCCAAGACGTACAAGCTATTTAGAATTGATAATGATTACTTTGAAGATGAGCTTTAGCTTATTATAAATAACAAAAATAAATTTTCTTTAACCACACCAATTAAAAAGTTGAACTTCATCTAAAAAGTGCTAACGTTAAGAAGAGATTAACAATAGAAAGAGGTCATTTTTTTGCTATCTTTACTTATTTCTGTCAAAAAATTATTTTCATCTTTTTTAGGTATCTTAAAAAAGAAGACACTCGTGCCTTGTTCTTTTTACTGGCAACCACGTTGTTGAGTGGGACTATTTTTTATTCAACAGTGGAAAAATTGTCGCCATTAGATTCGTTATATTTAAGTTTCATGACGTTAACCACGATTGGTTATGGAGATGTGCATCCAGTTACTGACTTGGGAAAAATTTTCACCATGGTTTATGCTACAGTAGGCTTGGGGATTATGGCTATGTTTATTTCGGTCGTAGCAAAATCCTACTTGTATTCTAAACAAAGTCATCACCACCATCACCATAAAAACAAAGAACAATTCAGCAGAAAAGTCTTCAGAAAAATAGACGAAATTGATGAGTTGACCAAGTGTTTCTCGAAAAATGAAAGATTTTTGAGAAACACTCATTTTTTTATCTTAATAATTATGGTAGTATGTCCCAAACTGTATTTTATTTTAAAGGAGCGTGAAGTGAATGGTCAAAGCGATTCGGGAAATTATCGTTAATTCAAAAAATCATGATAGGGATTGTGATTGGAACCACCTTGGGTTTCTTGGTGCCAGAATGGACCTTCATCAGCGTTCTTGGTGAATTGTTTGTGGGCGCCTTAAAAGCAATTGCGCCGATTTTAGTTTTTGTCTTAATTATTGCGTCGCTAGCCCAACAAAAGGCTGGGGCGAAAACATATGTTGGATCAATTTTAGTTGTGTATCTGTTAGCGACATTTTTGGCAGCTGTTGTTGCCGTGACGGCAAGCTATCTGTTTCCCGTTAAGATTGTTTTGGAGGCGGCGCAGGAAGCGCAAGCAGCCCCAACGCAACTTAGTGATGTTTTAAGCAATGTGTTAACAAGCGTTGTCCAAAATCCGATTCAAGCGATGATTGAAGGCAATTATTTATCTGTTTTATTTTGGTCCTCATTAATCGGTATTGGGTTACGTCAAAGTTCGGTCGCTACCAAGGATGTGATTGCCAATCTTTCAACAGGGATTACCACGGTCGTTCAAATGATTATCGGCATTGCGCCAATTGGAATTCTAGGTTTGGTGTTTCATTCGGTGGCAACAACAGGCATTGCAGGGTTAGCCAAGTATGGTCAGTTACTATTATTGTTAATTGGTACGATGGCCGTGGTTGCTTTAGTCGTTTATCCAGCGATTGTTTTTTGGAATATTCGGCAAAATCCGTATCCGTTAGTCTTTTTTGTATTAAAGGAAAGTGCGATTCCCGCATTCTTTACACGCAGTTCTGCGGCCAATATTCCCATTAATATGGAATTGGCGAAAGCAATGGATTTAAATGAAGAATCTTATGCGGTCTCTATTCCGTTGGGCGCAACGATTAATATGGGCGGCGCAGCCATTACGATTACCATTATGACATTGGCGGCAGTCCACACATTAGGCATGTCCGTGCCAATCTATTTAGCATTATTGTTGAGTATCATCGCCGCTGTTTCTGCTTGTGGGGCTTCAGGAATTGCTGGTGGTTCCTTGTTGTTAATTCCGCTTGCATGTAGTTTGTTTGGCATTTCCAATGACATTGCCATGCAAGTCGTCGGCGTTGGCTTTATCGTCGGCGTAGTCCAAGATTCCATTGAAACAGCGTTGAACTCTTCTAGTGACTTGTTGTTTACCACCTCAGTTGAGTTAGCAGACCGACGTAAAAATGGTGAAATTATTGATGTCAAAGCGTTAATTGGCAAAAGTCAATTGGTGGTCGAACAAGAAAATATTTAAAAGAAAGGAACAACCCGCTAAAATGCGGGTTGTTCCTTTCTTTAATAATCTCGGCCCCATTTTTTTCAGGGGCCACTGAAATTATCGACCATTTTGTGAAGAAAATCCTCTCTATAATAAAGGTATCAAGTAAACAGGAGGTACACGAAATGAAATGGTATCAACTTTCCTCAACAAAAGTAATCGAGCAGACTAAGACGAAGCAAACGGGTCTTTCTAGCGAAGAACGTCAGCAACGTTTACAAACGAATGGTCCAAATAAAATTGAAGAAAAACAACAACTGAAAACGTGGCAAAAGCTAGCCAAACATTTTACAGATTTACTAATGGTGGTCTTACTCGCTGCCGCAATTCTAAAATTTGCCACAGGCGAAGTGGTCGAAGGAAGTATCATTTTTCTAGTGGTGCTTGTCAATGGCTTTGTCGGTTATTGGCAAGAGCGTAAAGCAGAAGAATCATTAGACGGCCTGAAACAGATGATGGGCCAAGAGGCAGTCGTTCTAATTGATGGACAAAAAACAACCGTTTCTTCTGAAACATTGGTTCTGGGAGATGTAGTCACGTTACAAGCTGGCGATGTAGTTCCAGCAGATTTGCGCTTATTTGATGTTCATAATCTGATGATTGAAGAATCAATTTTGACAGGCGAATCAGAAGCCGTGGAGAAAATTACCGGTTCCTTGAATGAGGAATTGCCAACAGGCGATCAAAAGAATTTGGCTTTTTCAGGAACACTTGTCCAAGCAGGTTCGGCCTTAGGTGTTGTAGTAGAAACAGGAGATTCCACTGAAGTTGGAAAAATTAATCACGCGTTGCAGTCAGTAGATCAAAAAACAACGCCGCTCGTACGGAAAATGCACCAATTAAACAAGCAAATTTTCCAAGGGATTATGGTCTTGATCGTGTTTCTGATTTTCTTTACCACTTTTCGTCATGGCATGGAATGGAGCCTCTTATTTTCTGCGATGATTGCATTAATTGTAGCAATGATTCCAGAAGGCTTACCTGCTGTGTTAACGATGATTTTATCGATGGGTGTTCATGAGATGGCTAGAGAAAATGCGATTATTAAAGGCATGCCTTCCGTTGAAACATTAGGCTCAATGACAGTTATCTGTTCAGACAAGACAGGAACGCTAACTAAAAATGAAATGACGGTAATGGATGTAGTGACTGAAGAAATGACCATTGTCAAAGAGATTATGGCCAACTGTCAAGAATTGAAATTACAAGACCAACAAAAAATCGCCGACTTGCAGGGGAATCCTACCGAGTTAGCTTTACTACAATATGTCGATCAGGATCAACTGTCTTTACGCCCTGTAGAAAAGAAAATTCCGTTTAGTTCAAGTTATAAATACATGGCCACTCGCCATCCGCAAGCAGAAGGTTCAATTATTTATGTCAAAGGTGCGCCAGAAGTATTGTTACAACTTTCTACGTTATCTGATAATCAAAAAGGTGCTTGGCAAGCACAAGCTGCGCAATTAGCGCAAAAAGGACAACGGGTATTAGGTTTCGCTTATAAGACAGTTACGTCACAACAGGAACTGACACATGAAACATTGTCAGGATTGACGTTTGCTGGACTGGCAGGCATCATCGATCCGCCAAAAGAAAGTGCCATTCAAGCCGTCAAAGAATCTCAAGAAGCAGGTATTTCCGTCAAAATGATTACCGGAGACCATAAAGATACAGCGCAAGCCATTGGCGAGCAGGTTGGTTTAAAGCATACGAAAAAAGTCCTTGAAGGATTAGAAATTGATGCTATGTCAGATGAAGAATTAGCTCAGCACGTTCAAAAAGTCGATGTATTTGCACGAACGACGCCAGAACATAAATTACGAATTGTCACGGCTTTACAAAACAATGGTGAAATTGTCGGGATGACCGGCGATGGCGTGAACGATGCGCCAGCACTAAAGAAAGCCGATGTCGGAATTGCCATGGGAATTAAAGGAAGTGAAGTAACCAAACAAGCCGCAGATATGGTTTTGGCAGATGATAATTTCCATACGATTGCTAAAGCCGTGAAAGAAGGACGCCGCATTTTTGATAACTTGAAAAAGACGATTACCTTCTTCTTGCCAACCTCTTTAGCACAAGGTTTAATTGTTGTCTGGGCGCTTTTAATGAATCATCCTCTACCGTTGACACCTGTCCAGATATTATGGGTAAACATGGTAACTACGATTACTTTGTCTTATGCATTAGGTTTTGAAAAAGCGAGTGCTGATACCATGAAACGACCACCAAGAGATGTCAACGAAGGCATTTTAACAAAGTACAGTATTTTTAGAATCGTCTATGTGTCGGTACTCATTATGGTACCAGGTTACCTTATGGCATTACAATTTGAGGGCCAAGCCTTACAGCAAACGTTCCTCTTACAAAGTATCGTCTTAGCGCAAGCAGCGTATATGATCAACTGTCGTAAGTTGGTTGATCCATCGTTAAGCACAGGCTTTTTCCAAAATAAAGTGTTGTTTGCTTCATTAGGAATCCTCTTTTTACTACAAGCGCTAGTAGTTTACTGGCCAGTAGCGCAGCAATTAATTGGCACAACTTCTTTAAATGGCCTTCAATTAGCAATGATTTCGTCCATGTTGTGAGTCTGTTTTTCCTTGTTGAAGGGGAAAAATATATAACCAAACGATTCATGACGAAAGAAAGCCAAAAAACTAGCGAATGTCCTCGCTAGTTCCTTTAAAAATAAGAATGAAGAGTGAGCTCTGCTAGTCGGCGGAGTTCATTTTTTGTTGGAATTAAAGAGAGATAAAAGACAGGAAGATCAAGATGATCCAAGGGGAAATTGGAAATAATTATGTCGGCTTCATTTAACGTCAACTGGCTTAGTTCCACATATTCAATAGCTTGTAATTTCACACGAGTACCTAAATAAGCAGCTAATTCTTGTTGTAAAAAAGCTTTCCAAGCAGGTTCCCCTTGAAAGAGGAAATAGGCAGTCATCGTTTGCGCCTGAATGGAATAACTGGC
>OKVS01000468.1_pt1 | contig 13211 bp, 9 predicted proteins | sample 1606911 | NCBI WGS metagenome assembly OKVS01 (sample SAMN03281016, study PRJEB24777) | human gut metagenome | isolation source: fecal sample PR161 from 1 month old female Malay infant, caesarean... | reverse complement strand
ACGTCATTGTTGCGCCGTACCAGGCCGATGAAAAAAAGGTGGCTCAGACATGTTTCTTACTCTCAAAAGTGCCACAGACAAGGTCATCGTTTACCCGGACGCTGGCGTATTTTCAACCGACGAAGCGTAAGCAGAAAAGCTGTGGTGAAAAACTCAAATAAAAAAAGGAATGGCGCAAGTTTACAGCCAAACCATGCATATGTATATGTATAGACAAGTCGCCCCAAAGTTTTTGCAATTGTTTACTTATAATTGCCTTTATGTTTCTTTTCGCTGCTCAGGAACGTTGTTATGCCTGCTTAATTTTGCTACACAAGCCCTGCTTGCTGAAGGATGGGCTCACAATGTGCGTCTGGATGTCGATGCTGCCGGCATGTTAACCGCCATCACGCCGGACAGCACAGCACAGGATGCTGTCCGGCTTTCAGGTCCGGTGATCCCGGGTATGCCGAATTTACACTCTCATGCATTCCAGCGGGTGATGGCCGGGCTGGCGGAGGTGGCCGGAAACCCGCAGGACAGTTTCTGGACCTGGCGTGACCTGATGTATCGCACGGTGCAGCGATTAACGCCGGACCAGGTCGGTATTATCGCCCGCCAGTTGTATATCGAGATGCTCAAAGGGGGTTATACCCAGGTCGCTGAGTTCCACTATCTGCACAATGATATCAGCGGTAACCCCTATGCTGACCGCGGCGAGATGACCGCCCAATTAAGCGCCGCTGCCGACCTTGCGGGAATCGGCCTGACGCTGTTGCCCGTGCTCTACAGCTATGCCGGGTTTGGCGGGCAACCGGCTCAGGCGGGTCAGGTGCGGTTTATTCAGGACGCTGACACCTATTTGCGCCAGCAGGCGATTATCCGCCAGCAGATAACGGGCAAAGTACTGCAAAACCAGGGCCTGTGTTTTCACTCACTACGGGCCGTGACCCCCACGCAGATGCAGCAGGTTTTACAGGCCAGCGACCCGGCATTGCCTGTACATATCCATATCGCCGAGCAGCAAAAAGAAGTCAATGACTGCCTGAGCTGGAGCGGACAACGCCCCATTGCGTGGCTGTATGATCACCTGGATATCGATGCCCGCTGGTGTCTTGTCCACGCGACACATGCGGATGAGAAAGAAGTGGCCCGCATGGCGCAAAGCGGTGCGGTTGCCGGGCTGTGCCCCACAACAGAAGCGAATCTGGGCGACGGTATTTTCCCCGGCGTCGATTATTTGGCACAGCGCGGTCACTGGGGTATTGGTTCCGACAGCCATGTTTCACTTAATGTGGTGGAAGAGCTGCGCTGGTTCGAATATGGGCAGCGCTTACGTGATCAGCGCCGCAACCGCCTGACAACGGCGACCCAAAATGTGGTGGGCGATGTGTTGTACACCCAGGCGCTTGCCGGTGGTGCGCAGGCCTGTGGCGCGCCTGTCGGGAGATTGTCAGTGGGGTATCGCGCCGACTGGCTGGTGCTGGATGGACAGGATCCTTACCTGGCGGCAGCCCGCCCCCCTGAAATTCTCAACCGCTGGTTATTTGCCGGCCACGCCGGGCAGATTCGCGATGTGTATGTTGGCGGGACCCCCCGCATTATCAATGGGCAACATGCGCAGCAACAGGCCGTTGCCGCTGATTTTCTGCAGGTACTGCGCCAACTGGCGGAGGCGACAGCATGACGGGCTGGCAGCGTTTTTCCCAGACCAGGCTGCCGGTCAGTCGCTGGCGTAATGGCGGCGGCGAAACCCGCGAAATTATCAGCTGGCCGCCAGGGCAGGCGGATTTTGACTGGCGTGCCAGCATTGCCACTGTCGCGCAGGATGGCCCGTTTTCCGCTTTCCCCGGCATTGCGCGTTCCATCACGCTGTTGAGTGGCGAGGGCATGCAACTGACTGACGGCATCGGGGTGAATCATGTGCTGAATACCGTGGGAGAACCCTTCGAGTTTAGCGGGGATCTTGCACTCCACGCACATCTTCTGGGGGGCGAGACGATGGATTTTAACCTGATGACCCGGCGTACTGTCTGTTTGCCCGGCGTTGTCGCCCTCAGGGGAAGTGGCACGGTGTCCCGTGAGCAGGGCGGTGTGCTTTTCGCCATTCAGGGTGACTGGCAATTACCGGATGGGACCCGGCTGGGCGCGGGTGAAGGTATCTGGTGGCCACCGACGTCAGACAGCTGTCAGACGACACAGTGGCCGATTTCTGCCTTGCATACTGTGGATGCACAAAAAACGCGCAGTCTGCTACTTTGGGCGGCGGTCATTGCCTGAGTTGGTGCGTCCTGCACTGGTTTGGCGCATCCTGCGCACTTATTTGATTCGACAGGCAGAGAAAACCACTGGCCACAGGCCGAAATAACCGGGAAAGCAGGCATAGCTGAACTGGCACAAAGCTTGCTTTACTTATTCGGCTTGCTTGTATAGACAAGAATATACAGTAGCGTATTTTGCCCGGGCAGTTCACTGGCCAGGCATTTCCCCGAGACAGGTAATTTGGCAGGAGTGGCAGATGAGCAACATGATTTCCAGGACTGTGCTGAAGCGTTCGTTATCCATGTTAGGGCTGGCAGTGACATTGGGTTGCGGGGCAATAAACACCGCCATGGCGGCAGAGACTCCGGTGGCCATTGGTATTTCCGGGTGGACAGGATTCGCTCCCCTGACACTGGCCGATAAGGCAGGCATTTTCAAAAAGAATGGCCTGGACGTGACGCTGAAAATGGTACCCCAGCAATCACGCCACCTGGCCATTGCATCAGGCTCTTTGCAGTGCGCGGCGACCACGGTGGAAACCTACCTCACCTGGAATGCCAGCGGTGTGCCCATCAAGCAAATTGTGCAACTGGATAAATCCTATGGCGCGGATGGGATTGCCGTACGTGGGGGTATCAATAAAGTGGCTGACCTGAAAGGGAAAACCATCAGTGTCGATGCACCAGGAACCTCCTCCTATTTTCTGCTGGCCTGGATCCTCGATAAAAACGGCATGACGATGAAAGACGTCAAACTGGCAACCCTGGGGCCGGATGCCGCCGCTCATGCCTTTATTGCCGGGCAGAACGATGCCGCTGTGACGTACGAGCCGTATCTCTCCACCATCCGCCAAAGCCCGGACAAAGGCAAAATTCTGACCACCACACTGGATTATCCCATGGTGATGGACACCCTGGGTTGTACGCCATCCTGGCTGGATAAAAACCCCAAAGCGGCTCAGGCACTGGTAAATAGCTACTTTGAAGCCCTGGATATGATCAAAAAAGATCCGGATAAAGCCAATGAGATTATGGGGGCGGCGGTCAAAGAAACCGGCAAACAGTTTGCTGAAGAGTCCAGCTATCTGCGCTGGCAAGACCGTGATGCGAACAAGAAGTTCTTCAGTGGCGAGATTGTCACCTTTACCAACGAAGCGGCGCGTTTGCTGACGGAAATGAAAATCCTGCATAAAACGCCGGATATTAATACGTTGTATGACGCGAAGTATGTGACTCAGCCATGAAGGACCACAAGATGAACAGTCCTGTCAGTCAGGCCGCGGAATTTCCCGCCAGTACGCAGTCAGTTTTACGTGAGCCGGCGCCTCTGCCGGCAAGTAAAAAGGTCTGGCACAACCCGATGATGGTGCCACTGCGCCCCGTGGCGTCCCGTCATCGCTGGTTTTTGGGCTTCTGCTTTTTTGTGCTGTTTTTCGCGCTGTGGGCGCTGGTGACTTTTACCGGGCTGGTGTCGCCGACATTCCTTGCCAGTCCGGCCAGTATGTTGCAGGAAGGGGGGCTGTTATTTACCGATTTTGATTTCACAACAGATATCGGTATGACGGTAATGCGTGTACTGGGCGGCTTTATTCTGGCGTGCATTATCGCCGTGCCGCTGGGTATTCTGATGGGCTCATACAAACTGATCGAAGCGTTTTTTGAGCCCTTCGTTTCGTTTTGCCGCTACCTGCCCGCATCGGCGTTTGTCCCCCTGCTTATTCTGTGGGCAGGGATTGGCGAAATGCAAAAAATACTGGTGATCTTTATCGGTTCGTTCTTTCAGATAACCCTGATGGTTGCGGTGGCTGTCGGCGCGGCGCGGCGCGATCTGGTGGAAGCGGCGTATACCCTTGGCGCGACCAACAAGAGCGTGGTGCGTCGGGTGATAATCCCCGGGGCGGCGCCGGAAATTGCGGAACTGCTGCGCCTGGTGCTGGGCTGGGCATGGACCTATGTCATCGTGGCGGAACTGATTGGTTCATCCAGCGGGATAGGTCACATGATTGTCAATAGCCAGGCGTTACTCAATACCGGGCAAATGATTTTCGGCATTATCGTGATTGGCTGCATTGGATTGCTGTCTGATCTGTTGTTTAAAGCGGTGAATCGCCGCCTGTTTGTATGGAGTTCGCTGTGATGAGCTATCCGAAGCTGAGTGTTCGCCAGGTGGAACGCGTCTTCAGTGGCCCGAAAGGCGAGAAGACCCAGGCATTACTGCCCGTGGATTATCAGGTCAATGAGAACGACTTTATTACCATTCTCGGGCCTTCCGGGTGCGGTAAATCCACACTTTTACGCATTGTTGCCGGGCTGGATCAGCCCACCCGCGGCGAGGTCTGGCTGGATGGCGTGCTGGTCGATGGTCCGGGCGCGGATCGCGGCATGGTATTCCAGAGTTACACACTGTTCCCCTGGTTGACGGTTGAGCAGAATATCTGCTTTGGCCTACAGGAACGCGGCGTGAGTAAAGCGGCACAAAAAGAGCGCAGCGACTACTTTATTAATAAGGTCGGTTTACGTGGGTTTGAGCAGCATTTCCCCCGTCAGTTGTCCGGCGGTATGCAACAGCGCACAGCCATTGCCCGCGCCCTGGCCAACGACCCGAAAATTCTGCTGATGGATGAACCTTTCGGCGCACTGGATAACCAGACGCGCGTCATGATGCAGGAACTGTTGTTGTCGATATGGGAATCTTCCCGCAAAACAGTCCTGTTTGTGACCCACGATATTGATGAGGCCATTTTTATGGCCAATAAAGTGGCGATTTTCAGTGCGCGCCCCGGGCGAATCAAAACGGAAGTGGCGGTAGATTTTCCGCACCCGCGTGATTATACCCTGAAAACATCACCAGAATTTATGGCATTGAAGGCGCGTATCACGGAAGAAATTCGTACGGAAACCCTGCAAACCATCGATCACTAAGTTCGCGGTATGCAGCGCAGTTAATCATGTTTTAGCGTGAGTCAGGTTGTGCATAAACACCCGGTGTTACACCGGGTTTACTTCCCGTTTTACTTGTATATACAGGAATAGATTATGGCTGCTTCATCCACCGATTACACCCTTTGCCGCCTGCAACCCGGGCATGTCCATTTGCCCATGTTGCGACAAATATACCAGGGTAATGTCCGCCTTGCGCTGGCCGAAGAGGCCCGTGCCGATGTGCTGGCCTCCCAGGAAACAGTCACCCGCATTGTGGCATCGGGAAACGTGGTGTACGGCATTAATACCGGGTTTGGCAAACTGGCGCAAACCCGTATTCCGGCGGAACGTCTGACCGAACTGCAACGAAACCTGGTGCTGTCCCACAGTGTGGGCACAGGCAAAAACCTGGCGGATAACGTTGTTCGCCTGGTGATGGCGACGAAAATTCTCAGCCTCTCCCGGGGTCATTCCGGTATTCGTATTGAGGTGATTGATGCACTGATAACGTTATTTAATGCGGGTGTGTACCCCTGTATTCCGGAAAAAGGATCCGTCGGCGCTTCGGGCGACCTGGCGCCGCTGGCGCATTTGTCATTGATGCTGATTGGCGAAGGGCAGGTGACACTGGGTGGCGAAACGATGTCCGCGGTTGAAGGCCTGGCTGCCGCAGGGCTGAGCCCCTTTGAACTTGGGCCGAAAGAAGGTCTGGCATTACTTAACGGCACCCAGGTATCGACATCCCTCGCGTTGTCAGGTTTGTTTGAAGCAGAACGGGTGTTTTCCGCAGGCCTGGTGGCCGGGGCATTATCACTGGAAGCGATTAAAGGCTCAGTTAAACCGCTTGACCCGCGTATTCATGAAGCACGCGGCCAGGAAGGCCAGATTGCTGTCGCCGCTGCGCTGACGGCGATCCTGGCCGGTAGCGATATTGTGACATCCCATGCTAACTGCGGCCGGGTTCAGGACCCTTATTCCATTCGTTGTGTCCCTCAGGTTATGGGTGCCTGCCTTGATAACCTGCGACATGCGGCCCGCATTCTACGTATTGAAGCAAACGCAGCATCCGATAACCCTCTGGTTTTTGCCGAAAATGGCGACGTGATTTCTGGCGGGAATTTCCACGCAGAACCCGTGGCTTTCGCCGCGGACATCATTGCGCTGGCGGTTGCCGAAGTGGGGGCGATTTCTGAACGCAGAATGGCCTTATTGTTGGACAGCGGTTTGTCCGGCTTGCCGCCTTTCCTGGTAAACGATGGCGGCGTTAACTCCGGCTTTATGATTGCGCAGGTCACGGCCGCCGCGCTGGCATCAGAAAATAAATCGCTGGCACATCCGGGCAGTGTCGACAGCCTGCCCACCTCCGCCAATCAGGAAGATCACGTTTCAATGGCGACCTATGCCGCCCGCCGTCTGGGCAATATGTGTTTTAACACCAGTGTGGTTGTCGGTATCGAAGCCATGGCCGCTGCCCAGGGACTTGATTTTCATCGTCCGTTGCAAAGTTCCGCCACACTGGAAAGCGAAATGAAGGCGATTCGGCAACATGTCGCTTTTCTCGAAAAAGATCGTCTGATGGCGCCGGATGTCGAAATGATGCGTTTGTGGGCGTCCCGTGAACACTGGCCTGCGGCCATTGAAGCATTACTGCCGAGCTTTGCCTGATAACGCTTTACATAAATTTCATTTTTTATAGAAGGATATGACCATGAACGCGCCACAGAAAAATGCCGCCGCCCATGTCGTTCGCGCTCCCCAGGGAACAGCGCTGAGTTGTCAAAACTGGTTGATCGAAGCGGCTTATCGCATGATCCAAAACAACCTTGACCCCGATGTTGCCGAACGCCCGGAAGACCTGGTGGTCTATGGCGGTATTGGTAAAGCCGCCCGCAACTGGCCTGCCTTCGAAGCCATTCTGGACAGCCTGCGGGCGTTGCGTGAAGACGAAACCCTGCTGGTACAGTCCGGTAAGCCGGTCGGTGTTTTTCGCACCCATACCAATGCGCCGCGCGTGTTGATTGCTAACTCCAATATTGTGCCGCACTGGGCCCACTGGGACCACTTTCACGAACTGGATAAAGCGGGCCTGATGATGTACGGCCAGATGACTGCAGGCTCCTGGATTTACATTGGTGCGCAGGGCATTGTGCAGGGGACGTATGAAACTTTTGCCGAAGCGGGCCGACAGCACTACAACGGCGACCTGCGGGGCAAATGGATTCTGACGGCAGGGCTTGGTGGTATGGGCGGCGCCCAACCGCTGGCTGGCGTGCTGGCAGGGGCCTGCGTCCTGGCCATTGAATGCCAGGAATCCCACATTGATTTCCGTCTGCGTACCCGTTATGTGGACTATAAGACCCGCAGCCTCGATGAGGCGCTGGCGATGATTGAAAAAGCCTGTGCGGAGAAAAAAGCCATCTCTGTCGGCCTGCTGGGCAATGCCGCTGAGTTGATGCCGCAACTGGCGGCGCGGGCAAAAGCGGGTGGCCTGCGTCCGGATATTGTGACCGATCAGACCTCCGCTCATGATCCGCTTAATGGCTATCTGCCGGAAGGCTGGAGCCTGGAAAAATGGCAGGCCGCCCGTCAGTCAGATCCGCAATCCGTGGTGAAAGCCGCCCGCGCTTCTATGGCAAAACATGTCCAGGCCATGCTCGATTTTCACCATATGGGGATCCCCACCGTCGATTACGGCAACAATATCCGCCAGGTCGCCAAAGAAGAGGGCGTTGAAAACGCCTTTGATTTCCCGGGTTTTGTCCCGGCCTACATCCGCCCGCTGTTCTGTGAAGGCAAAGGGCCATTCCGTTGGGTTGCCCTTTCCGGCGACCCGGAAGATATCTATAAGACCGACGCGAAACTCAAAGAACTCTTCCCGGACAACACCAATCTGATCAACTGGCTGGACATGGCGCGTGAGCGCATTGCCTTCCAGGGGCTGCCTGCGCGTATTTGCTGGCTGGGCCTGGGTGAACGTCACCGCGCCGGGCTGGCGTTTAACGAAATGGTGCGTAACGGCGAACTGAAAGCGCCGATTGTTATTGGCCGTGATCATCTGGATACGGGGTCAGTGGCATCGCCGAACCGTGAAACCGAAGCGATGAAAGATGGCTCTGATGCGGTATCCGACTGGCCATTACTCAATGCATTGCTCAATACCGCCGGGGGTGCCACCTGGGTCAGTCTGCACCATGGTGGCGGTGTTGGCATGGGCTTTTCACAACATGCCGGGATGGTGATTGTGTGCGATGGCACTGAAGATGCCGATGCCCGACTGGCGCGTGTGCTGTGGAACGACCCTGCCACCGGGGTGATGCGCCATGCGGATGCTGGCTATGAACAGGCAAAAGCCTGTGCTGAACGTCATCATTTGAATTTGCCGATGATCTGATGCCTGAATGCCGGATGGTCTGGTGTTGTGCCTCCGGCGTTTTTTTGAGGGATATGCAATGGCTTCTGATGTAGCAGTTTCCAGTTCACTTGTTGATTCACAACAGCAGATACTGAAAAACCTCGCCAGGCCCACAGCGCGGTCATTAAGCCTGTATAACGCCGGGTTGTCGGCGGAAGCGGTACGACAGCAATATGGGTTGAGCCATATCGCCAAACTGGCCAGTAATGAAAATCCGCTGGGCGCCAGCCCGCAGGTCATCGCGGCACTGCAGGCGGATGCCGGTTTCAGCGCAGTCTATTCGGATGCTGCCAGTACAGCGCTGCGCGATGCGCTGGCAACGTATACCGGTGTGCAGGCCGGGAATATTGTTATCGGGAATGGTTCAGAAGATATCCTGCATATGCTGGCACTGGCCTTTCTCAACCCCGGGGACCGCGTGGTCACATTGCGACCTTCATTTGGTCTGCATGAGATTTTCCCGCGCATGATGGGCGCGGACGTCACCCTGGTTGACGTGAATAAGCAGCATCAGTTCGATATCGCCGCCTGGACTCAGGCACTTTCGATGCCCGCCAAAATGGTGATTTTCAGCAACCCGTCGAATCCCGTGGGCTGCATGCTCGACAATGCAGGTTTTGAGCGCATCATCGCCGCGGCACCTCAGGACTGTGTGCTGGTGATTGATGAGGCCTATTTCGAATATTGCCGGAACAACCCGGATTATCCGGACAGCCAGCGTGTGCTGGCCGCGCAGTCGCGCCCCTGGATTGTGCTGCGTACTTTTTCGAAAGCCTACGGCCTGGCGGGATTGCGGGTGGGCTATGGCTTAGCCAGTCACCCTGAACTGGTCAATCTGCTCAATCGCGTTCGCACACCGTTTAATATTAACCGTTCGGCACAAGCGGCGGCCGTGGTAGCTCTGGGGGATCAGCAACATGTTAATGACAGCATTGCGCTGGTCAGTGCGCAGCGCGACATGATGTCGGCGCAGCTCACGGCGCTGGGTTTCCGCGTTGCGCCATCCTGCGCCAACTTCCTGTTTTTTGACTGCGGGCAGCCTGCGGCAGAACTGGCGCAGCGTCTGCTGTGCGATGGCGTCATTATCAAGCCATGGCGGGAGAAGGGGTATGAACACTGGATCCGGGTGTCTGTGGGGAATGAACAGGATAACCAGCAGTTTATTCGGAGCCTGAAACGTATCCTGGCGGAGGATGCCGCGTGACAGTGTTGAACATTGATGATTTACGTCGGCAGGCAAAGCGCACGCTTCCCCGTTTTGCTTTCAGTTATCTGGAGGGTGGGGCCGATGATGAACAAACGTTACAGGATAATCGCCGTGTTTTCGGCCGCTGGCGCTTTATTCCCCCTGTGCTGACAGATGCTACGCAACGGGATTTATCCGTCACGCTGTGTGGACAGAAGCTGGCTGCGCCCTTGTTTATCGCCCCGACAGGCTACAACGGCATGCTGCGGTTTGGCGCAGATGTGATGCTGGCGCGGGCCGCCAGAGAGGCGGGCATCGGCTATATACAGAGTACGGTTTCGACGGCCTCCATTGAAGAGATCGCCGCAGAAAACATTCCCCGACACTGGTTCCAGCTCTATGTGCTGAAAGACCGCGCCGTCACGACAGGGTTACTGACCCGGGCCCGGGCGGCGGGTTGTACGACCCTGGTGGTTTCTGTGGATGCGGTGCACTTTGGCAACCGTGAAAAGGACAAACGGAATTACCGACGGCCCATGGAACTATCTCTGCCGAGCATGCTGGACATTGCGATGCATCCCGGCTGGGTGTGGCGAGCCATCAGGCCCGCAGGCATCCCTGGCTTTGGCAACCTGAAATCTTATGTTCCGGCTGACAAACAACGAGGCGCAGGTGGCGCGAGCTATTTTGCCGAACAGATGGATACCCACCTGGACTGGGCCACACTGCACTGGATCCGCACACAGTGGTCAGGTCCCCTGTTAATTAAAGGTATCCTGGCGCCTGAAGATGCCCGGCGCGCTTTTGCCGCGGGCGTGGATGGCATTGTGTTATCAAACCATGGCGGGCGACAACTGGACGGTTCAGTCAGCCCCATGGAAGTACTGCAGGAGATTCGTCAGTGCTGCGGTCCTGATGCTGTCATCCTTATCGACAGTGGATTTCGCCGTGGCACCGATGTGGTGAAAGCACTGGCGCTGGGCGCGAATGGCGTGCTGATTGGCCGACCTGTGCTCTATGGCGTCGCTGCCTTTGGTGAGGCGGGTGCGAAACAAGCGCTGAACATTATTTTGCAGGAGATGGATCGCACGCTGGCGCAACTGGGATGCACTTCCATTGCCCAGTTAGGGCCGCATTTGCTGCGTTTTCAGCCTGCTATGGCGGGGTTTTAATATGTACACCATCGTTATCACGGAGCATCAGTTATGCAGGCACAAAATATTATCTTCCCGGCGCAGATCCTGCGTGGCGCAGGTGCGGTTTCGCGTATCGGTGAGGTCTGCGGATTATTGGGTTCACGGGCGCTGATTATCGGCGGCCATAGTGGCCTGGCGGCGGTGGAAGCGCATATCCGCTATCAACTGGCGGCATCATCGGTGACGGTGGTTGGCCGGGAGTGGTTTGGCGGCGTGTGCAGCGAAAGCCATATTCATCGTCTGGCGCAAGTGGTGCAGGCCACCGGCGCAGACCTGGTCATTGGCGTGGGTGGGGGAAAAGCCCTGGATACCAGTAAAGCCGTGGGCGTGGGGACCCGTGTCCCGGTGGTCACCGTGCCAACCATTGCGGCAACCTGCGCGGCGGTGACGCCACTCACTGTCCGTTATCACGATGACGGCCATTTTCGGGATCTCTTTCCACTGAATCAGGCGCCTGCTGTGGTGATTATTGACACAGAAATCATAGCCGCCGCGCCGCTGCGCTGGTTGGCGGCAGGCCTTGGCGATACACTGGCGAAATGGTACGAGTTTCGCGCTATCAGCGCCGGGCTGGACAATCACAGCGGTATCGCCCGGGCGTCCATTGCCAACAGCCGTATCTGCTATGACCTGATCAATACCCACGGCCCCGCCGCCTGCGATGCAGTTCGCAAAGGGGTGCCCGATGCTGCGCTGGAGCAAGTACTGGATGCGATATTTATGTTTGCCGGACTGACCTCATTAATGAGCAGTGGGGCACATGCTGCTGCCGCTCATGCAATTTATGAGGGGTTTACCGTATGCGATAAAACCCGCGAATTTGGTCATGGCTTATTGGTGGGATTTGGCAACCTTTGCCTGCTGGCGCTGGAGAACCGCAGCGATGAGGAATTGCTGGAGGCCATTGGCCTGGCCCGCGCGTGCGCTATCCCGCTCAGCCTGCGGGAAATTGCTGAACTGGACAGCACGGAACTGGCGGGGATTATTGATATGGCATTGCATGCGCCGGATATGGCGAACATGCCGGCTCCGGTCACAGCGGGCGCACTGTATAGCGCCATTGCGCGTGTGGAACATCAGGCCGGGTTGTTGTAGTACCCTCAGCAGCGTATCCCGATGGTGGAAAACGTGAATACGCTGTTTCCCTGTTGTCGGTCTTCGTTCGCGCAGGTGCCCATTGTGAGTCAGTGAAACGCATAACGCCCTTCGCCCACCAAAATGGTTTGACCCTTGAGCGCCGCCGTGTCGGTGAGAAAATCGAGTTGCACCAGCGCGTTGCTGTTCCCTTGATTGAACTGGAAATACTTATCGCCAATACGCAGCGCCGGATTGCCCGCGCGCGTTGTCATCGGGAGGTCGAAGAGCGCGCTCCAGCGCCTGGCTGTGGCGTACGGGTTCTCCACTTCAAACTCGGCGGCGGACAGAGCAACCTCACCGGCAGGATGGGGCTGGATAATCCCTTGTTGGTGGAGGTGCTCCAGGGAAGGTGCGAACAAGTTCCTGATATGAGATCATCATATTCATCCGGAGCGCATCCCAGAGGGACATCATGAGCCATCAACTCACCTTCGCCGATAGTGAATTCAGCACTAAGCGCCGTCAGACCCGAAAAGAGATTTTCCTCTCCCGCATGGAGCAGATTCTGCCATGGCAGAATATGACCGCTGTCATCGAGCCGTTTTATCCCAAGGCGGGCAATGGCCGACGGCCCTATCCGCTGGAGACCATGCTGCGTATTCACTGCATGCAGCATTGGTACAACCTGAGCGACGGTGCCATGGAAGATGCCCTGTACGAAATCGCCTCCATGCGCCTGTTTGCCCGATTATCCCTGGATAGCGCCCTGCCGGATCGCACCACCATCATGAATTTCCGCCACCTGCTCGAGCAGCATCAACTGGCCCGTCAATTGTTCAAGACCATCAATCGCTGGCTGGCCGAAGCAGGCGTCATGATGACCCAAGGCACTTTGGTGGATGCCACCATCATTGAGGCACCCAGCTCTACCAAGAACAAAGAGCAGCAACGCGATCCGGAGATGCATCAGACCAAGAAAGGCAATCAGTGGCACTTTGGCATGAAGGCCCACATTGGTGTCGATGCCAAGAGTGGCCTGACCCACAGCCTGGTCACCACCGCGGCCAACGAGCATGACCTCAATCAGCTGGGTAATCTGCTTCATGGAGAGGAGCAATTTGTCTCAGCCGATGCCGGCTACCAAGGAGCGCCACAGCGCGAGGAGCTGGCCGAGGTGG
>OKVS01000466.1_pt1 | contig 13248 bp, 16 predicted proteins | sample 1606911 | NCBI WGS metagenome assembly OKVS01 (sample SAMN03281016, study PRJEB24777) | human gut metagenome | isolation source: fecal sample PR161 from 1 month old female Malay infant, caesarean... | reverse complement strand
GTGTCAGTCTGAGCGCAGGCAAGGCGTTCAGGGGAGAACGGGTCGGGCTGAGGGAGACGCAGGATGACGGCTGCTATGAAGTGTGGTGGTACAGCACGAAAGTGGGGGTGATCGACCTGAAGAAAAAAGTCGATCACCATGGGTAAAGGATGTTAAAAAGTGTTCACCATGTCCCCGAACACCTGTCTACCATGTGCCCCGGACTGTACACCCACGGGGAGAGGGCTGGGATAGTGAGCATTTACATTACAGCAGCAAACGCCTGCGCCACGCGCTGGACGTTGCCGGCATTCAGGCCCGCCACGCACATACGGCCGCTGGCGATCAGGTAGACGCCGAACTCGTCACGCAGGCGATCGACCTGTGCCGCGCTCAGTCCGGTATAGCTGAACATCCCGCGCTGCTTGAGCAGATAGTCGAAGTTATGCCCCGGCACCGCCTCTTTCAGCACGTTAACAAGTTCCTGACGCATCGACAGAATGCGCTTGCGCATCGCTTCCACTTCCGCAAGCCAGGTGGCTTTCAGCTGTTCGTCTCCCAGAACGGTCGCCACCACCTGCGCACCAAAATTCGGCGGGCTGGAGTAAATACGGCGGACCGTCGCTTTCAGTTGGCCGAGAACGCGCCCCGCGGCTTCGGCGTCTTCACACACCACGGACAGACCGCCAACGCGCTCGCCGTAGAGAGAGAAGATTTTTGAGAAGGAGTTGCTGACCAGCGCTGGCAGCCCGGCGCTGGCAACGGCGCGGATGGCGTAAGCATCTTCTTCCATGCCCGCGCCAAAGCCCTGATAGGCGATGTCGAGGAACGGGATCAGGTTACGTGCCTTCAGCACCTCGATCACCGCATCCCACTGGGCATTGGTGAGGTCCGCACCCGTTGGGTTATGGCAGCATGGGTGCAGCAGCACGATGCTGCGCGCCGGCAGGGTGTTCAGTTTTTCCAGCAGCGCTTCGACGCGCACGCCATTGGTTTCGCTGTCGAACCACGGATAGGTCTCGACCTTAAAGCCCGCGCCTTCAAAGATGGCCACGTGGTTTTCCCACGTCGGGTCGCTGACCCACACGCCGGAATCCGGGAAATATTTTTTCAGGAAATCAGCGCCTACCTTCAGCGCACCCGAGCCGCCCAGCGTCTGGATAGTCGCCACGCGCTTTTGCGCGAGCACCGCGTGGTCCGCACCAAACAGCAGCGGCGCAATCGTATTACGGTAGGTGTTTAACCCTTCCATCGGCAAATAAAGCGAAGCACCGTGCGGGGTTGCGTTAAGACGTGCTTCGGCTTCGGCAACGGCTTTCAGTTGAGGAATGATGCCATCCTCGTTGTAATACAGACCGATGCTGAGGTTCACTTTATCGCTGCGAGGATCTTCTTTGAAACGCTCCATCAAGGAGAGAATAGGGTCGCCGGCGTAGGCGTCTACTTTCTGAAACACGCGATGTTCTCCGGATTATTATGAGGCAGGGTTTTCAACAATAAACCGGAAGCGGAATAAGATCGAGGGGATGTTAACAGAAGCGGGATGCATCGCATCCCGTTAAAGCTCAGTCGATGTATTTCATCGCCACCCGCGACGTCAGACGCGTAATAAGTTCGTAAGCACTCACTTTTGTAATCTCAGCAATGCGTTCAACGGGCAGACCTTCACCCCACATCACCGCATCGTCGCCCGCTTTATCCTGCGCGCCGGGCCCAAGATCCACGCAAATCATGTCCATCGCCACGCGGCCGACAATTTTCACTTCACGACCATTGACCAGCACCGGCGTGCCCGTTGGTGCCGCGCGCGGATAGCCGTCGCCGTAGCCCATCGCCACCACGCCAAGCCGCGTGTCGCGCTCGCTGGTCCAGGTACCGCCGTAACCCACCGGCTCGCCCGCTTTGTGCTCCCGCACGGCAATCAGCTTTGATACCAACGACATCACCGGCTTAAAGCCTAAGTCCGGCCCCCAGGGTTTATTCTCAAGCGGGGAAACGCCATACAGGATAATGCCCGGACGCGCCCAGTCGAAGTGGGACTGCGGCCACAGCAGAATGCCGCCGGATGCCGCAATGGAGCGCATTCCCGGCTTGCCTTCGCAGAAGGTGTTGAAGATATCAAGCTGCTGCTCGGTTGCGCCGCATTCGGGCTCATCGGCACGGGCAAAGTGGCTGACGATATTGACCGGCTGACGCACATTTTTGCACTGGCACAAACGCTGATAAAACGCCTCCGCGTTTTCCGGGCGCACGCCTAGCCTGTGCATGCCCGTATCGAGCTTCATCCAGACGGTGACCTGCTCGCTCAGTTCAGCCGTTTCCAGCGCGGCCAGTTGTTCTTCGTTGTGTACCGCCGTGTGCAGCTGCTGGTCTGCAATGGTCGGCAGATCCGAGGCTTCAAAAAAGCCTTCGAGGAGCAGAATCGGTTGCGTAATGCCGCCTGCGCGCAGGCGGAGAGCTTCTTCGAGACGGGCGACGCCAAAGGCGTCGGCATCGGGGAGCGTTCGCGCGGTCTCAAGAAGACCGTGTCCGTAAGCGTTCGCTTTCACGACTGCAACGAGCCTGCTGGCGGGCGCCAGTTCACGCAGACGTTGCAGGTTGTGTCGCAGAGCGCGGCGGTTAATCACAACAGTTGCCGCTTGCATTTGAATTCCTTAGAAATTACTCATCATCATATTGAGGACCGGCATAGTTGTCGAAACGCGACCACTGGCCGTTAAAGGTCAGACGTACCGTACCGATGGGGCCGTTACGTTGCTTACCAATAATAATTTCGGCGATCCCTTTCAGGTCGCTGTTCTCGTGATAGACCTCATCACGGTAGATGAACATGATTAAGTCGGCATCCTGCTCAATGGAGCCGGATTCACGCAGGTCGGAGTTGACCGGGCGTTTGTCTGCACGCTGTTCCAGGGAGCGGTTAAGCTGCGACAGCGCCACTACCGGCACGTGCAGCTCTTTAGCTAACGCCTTGAGCGAGCGGGAAATCTCTGCAATTTCCAGCGTACGGTTGTCTGAGAGCGACGGGACGCGCATCAGCTGAAGGTAGTCGATCATGATAAGCCCGATGCCGCCGTGTTCACGGGCGATGCGGCGCGCGCGGGAGCGCACTTCCGTCGGCGTCAGGCCGGAGGAGTCATCGATATAGATGTTCCGTTTTTCCAGCAAAATGCCCATGGTGCCGGAGATGCGCGCCCAGTCCTCATCGTCGAGCTGGCCGGTACGGATGCGGGTCTGATCCACGCGCGACAGGGATGCCAGAGAACGCATCATGATCTGCTCAGAGGGCATCTCAAGGCTGAAAATAAGTACGGGCTTATCTTGTAGCATCGCCGCATTTTCGACGAGGTTCATCGCAAATGTCGTTTTACCCATCGACGGACGCGCCGCGACGATAATTAAATCCGACGGCTGTAAACCGGCAGTTTTTTTGTTCAGATCGTCATAGCCGGTGTTCACCCCGGTCACACCGTCGTGCGGCTGCTGGAAAAGCTGCTCTATACGCGCAACGGTGGCGTCGAGCACGTCGGCGATGTTTTTCGGGCCTTCGTCTTTGTTGGCGCGGCTTTCGGCGATTTTGAAGACGCGGGACTCGGCAAGGTCGAGCAGGTCTTCGCTGGTGCGGCCCTGCGGGTCGAATCCGGCTTCGGCGATTTCGTTCGCTACCGAGATCATCTCGCGAACGACGGCACGTTCGCGCACGATGTCGGCGTAAGCGCTGATGTTCGCCGCACTTGGCGTATTTTTTGACAGTTCTGCCAGGTAGGCAAAGCCGCCGACGCTGTCCAGCTGCCCCTGACGCTCCAGCGATTCCGCGAGCGTGATCAGGTCAATCGGGCTGCCGGACTCCTGCAGGCGCGCCATTTCGGTAAAGATATGGCGGTGCGGACGGGTGTAGAAATCTTCAGACACTACGCGCTCGGCGACGTCGTCCCAGCGTTCGTTATCCAGCATTAAACCGCCCAACACCGACTGTTCCGCTTCAATCGAGTGCGGCGGGACTTTTAACCCTGCGACCTGGAAATCACGCTCGCGAGGTTCAGTCTGTTTGTTGAAGGGTTTGTTTCCTGCCATAGTGAATGGAGTTACCGAGATAAAGAGTGGGTCGAAAGATTACCATATTTTTCTTACGGAGGGAGCATGGCAACGCGCATTGAGTTCCAGAAACACGGCGGTCCTGAAGTGCTGAAAGCAGTGGAGTTTACCCCCGCTGCGCCTGGCGAGAACGAAATTCAGGTGGAAAACAGAGCTATCGGCATTAACTACATTGATACCTATATTCGCGGCGGTCTCTACCCGCCTCCGTCAATGCCGAGCGGCCTGGGCACTGAAGCGGCCGGCATCGTCAGCAAAGTGGGCAGTGCGGTTAAGCACATCAAAGAAGGCGATCGTGTGGTGTATGCACAGTCTGCCCTGGGCGCCTATAGCTCCGTCCACAACGTCCCGGCGGACAAAGCCGCCCTGCTGCCTAACGCCATCTCCTTTGAGCAGGCGGCGGCCTCCTTCCTGAAAGGCTTAACCGTTTACTACCTGCTGCGTAAAACCTACGAGATTAAACCCGACGAGCAGTTCCTGTTTCATGCCGCGGCGGGCGGCGTCGGGCTCATCGCCTGCCAGTGGGCGAAAGCCTTAGGCGCGAAGCTGATCGGTACCACAGGCAGTGCGCAAAAAGCCCAGCGTGCGCTGGACGCGGGCGCGTGGCAGGTGATCAACTACCGGGAAGAGAGCATCGTCGAGCGGCTAAAAGAGATTACCGGCGGCAAAAAAGTACGCGTCGTGTATGACTCGGTGGGGAAAGACACCTGGGAAGCGTCGCTGGACTGCCTGCAGCGTCGCGGGCTGATGGTGAGCTTTGGTAACGCCTCAGGCGCTGTCACCGGCGTCAATCTCGGCATTCTGAATCAGAAAGGGTCGCTGTACGTGACGCGCCCTTCTTTGCAGGGTTACATCACCAACCGGGAAGAACTGGAGGAAGCCAGCAACGAGCTGTTCTCGCTAATAGCCAGCGGCGTGATTAAGGTAGATGTGGCGGATGCGCAGAAATACCCGCTAACCGATGCGCAGCGCGCGCATGAGGTGCTGGAAAGCCGGGCGACGCAGGGTTCAAGTCTGCTAATTCCCTGACCCCCAAAAAGAAATTGGGCTTCCCGTGGGAAGCCCTTTCTTTTTTTTAGTTCGGCTGTATGTAGGGTACAGCTCGATGAATTCTGTAGCGGCAGCCATAGTGACAGATTCGATAAGTAAATCCTATTCTGTTCTAAGCCATGCTGCCGGAAAAGTTACAAGTATGTGACGAACCCCTCAATACCTTAGTAACGGAAGCGGTTATTGCGCTGATAAGTCGGCAGTTTTGGCGCTTTAATCGCCCGTATTACCCACACCACGGCGATAGCCAGCAGCAGCCACGGCAGCAGTTTGATCGTCAGGGCAAATAATCCACCGATAAACATAACTACCGTAGCCACAACGAGCGCGGCCAGAATGCCGAGCAGCGACACGCCCGTGACCATCAGCATGACAAAAAAGCCAATCACAAAAAGTAGTTCAAGCATGGTGCTCTCCCACGAGTTCCCGAATGATGCTGCAATCATTACAAGAATCATGCCAAAGCTAACATATTGTTCTTAAAGAAAAACGCCCCGCTAGGATCCGCAGGGCGTGGTGAATTTGACGATCTTTTAGCGAAATTATCGCTTATCCGCCACCAGCCGCAGCGCATGCTCCAGCACCTCAATATCGGCACCGGCTTTATGCGCGTTCTCACTGAGGTAGCGACGCCACTGGCGCGCGCCCGGAATACCCTGGAACAGGCCAAGCATATGGCGGGTGATGTGGCCAAGATAGGTGCCATTGCTCAACTCGCGCTCAATGTAAGGGTACATGGCACGCACGACGGTAACCGGATCGGTGTCTGCGCCTGCAACGCCAAAGATTTCGCGATCGACCGTCGCCAGAATGCCCGGATTTTGATACGCCTCGCGCCCGACCATCACGCCATCCATATGCTCAAGGTGCGCTTTCGCCTCTTCCAGCGACTTAATACCGCCGTTGATTGACATCGTCAGGTGCGGGAAATCACGTTTCAGCTGGTACACGCGCGGGTAGTCCAGCGGCGGGATCTCACGGTTTTCTTTCGGACTTAACCCAGAAAGCCAGGCTTTACGTGCGTGGATGATGAACATCTCACACTCGCCTTTCCCTGACACCGTATTGATGAAATCGCACAGGAATTCGTAGCTGTCCTGGTCGTCGATGCCGATACGGGTTTTGACCGTCACCGGAATGGAGACCACATCGCGCATCGCTTTGATGCAGTCCGCCACCAGCTGTGCGTTGCCCATCAGACAGGCGCCGAACATGCCGTTTTGCACGCGGTCGGAAGGGCAGCCGACGTTCAGGTTGATCTCGTCGTAGCCGCGTTCTTCCGCCAGCTTTGCACACTGGGCCAGCGCGACCGGATCGCTGCCCCCCAACTGCAGCGCAACCGGATGCTCTTCTTCACTGTATGCCAGGTAGTCGCCCTTACCGTGAATAATTGCGCCCGTGGTCACCATTTCGGTGTACAGCAGCGTATGGCGGGAGAGCTGGCGCAGGAAATAGCGGCAATGTCTGTCCGTCCAGTCGAGCATTGGCGCAATAGAGAAACGGTGTGCAGGAAAAGCGGTCTGGTGTTCTGACGACATGGCGAAGTTTTAAGCATCTGGTGGAAAAGGGGCGCTACTATAGCACAAAGAAAAGCCGGAGGCGCAGCGCCTCCGGTGTACTTTAGAACGTCATGCTCAGCTGAGCCCCTGCGCCCCAGGTTTCGTCCTCGCCATACAGGCCCATCAGGTCAACATGAACGGTATTGAACGGCGCGAAACCGACACCGCCGGTAAAGACGTTGCTGTCGTTCCCTTTCATATCCGCACGATAACCGGCACGCACAGCCAGCCAGCTCAGCGGAGTCACTTCAGCACCGACCCCAACATATTGCGACGTATCTTCGCTCTTAAAGCCTTTGGTTTCGGTCAGATCGCCATCGGCGGTCAGGGTCACCAGATCGTTGTGCCAGGCAGCGCCCGCGGTCACCAGCGGACGGATCTGGTAGGTGTCTTTATAGCTCACCACTTCCCCCGTACGCCCGTTGCGGATGCGGATATCTTTGGTGTCGATATCGCGCGACATCAGGTTTTGCCCGCTCACGCCGACCGTCCAGTTTTCGCCAAAATCAGCGGCAATACCGGCATCGACGTTAAAGCCGGTATCGTCTGTACGGTAGCGGCTATCGTTCCACTTATTACTGTCGTAATCGTAGATCGAGGTGGTGTAGTTATAGATCCAGCTTTTTTGCAGTTTTGGCGTCACGCCCACGGAAACCGGAACGCCGCCAAGGTCAAACTGGCGGGCAACGGCAATACCGTAGTCGGAAATAATCGCCGCCCGACCGGACGCCGTTGAGTTGAGGTTTTTAGTGATCTGGTCCGTGCCATTCAGCGCAGCGTCCAGGGCAACGCCGGCAGCCACCAGATTGCTTCTTTGAATACCGCGCAGATAATCAATATCCTGCTGGTCGATAGACGAACTTACCCGGCCATGGGCGTACCCTTTCGCCATAAAGGCCACGGAAAGCACATCGTTAGGGATACTCACGGCAAGGCCTGCTCCTGCCGTCGCGCGAGCGGTTTTGCCCTTGAGATAGTCCAGCTCATCGGCCAGATCTTTGGCCGCGCCCTGGAACTGGTTGATGGAGCCTAACGGATTAGTAATAACCTCGATTGGCGTAAGGTTATCAACCACATCCTTATAGTGATTGATTTTGTCGTTGATGGTATCAATCTCATCCTGAAGATTGTCCTCATCCGTTACCTGCACCCCAACGGACGGCAAAATGACCGTCACGTCATCGTCCGGTTTTGCCTTTGCCAGCAGCGCGGGGTTAATTAACGCCCCGCTACCATAATTGCCCGAAGCAACGCCGGTGCCCCCCATCGCGTCGCTACGTGATTCTGTCCAGGTATTGGCTGCTCCCGCCTGATTTGCCATAAACAAGGAGACAGCGATGCTAACCACCGAAAATTTAAAATGTTTTTTTCACAGTATGCCCGTCTTATAGTCTGTTATGAAATAACCCCTGTCTGTTATCCCCCAAACAGGCGCGAACTATTGCTGTGAATAAAGATAAAAAGACCCGCTAATTCATTCCCTAAGTAAAACTTCCTTACGGCCTGTTGTAATTTGTGACGGCCCTCAATATTTATAGAAGAGGAAATTATTTTTTCCCAGGTTTTCCATCGTGCGGCCCAAAAAACTGTGGCGGATGGTCTACCCAGCGATCTTCCCGCGTGGCGGCATAAACCGGATTGAGCGGATAGTAGATGCGATTGTGCTTCTTGTTGGCCTCCCCCACCACCAGTAGCCGAACCTCTTCCTCGGTGTTGTTGATAAAGGTGTGGCAGACGCCGGTCCCGGCGGGAAAGCCCACGCTGTCTCCGGGTTCGAGTTTCCACAAATAGCCATTAATCCAGGCTTCAGGATAGCCCTCAAGCACGTAGATAAACTCTTCTTCGTCACTTTCTGCATGGGGATAGGACGTCCGACGCCCCGGCGGTAAACGTTCATGATGAATGCCTATACGCCTGAGGCCCAGGCTGCGCGCCAGCGGCGATCCGATGGAAAAAAGCTCGTTACTGTCGGGGTAGGTGGCGTCATCTGGCCCTTCTACGTCGCGCCAGTGCTTGATACAGTCTGGTTTTTTCATGGTTACATTCCCGGTTTGCGATGCGTCAGGTATAGCACAGCCTGGCGGATATCGGTGTTTTTGCCAGAACATGATAAAGTGAGGGTTTTATTTCCCAGAACATCCGAGGTGCTAAATGGATAAGTCCACAAAAGAGCTGTTAGCGCAGGCCGAAAAGCTGTGCGCGCAACGCAATGTGCGCCTGACCCCGCAGCGCCTTGAAGTCTTGCGCCTGATGAGCCTGCAACAGGGGGGCGATCAGCGCCTACGATCTGCTCGACCTGCTCCGCGAAAGCGAGCCGCAAGGCTAAACCGCCTACGGTCTATCGTGCGCTAGATTTTCTGCTGGAACAAGGGTTTGTGCATAAAGTTGAATCCACAAACAGCTATGTCCTGTGCCATCTTTTCGATCAGCCAACGCATACATCGGCCATGTTTATCTGCGATCGTTGCGGCGTAGTGAAAGAAGAGGGAGCGGAAGGCGTAGAGGACATTATGCACACGCTGGCGGCAAAAATGGGTTTTGCCCTGCGTCATAACGTGATTGAAGCGCACGGGCTGTGTTCAGCCTGTGTAGAGGTGGAAGCCTGTCGACATCAGGATGCGTGTCAGCACGACCACTCTATTCTGGTGAAGAAAAAGCCGCGCTAAGGGCAAAAAAAAGGCGGCTTAGAGCCGCCTGTGTGGGTCATTCAGCGCTACCAGCGGTAGTCGTTACGGGTTTCCCAGTCTTTGACTTCGTTTTCCGCCTGATCTTTTGCGTAGCCGTAACGTTCCTGAATTTTACCGACAAGCTGATCGCGCTTACCTTCAATGACGGTCATATCGTCATCAGTCAGCTTACCCCACTTTTCTTTCGCTTTACCTTTGAACTGCTTCCAGTTGCCGCCGATTTCGTCTTTATTCATCATCGTGTCCTCTTAGTTAAGCGTCGGGTCGTAACGTCCGTTACGTTCTTTTCTGCTGGACGTGATAATAATTGTAGCTAAGGATTCGGCGGTTGATTTCATATTCGGAATCTTTAACCGTCACGATATATCGTGACGGGAAGGAAGCCAGGTATTATTTTGCCAGTGGCGATGCCAGATAAAGGCAAGCGAGAGGCCGCGCAGCGAGAGAAAGACCGCAAGCGCCAGCCACAAACCGTGATTACCCAGCCACGGAAGCGTCAGCAGCGTCAAACCAAACCCCGCCGCCGCAACCGCCATACTGTTGCGCATTTCCGCTCCGCGCGTCGCACCGATAAACATGCCGTCCAGCAGATAACACCACACCCCCACCACCGGCAAGATCACCTGCCAGACGATGTAGTGGTCCGCCAGTTCACGTAAAGCCGGGATCGAAGTGAGTAATGCAATAATGTCACGGCCAAAACAGGCATAAATCAGTGCAAACGCCAGCGCGACCAGTCCCGCTTGTCGACAGGCTGCCCGCCAGACATCCCTAAGCTGGCCACTTTCCCGCGCGCCGTACGCCTGCCCGGAATGCGCCTCAACGGCGTAGGCGAAGCCGTCCAGCGCGTAGGCGGTAAACGTCAGCAATGTCATCAGGACCGCATTCACCGCGACGATCTCAGGCCCAAGACGGGCACCAAAAACCGTCAATGCGCCAAAACAGAGTTGTAGCAGAAGCGAGCGCAGCATGATGTCACGGTTGAGCGCCAGCAGTTTACGGATATTGCCGCGCCATGCGCTTTTCAGCATTACAAGGGATATCCCGCGCAGGGCCAGCACGCGCCAGACCATCCACAGCCCAATGAGTAAGGTTCCGTATTCGGCAATCGCCGTCGCCAGTGCCGCGCCGCGCACGTCCATATGCAGGCCCATCACCAGCCAGAGATCGAGCACAATGTTGAGAAGGTTTCCCACGACCAGCAAAATCACTGGCGCACGGGCGTATTGCACACCCAGTAACCAACCCAGCAGAACCAGGTTTGCCAGCGAAGCGGGCGCGCTGAGCCAGCGGATTTCCAGGAAGCGACGCGCCTGCTCCAGTACCGCCTCGCTGCCACCAACAACATGGAGCGCAAGGTCTATCAGGGGCGTGCGCAGTAAAACAATGAGTACCCCCGCGCCAAGCGCCAGGATCAGCGGCTGCACCAGCGCACGCGCCAGACGTAACGGATCTTTCGCACCATACGCCTGTGCGGTGAGCCCGGTGGTGCTCATACGCAAAAAGAGCAGCAGCATAAACAGAAAGCTGGTTGCCGTCGCGCCAATCGCCACGCCGCCAAGATAAACAGGGGAATCGAGATGACCAATAACGGCCGTATCGACCAGACCCAGCAAGGGCACGGTGATATTGGAGAAAATCATCGGCAGGGCAAGACGCCACAATGCCTTATCAGATGCCGTCAGCAGTGACATGAGAGATACCGGGAAGGGTAAATGAAGCAGGCTACAGCGGAAGCGTAGCCTGTCAGGAAGAGATTACAGCCATTCGCCGTTACGAATCACGCCAACAGCCAGACCTTCAATAGAGAAGCTCTGTTCGCGGAGGTCGACCACAATCGGGGTGAACTCGTTGTTTTCGGGCAACAACTGAACGGTGTTACCCTGTTTTTTCAGGCGCTTAACGGTCACTTCGTCATCAATGCGCGCAACCACCACCTGGCCGTTTCGCACATCCTGCGTTTTGTGAACGGCCAGAAGGTCGCCATCAAGAATGCCGATGTCTTTCATCGACATCCCGCTAACGCGCAGCAGAAAATCAGCGCTCGGCTTGAACATACCAGGATCGACCTGGTAGTGACCTTCAATATGCTGTTGTGCCAGCAGCGGTTCACCTGCGGCAACGCGGCCTATCAGCGGAATGCCCGTCTCTTCTTCCACCAGCAGGCGGATACCACGCGACGCGCCTGACACAATCTCAATCACACCCTTACGCGCCAGCGCTTTCAGGTGTTCCTCGGCAGCATTCGGAGAACGGAAACCCAGACGCTGCGCGATTTCCGCACGCGTGGGTGGCATACCCGTCTGGCCGATATGATCCCGAATGAGATCAAACACCTCTTGCTGCCTGGTCGTTAACGCTTTCATTCCGCCCCCTGGGTGTATATACAGTTATGCTGTGAGTATATACAGTCAAAGGCGATTTTGGAACCAAAAACTGCACAAAAAACCAGGGACTTAATTATTCCTCGAGCATCATCGAAAATGTGACCAAAGCAGCGTGACCCAGGTAATGGCTGCGGTGATAATCGCCAGCAGGACAGCTGCGGAGCCCATATCTTTCGCGCGGCCAGAGAGCTCGTGAAAATCAGAGCCGATCCGGTCGACCACGGCCTCAATAGCGCTATTGAGAATTTCCACTATCATCACCAGAAGTACGGAACCGATGAGAAGCACGCGGGTAATGGCATCTACATCAAGGAAACAGGCGATGATAACCGCGACGATAGCGGCGACACCTTCCTGGCGAAAAGCAGCTTCATTGACCCACGCGGCACGGAAACCTTTCCATGAATAGCCGGCGGCTTTGATGATACGCGTCAACCCAGTGGTATTATTGGCCATTAAAAGAACCTTTTTTAAAAAAGAGCGTCAGTAACAGGAGCTGCAGCGCGTTTCGCTGCCGCCTGAAGTATGACGGGTAACAACAGAAATTTTGCGCGCTTTCTGTTATCCTTGCGCCGCAATTGCATTATTAACCAGAGGCTTTACATCGTTTATGTCCGGCTGGCCACGAATTTACTACAAATTACTTAATTTACCATTAAGCATCCTGGTAAAAAGCAAGTCTATCCCAGCAGAACCCGCGCTGGAACTGGGGCTCGATACGTCGCGCCCTATTATGTACGTTTTGCCTTATAACTCGAAGGCAGACTTACTGACGCTTCGCGCCCAGTGTCTGGCGCATGATTTACCTGACCCGCTTGAACCGCTGGAAGTTGACGGTACGCTGCTGCCACGCTATGTGTTCATCCACGGCGGGCCGCGCGTGTTTACCTATTTACACGCCGAAAGAAGAGTCCATCAAGCTGTTCCATGACTATCTCGACCTGCACCGCAGCAACCCCGATCTGGATGTGCAGATGGTGCCGGTATCGGTGATGTTTGGTCGTCGTCCGGGTCGTGAAAAAGGCGAAGAGAATCCGCCGCTGCGCATGCTTAACGGCATCCAGAAGTTCTTCGCGGTCTCCTGGCTGGGACGCGACAGCTTTGTGCGTTTCTCCCCTTCCGTTTCGCTGCGTCGCATGGCGGACGAGCACGGCACCGACAAGATCATCGCGCAAAAACTGGCGCGCGTGGCGCGTATGCAACTTTCGCCCGTCAGCGCCTGGCGGCCGTAGGGCCACGCCTTCCGGCGCGTCAGGACCTGTTCAACAAGCTGCTGGCCTCCAAAGCGATCGCCCGCGCCGTTGAAGACGAAGCGCGCAGCAAGAAAATTTCGCACGAGAAGGCACAGCAGAACGCTATCGCGCTGATGGAACGAGATCGCAGCGAACTTCTCTTATGAGATGATTCGCCTGTCCGATCGTATTCTCGGCTTTACCTGGAACCGCCTGTATCAGGGTATCAACGTCCATAATCGCCGAGCGCGTGCGTCAG
>OKVS01000465.1_pt1 | contig 13262 bp, 11 predicted proteins | sample 1606911 | NCBI WGS metagenome assembly OKVS01 (sample SAMN03281016, study PRJEB24777) | human gut metagenome | isolation source: fecal sample PR161 from 1 month old female Malay infant, caesarean... | reverse complement strand
GATTTACTCAACAGTTACACTTTTGGCTAAGTTCCTTGGTTTATCAACATCGTAGCCTCTTTGTAAGGTTGCATAGTACGCTAATAATTGGCCTGGAACAATGCTAACTAAGGCAGAAAGTAACGGATGAACATCTGGAATAATCAGTTGGTCCTGTGGTTTTGCCAAGGATTCCAAAGCAATCACAATATTTCTTGCTCCACGACTTTCGACTTCCTTTAAATTGCCTCTTGTATGGGCTGCGACTTTGGCATCTGTCACAATCCCAATCACAGGTGTTCCTTCTTCAATTAAGGCAATCGTTCCATGCTTCAATTCACCTGCCGCAAAGCCTTCTGCTTGAATGTAGGAAATTTCTTTCAACTTCAAGGCCGCTTCCATCGACACATAATAGTCGACTCCTCGCCCGATATAGAAGGCATTTCGAGTATACGTCAGATAATCTTCCACCAAGGCTTTCATTTGTTGTTTTTCATCAATCAAGGTTTCCATGACAGCTGCTACCACGCTCAATTCGTGAGCCACATCAAATGAGACGGCTGCTAATGTTTGGCGTTCTTCACCAATTGCTTTTGCTAAAATAGCTAAGACAGCGATTTGAGCAGTATAAGCTTTGGTGGAAGCGACAGCAATTTCTGGTCCTGCGTGTAATAACAAGGTATCGTCCGCTTCACGTGATAATGTTGAGCCAGCAACATTTGTTAATGTAAGTGATGGATGCCCTAATTCATTAACCTGTACCAGTACTTGGCGACTATCTGCCGTTTCACCACTTTGGCTTAAGAAAATGAAGAACGGTTTTTCAGATAAAATAGGCATGTTGTAGCCAAATTCGCTTGATAAATGAACTTCCACAGGTATACTGGCAATCGTTTCAATTAAAGATTTTCCGACCCAACCTGCATTATAACTTGTCCCACAAGCAATAATGTAAATTCGGTCACATTGATTAATTTTTTCCAGTAACGCCTCATCTAAAGTCACTTTTTCACCTTGAGTATACGCTTGAACAATTTTGCGCATCACTGCAGGTTGTTCATCAATTTCTTTGAGCATATAAAACGGATATGTTCCTTTTTCAATGTCATTTAAATCTAATTGCGCTTCAAAAGGTTCTCGGTTGATTACTTGTCCTTCTGGCGTTTCGATTACTACTTTGTCCGCTGTAACAGTTACAATTTCACCATCAACAATCTCAACAAATTGATTGGTTTCTTTAATCATCGCCATCGCGTCACTACAAATAACATTAAAGCCTTCACCTAGACCGATAAGTAACGGGCTTTTATTTTTTCGCTACGTAGATAGTATTGGGTCCATTTTATCCATTAATGCAAAAGCGTATGAACCTTTAATTTCGGCTAAAGCCGCTTTAAAAGCATCTTTTGTTGAAAAACCATTTTCAGCAAAATGTGCAATTAATTGAACGACGATTTCAGTATCTGTATCACCAATTAAGTGAGCACCACTTAAAAATTGTTCTTTTAATTCTTCAAAGTTTTCAATGACACCATTATGCACTAATGCAAAGCGTTGATCGCTTGAAACATGGGGATGTGCATTGGCGACAGTTGGTTCGCCATGAGTGGCCCAACGAGTATGACCAATACCAACTGTTCCATCGATTTCTGGCGTTAATTTTGCTGCTAAATCGGCAATGCCCCCAACTGCCTTAACTACATGGGGCTGTTGGCTTTGATCATTCACACAAATCCCAGCAGAATCATAACCTCTATATTCCAATTTTGTTAATCCTTGAATCAAACTTTCCGTGACATTTTCTTTTCCAATCATTCCGACAATTCCACACATAATGCTAATTCCTACTTTCCAATTGAAATTCTGTATTTACTAGGTCCTGTTTAACTAGCAAATCCCATTATATGTTTCTACCTACGTGATAACCGCTTTGTTCTAACTTCACAATTAGTTTTTCTTTGTTATCTGTAGAGTGCAGTCCCTAGAGCCACCCGCCGAATCTTCGATAAGCTCTCTCCTCGTCACCTGAACGTTCAGGTCTGGCGCTATCCTATATTGGTCTATATACCTCCTTTGTAAATATATTCCGTAGAAACATAAACAATCATACAATTAAAAGTAGGTACTTGTCAACAAAAATCTAAAAAAACGAAAATTGGTCTAGTTCTTTAAAGTTGTAAAAAAAGAATCTAGTACACTCATAGTAAGAGAAAGTACTAGATTCTTAATAATAAAAAAATATCCGTTCTATTTATAGAACCTTATCAATTTGTTATTTATTGGAATGGATTATAAAACCGGCCACCATTCACATGGAACAACCAGAAACTGATTCCTAATAAGCATAAGGCAAGTATCATTACCGAAAAATCACGCAGATGAAAAGGTTGTTGCGCATACCACGTTCGATTTTTCTTTTGACCAAAACGCCTTAATTCCATAGCGGTACTCACAGTTTCAATTCGATCTAAACTAGATAGGATTAAGGGTAAAACGATTTGTGCTACGCCTTTGATTCGTTGGCCTAACCGTCCCTTTTTTAGACAATCTCATAGCCTCGCGCTTGTTGTGCTAAAAGAAAATATTAAAAAAAATCTTCTTGGATATCGGGAATATAACGAATAGCCAGCGCTACTGCATAACTAATCCGATAACTCACACCAATTCGATTCAAGCTGGAGGCAAATTCACTAGGATTTGTTGTTAATAAAAAGATTAATGCCAACGGAATCGTACAGAAATATTTTAAAACTAAATTAAATTCATAAAATAATTCTTCTTGTGTCAAAGTAAACCGTCCGATTCCTTCCCAAATCACGGTACGTGACTGATATAAATCAACCCCATATTCAGGTGCAAAAAGGTAAACCGTTAAGATATTTAACAAAGAAAAAATAGCAATAAATTTAATAACAAAAGATATTTGATGCCATTTAATATTTGATAATTTTAACAAAACAAGCGAAACCACAGACATTCCTAACAGATAACGAGTATCATACGTGGTCATACAAGCCACAGAGACAACGATTAAAAAGACTAATTTGCTTGTGCCGTTTAAGCGATGAATCCAGGTTGAATCAGGATGATAGCCTAACATTTGTCGTTCACTCATCCAAAACGCACCTCACGATCGTAAGCAACAAATTTTTCCGTAAATAGCAAGGGATTTTCCAAGCCTAACGCTTTAGCAAAGGTAAACAAGCTCGTTTCTTTTAAAGAAGCTGTTTGAATTAATTTTTCCATCTGTTAAGACAGCAACTGGAGTCGCATCTGCTAGTAAACGTCCATCACAAACTACTAACGCACGTGTTGTATATTCCAACATTAAGTGCATATCGTGAGTGATCATTAAAATAGTCACACCTAAGCGGTTCAATTCTTCTAAAAATGTCATCATTTCTGTATAATGTTTAAAATCTTGCCCAGCTGTTGGTTCATCTAAAATTAATAATTCAGGTTCTAAAACTAAGATTGATGCAATAGTTACCCGTTTTTCTGCCCAAAACTCAACGCAGAAATCGGCCAGTTCCGGAAGGGATACAGCCCACAAATATGTAAAATATTCGTCACACGTTCCTCAATTTCTGCTTGTGGCACATCTCGTAAAACTAATCCTAAAGCTACTTCTTCAAAAATCAATTTTTTTAGAAATCATTTGATTGGGATTTTGCATCACATAACCAATTTTATCTGCACGTTCTTTGATTGAATAATTGGAAAAATCCTGTCCTTCCCATAAAATCTTGCCTGATTGAGGCGTGATGAACCCGCAAATTATTTTAGAAAGTGTAGACTTCCCGGCACCATTTTTTCCTACAATGCTGATCATTTCTCCATGATGAATAGTTACTGAGAAGTCATCTAACACTTTTTCACCGTGACGATCATATTGATAGGACACTTGTTCCAAACGTAATAGTTCAGCTCCTTTGACTGCACTAACTGAACTAGGTTGGACAGACCACTGTGTCATTTTAGGCAAAACCGTTTCGCCTGATACTTCGGCTAATTTGTCTAAATGACTAACTTTTGTTAAATCAATCCCAGCATATTTCATGGCTGTAACGTACAAAGGTTCACGAATCCCTTGTTGGGTCAACGTATCTTGACGTAACAATTCATCTGGTGTTGTGTCAGAAATAATTGCGCCCTCATTCATGACAATAATTCGATCAACTGATTCGCAAAGAACGTCCTCTAATCGATGTTCTATTATTAAAACAGTCGCTTTTGTTTCTTGTTGAATGGTGTCAATCAAAGTCATTGTTTCTTGTCCCGCTCGAGGGTCAAGATTAGCCAAAGGTTCATCAAAAAGTAAAATTTTTGATTGGTTAATTAGAACGCCCGCCATAGATACACGTTGTTTTTGACCACCTGACAAATCTTGTGGACGGTGTTGTAATAGCTGATTCAGCTCAACAATCTCAGACCATTTGTGGACCGCTTTTTTCATTTCTGCTTGTTCAACTGCATCGTTTTCTAAAGCAAAAGCAATATCCTCAGCAACCGTTAAGCCGATAAACTGCCCATCGGTATCTTGCAAAACAGTTCCTACATCAAAAGACAAATCAAATAGACTTGTTTCTTGGATATTTTTACCAGCAACCGTAGCTGTTCCTTGAATCTCACCTTCATAAATATTGGGAATTAACCCGTTGATACATTGCGCCAATGTTGATTTACCACTACCACTAGGCCCAACGATTAAAACCTTTTCTCCTTCATAGATGGTTAATTGAATCCCCTTTAATGTTGGTTCAGATTGGCTATGATATTGAAAGGAAAAATTATTAAAAGTAATGATTGGTTTTTTCATTCGGCCTCACCTCAGTTTCTCCATAAAAGAAAGGGTCTGAGCATTAGCAAAGTAATTACTAGGGCAGACCCTTAACCATTTAAATTATTTCGACAGTTTCTTAATCTTTTGATAAACTGCCTTTCTTTGTTCTTGTTGATGCATAAGCTTTCATCAACAATGTTCCAATAATCCCCACAGCGACAATATTTGAAACAGTCGCGAATACTCCTTGTGTAAACACTTTACTTGCGGGTTCACTATAAATCAAAATATCCAAACTAGGCGCGATTAAGCCCCAAACGACGATATTACCAAAGGCTTGGAAAATATTGAAACGCACCATGTCATTTGTTGTAAATTCACCATGTTGAAGATCCATTTTACGACCAGCGAAGCCAAAAATAATACCAATAATTCCTGAACAAATAATCCAGCTCCACCAAGCGCTACCATACGTGGTAAAATCTTTTAATGTGTGACCAATCAAACCAATTAGCCCTCCAGCTACTGGTCCAAAAACAACTGACATTAAAGCAAGAAATGGATACGACGTTTCTAAGTTCGTATTAGGAATCCCAGTTGGAATTACAACGAATCGACCTAAAATAACAAAAACTGCAGAGCCAATTCCAATTGCTACAATTGTCTTGACGGACATTTTTTCTTTCATTTCGCTCCTCCATTCTATAACTCCATTGATTTACAGCCGCTCCCTTCTTGATTTTATCAAATAAAAAAAGAAGATACGCGGTGCATCTTACTTCTAAAATAGTACCCTTTTAACCGCTCTATGTCAATGATAGACGGAGCTTATTAGCTATTTTCTTTTTTTGATTTCCAACAAAGAAACCAGACACTTAACGCAAGCTAGCATTAAGTGTCTGGTTTCTAATTGGTTCTATTCAACGCCGATTTCTGCACGTACTACTTCGGCAATTTTATCAACGTAATAATCAACTTTTTCTTGTGTTGGCGCTTCAGCCATCACACGTAACAATGGTTCTGTTCCAGAAGGACGAACTAAAATACGACCTTCGCCATTCATTTCTGCTTCTGCTTGTTCGACAACTGCTTTGATTGCCGGAACTTCCATTGCACCATTTTTATCTGTGACACGAATATTGACTAATTTTTGTGGATAAATCGTCACTTCATCCGCTAATTCAGATAATTTTTTGCCCGTTTGCTTCATAACATTCAACAATTGAATCCCTGAAAGCATGCCATCACCTGTTGTGTTGTAATCTAAAAAGATCATGTGACCAGATTGTTCGCCACCAAAATTGTAATCATTTTTACGCATTTCTTCTACAACATAGCGATCACCCACTTGCGTTACCACATCTTTTAAGCCAATTTCTTCTACAGCTTTATGGAAACCTAGATTACTCATCACCGTTGTAACGATTGTATCTTTTTTCAAACGTTTTTTCTCAGCTAAATACTTAGCACAAATATACATGATTTTATCACCATCGATAATTCGTCCTAATTCATCGACTGCAATAATTCTATCGCCGTCGCCATCGAAAGCCAAACCAGCATCGGCGCCTTTTTCAACAACCATTTCTGCCAAAGCTTCAGGATGAGTGGAACCCACACCATCATTGATATTCAATCCATTAGGACTTGTTCCCATTGTATAGAAATCTGTCTCTAAATCCGCGAAGACACGATTGACTGCTGTTGCAGTTGCTCCGTTGGCCGCATCTAAACAAACAGTCATATCTGCTAAATCGCCAGGAATACTTTGAACTAAAAATTGCGAATATTTTAGTAAGCCTTCTGGAAATTCATCTAATGAGCCTAAGCCTTCAGCAGAAGGTCTTGGTAAGGTGTCTTCTTCTGCGTCTAACAATGCTTCAATTTCTGCTTCTTGATCGTCTACTAATTTGAAGCCGTCTGCCCCAAAAAACTTAATCCCATTGTCTTCCGCAGGATTATGTGAAGCTGAAATCATTACGCCAGCGGATGCTTTTTGTAAACGAGTAAGATATGCTACACCAGGTGTTGAAATCACCCCTAATTGGAAAACCTTCAATTCCGACTGATATAATCCAGCAATCAATGCTTGTTCCAACATCTCACCTGAAATACGTGTATCGCGGCCTACGAGAACACGAGGTTTTCTTGAACTATCTTCATGTTGACTCAACACATAACCACCGTAACGTCCTAATTTAAAAGCTAATTCAGGTGTTAACTCCTTATTTGCAATTCCTCTTACACCATCTGTTCCAAAATATTTACCCATTTTGATTCTCCTTAGTCACTTGATTCTCTGTATTTTCAGTTGAACCAGCAGTTGTACTTTCTACTGTTGATCCCTCACTTGTTGTTTCAGAAGTATTTGATTCTACTTGACTGGATGTACTTGGTTGTACTGCTTGGCTACCTGAGCCAACCGTTGTTGAACTTGCAGGTTCCCCTGAAGTTTCATTTGTATTTGATGACTGTTGTTGATTGTACACGGGGCTCAAAGAAACGTCAACCTCATCTGGTGTAACTACGTATTCTCCATCAACGGGAATAGTCACTGATTGTTTTGTTTCTTTGCGAATATCAGAAATGTCTACCGGTACCTCAATTGATTCTAGCGTATCTAAAATTGATTGCGGACCACTGACCCTAACTTGGTACGTTGATAAACTATAATTGTAATGAGCGATCCCAGCTGGTGGCGTACCTGTCATACTAACATTCAGTGGTACATCTTTTGTTGGCGCAGTTAAGCCTACTGTTACTTTGACTTGTGGTGCTGGATTTTCGATACTTAGGACTTGACCTTTGGCATCTAGCGCTTGGACATTTACCGTTTGTTTAATCGTATCAATTGTTTGTTTGGCACTTGAGACTGGCGCAATCACTTTGTCAATTGCTTTCGCTGTTTCTTCTCCAGTTGTTACTTCTACGGTTTTTGGATCTACAGAAATATTTTTTACTTTGTAGCCTTCTTTTTCAATGTTATCAGAAAGTTGTGCTTCTACATCGAATTTTTTTGTTACTCTCTTTTCAATCGTTACAGTCACTGTTTTCGGTTCAATTTCAGCTGTAACAGCTGAACTTAGTCCCCGCACTGTCAAGGGTACTTCCGAAGTCCCTAATGGCAATTTGGTTAAGTCTGCGACCACTTGGAAATTTCGTGTGTCAGCATTTGATTCCATGTTTAATTGAATGCGGTTCGCACTACGTAAATGAACATTTACACTCTCTTCAAATCCAGAGACATAATATTTGTCTTTATCGTATTGGACTTGGACCGGAATATTATTCAATGTCTCACTATACGTTTGGCTTGAACCTGAATTGGAGGGATTATTGCCTGTTGCATTGGCATTAAAAAATAACAACAATGCAAACAGCAATGAAAGCAAACCATTAAACCAGCTTTTTGGGAGGCTTTTCTCATTTGCGTTTAACCCCCTTTCGTTACATCATCGATAAAATGACTGCAAAAGCACTTTTTTTATCTTCCGATGATTCCGAAATTAACTCCTTACGCAAAATTGTTAAATACTCTTCTTGCGTTAGTCCAGGAATTAATTCATTGTTCAACGTCAAACTAACGTCACCAGTTTCTTCAGAAACAACAATCGTAATGGCGTCACTGACTTCACTGATACCGACTGCGGCTCTATGGCGCGTTCCAAATTCTTTTGGAATTAAATTGCTTTCTGATAGCGGTAAATACGCACTAGCAACAGCAATTTTTTCATTTTGATAATCACTGCACCATCATGTAGTGGTGTATTTGGAATGAAAATATTAATCAGTAATTCACCAGTAATATCAGCATCCAAATCAATACCTGTCTCAATGTATTCATCTAAACCAGTATTGCGTTCAATGGTTATCAAAGCACCAATTTTCCGTTTTGACATGTACTGAATGGCTTTGTCAAAGGCCTGAATAATACGCTCATCTTCTTGTTGCGCACCTTTATTCGGGCGGAAAAACGAACTTCTCCCTAGATGTTCCAGCCCTCTTCGCACTTCTGGTTGAAAAATAACAACCGCGGCGATTACACCATACATGATGACTTGATTCATTAACCAAGATAATGTATGTAGACCAATTATCTCACTTAGAATGCGGATAATGATAAAAACAGCGACACCTTTTAATAGTTGGACTGCTTTTGTTCCACGAACAAGCATGATTAATTTGTAAACGAGGTACCATACGACTAGGATATCTATGATATTGATAACAAAATCCTTAGATAAGAAATCCGTTGAGATGACTTGCTGCCAATAATTCAAATCTAATAATTGATTCAATTGAAACGACATCATACCCCTCACTTCTCTCTCAAGATTTCCTAACAAGTATACCACATTATTTTCTTTCATCACAGAACGCAAGCGGAAACATCAAAAAAATTTAGGAACTTTTTCAAATAACTTGAAATTTTCATCAAAAAATCGCATTTCTAACTAAAAAACGTGTCTAAGCAAAAAGCTCAGACACGTTTTTTCTGATTTCTATTTAATCTTGCCCACGTTGTTTTCTCTTGGCTGCTCGTTCAGCGCGACGGGCAGCCCTTCTTGCTTCCGCTTCCGGATCAACTACGCGTTCTTTTTTCACTCGTGGCTTCTCGTTCTCTGGCTGCATTTATTTCTGGTTCACTTGTTTTTCAAGTTTGCTCGAATTTTTTTCTTCTTGACCAGCTAAACGAGCATATTATATGAACCGTCTCTTAGCATCATTAATTGTTTTATTAAATAACAATTCCGCTGTATCTGGTTGACTAGATTCTAAGGATGCAAAGCGAACTTGTTGGCGCATAAACTCTTTCATTAATGAAAAATCTGGTTTTTTGAAATCCAATGTCATTGGTTCTTTGCCTTTTTCTCGCAATAATGGATTATAGCGATATAAAGACCAGTAACCTGAATGAACCGCGTCTTTCGCTTCTTTCAACGTTTGACTCATCCCACCCGCTAAACCATGTGTAATACATGGCGTATAAGCAATAATAATCGATGGTCCAGGGAACTTTTCTGCTTCTTCAAAAGCTTTAATCGTCTGCATTTGGTTTGCACCTGAGGCAATTTGAGCGACATAGACATTTTCATAAGTCATTGCCATCATCCCTAAATCTTTTTAGAGGCATACTTCCCACTGGCAGCAAATTTCGCAATCGCTGATGCCGGAGTTGCTTTGGAAGTTTGGCCACCTGTATTGGAATAGACTTCATTATCTAGAACTAACATATTTACATCCGCGCCACTGGCTAACACGTGGTCAATCCCGCCGTAGCCAATATCGTAGGCCCAGCCGTCCCCACCAATCATCCACTGACTTGGTTTGACAAAAAGATCTTGATCGTCATAAATTGCTTCCAATAAAGGTTGATTCGTTTTTTCTTCAAGCAAAGCTGCACGTAATTTAGCTGCACGTTGTTGCGTACCTTCACTTTCTGACAGATGTGCTATCCAATCTTCCATCAATAGACGCAACGAGTCACTGGCTACAGAAAAAGCTTTGGTCATTTTACTAGCTAAACGTTCGCGACGAGCTTGCGTTGCTAACAACATGCCGTAACCAAACTCGGCATTATCCTCTAAAAGAGAATTTGACCAAGCTGGACCTTGTCCTTGTTCATTAGTAGTGTATGGTGTCACACCCGCTGCAGCACCCCAAATCGATGAGCAACCTGTTGCATTAGCAATCAGCATTCGGTCACCAAACATTTGCGTCAATAATTTAACATAAGGCGTTTCGCCGCAACCAGAACAAGCACCAGAAAACTCTAATAAAGGTTTATTAAATTGCGAACCTAAAACAGTATTCGGTTTTGCTGGGTTTTCCTTTTGACGTAACGTCATAGCAAACGCCCAATTCATAGCCTGCTCTTTTCTTCTTCATAAGGTTTCATTACTAAAGCTTTGCCTTTAGCTGGATCAAGCTTCAACAACAAAGTTCCACAGCCAAGCTACAATCTTGACTGAGACTTGGATACGATATTTCAAGCCGTCGGCACCACGTAGATCACGCACAATGAATCCTTCTGGCGCTTCAGTCATTTCTTCTTCATCGGCTAAGAATGGTCGTATCGCCGCATGAGGACATACAAAGGCACACTCATTACACATAGTACATCGATCGCTAATCCACTCAGGTACTTCTAATGCAACTCCACGTTTTTCAACTGCCGCAGTTCCCAAAGGCATCCGCCCATCTGTCATCCCATTTTTCGCTAGTGTCGCAACAGATAACGCATTCCCTTCTTGACGATTAATCGGTTCAACAATTTCATGAACAAAATCACTAACATTTTCTGAACGTTTTCGCGGTTGAACTTCAAGCGTTCTCCACTCTGCTGGAACAGGTACCTGATGCAACAATTCAACGGTCTTATCGATTGCTTGAATATTTTTTTCCGACAACTTTCATGGACTTATGACCATAACTTTTCCAGTGCTTCTTCTTTTAAAATTGGCAACACTTGCTCAAAAGGCATAATTTGCGCTAATTGAAGAAGCTGTTTCCATTGCGGTATTAATTCGCCCACCTAGTCCGACTTCACTAGCTAATTTCACTGCATTGATTGTATAAACTGAATCTCATTTTCAGCTAGATACCGTTTTAATTGATTTGGTAAAAATCGTGCTAGTTGTTCATCATTCCAAATGGTATTTAAGAGGAAAGTCCCGCCTTTTTTTAACCCTTTTACTAAATCATAGGTATGCAAATAAGCGGCTGTATGACAGGCTACAAAATCAGAATGTTCAATGAGGTACGTTGAACGAATAGGCGTCTCGCCAAAACGTAAATGAGAAACGGTCAACCCGCCTGATTTTTTTGAATCATAATAGAAAAATCCTTGTGCATACTTGTCTGTATGATCACCGATAATCTTAATTGCTGACTTGTTCGCCCCTACTGTGCCATCAGAACCAAAGCCCCAAAATTTAGCTTGATAGGTTTTCGGATTCGTCAAATCAAGTGGTTTGCCAACTTCTAATGAAGTATAAGTTAAATCATCATCAATCCCAATTGTAAAACGCTTCTTCATGGCAGAACGTTCTTTCATTAATTCATCAAAAACCGCAACAATCTGATTTGGCAGCACATCTTTAGAACCTAAACCATAGCGCCCACCAATAATTGTTGGGCGAATGTCCGCTTCATACATCGCACTTTGGACATCCAATAATAACGGTTCGCCACCAGCACCGGGCTCTTTCGTCCGATCCAAAACAGCAATTGCTTTAACTGATTGTGGTATTTTTTCGAGAAATGTTTCAACTGGAAATGGCCGATAAAGATGGACATTAAGAAAGCCAACTTTTCTTCCTTGTTCTTGTAAATAATCAACCGTCTGTTCAATTGTTTGCGCAACTGAACCCATTGTAACGATCACTTCTTCTGCATCTTCTGCGCCATAATACGTCACCAAATCATAATTAGTTCCCCGTAACCGGTTAATTTCTGTCATATATTTTTGAACAATACTAGGTAATTTTTCATAATAAGGATTTATTGTTTCTCGTTGTTGAAAGTGAATATCTGGATTTTGGTTCATTCCGCTAACGGAAGGGTGATTCGGATTCATGCTCCGACGACGGAATTCGGCTAATTTCTCTTGATTTACTAAGGGTGCTAATTCTTCATAGTCAAGAACTGCCACTTTTTGAATTTCATGACTTGTTCTAAAGCCATCAAAAAAGTTCATAAATGGAACACTCGCTTCAATCGAAGCCAAGTGAGCCACTGGTGCCAAATCCATCACTTCTTGCACACTGCTTTCTGACAACATAGCAAAGCCTGTTTGGCGCGCGGCCATTACGTCTCCTTGATCACCAAAAATATTTAAAGCATTTGTGGTTAAAGCTCGGCTCGCCACATGAAAAACAGATGGTAATAGTTCTCCAGCTATTTTGTACATATTAGGAATCATTAAAAGCAACCCTTGTGAAGCCGTATAGGTCGTGGTAAGCGCGCCTGTTTTTAAAGAGCCATGGACCACGCCGGCAGCACCAGCTTCCGATTGCATTTCGACTACTTTCACAGGTTGACCAAAGATATTTTTCTTACCTTCGGCCGACCACTGATCAACAAGCTCAGCCATTGTTGAACTTGGTGTTATTGGATAAATGGCTGCTAATTCTGTAAAAGCATAGGAAATATAAGCTGCTGCAGCATTTCCATCCATTGTTTTCATTTTCCGCATGTTTTTCTCATCCTTTATATCTAAAAAATAGAATAGTTGCACGCATATTCTTGTTTATTATAGCGTAAAAACCAAACATTTGAAACATTTTTCACAAACATTCTTTAGAGTTTCCTTTTCCAGTTACAAATTATCTCTATGTTTTTATATATAATTAGTTTATAATAACAACTGAAAATAACGATCTACAGAAAGGGAGAATATGTTGAAAACTCTTCAAAAAAATAAATTTATTATCCTTGCTTTTTTACTACTAACCATCATTTTTTTATTTTATCCCCTTACGCTCACGATGAATGGATG
>OKVS01000464.1_pt1 | contig 13368 bp, 15 predicted proteins | sample 1606911 | NCBI WGS metagenome assembly OKVS01 (sample SAMN03281016, study PRJEB24777) | human gut metagenome | isolation source: fecal sample PR161 from 1 month old female Malay infant, caesarean... | reverse complement strand
CAGAGAGCTTCGTGAAAACGATGAAGCGCGATTACATCAGCATCATGCCGAAACCCGACGGGTTAACAGCGGTAAAGAACCTTGCGGAGGCCTTCGAACATTACAACGAATGGCATCCGCATAGTGCGCTGGGGTATCGTTCGCCACGGGAATATCTGCGGCGGCGAACCAGTAATGGGTTAAGTGATAAAAAGTGTATGGAAATATAGGGGCCAATCCAAAATTGAATATGATTTTAAAAGAAGAAATTGTTTTGGGTATCTACAGCTGGCTTCATATGACTCCGGTCAGCATGCTGGTAAGAAACATAACCAGCGATCAGGGAGGGGATTACGCGATCGTCCGCTTTACCGTCGATAGCCGGGGGGTCCAGATGGGGCCTAAGGCACAGGGCCAGCTTCTTTGTTCATTCGGGTTTAATGTAAAGGAATCCTGTGAGGCCGACCTTAAAGACGGTCCAGGCCTCATAAAGGCCGAAATGATGAACGGTGTTATGCAGCTGGTACCGGAATGCATTGAGCTCACTGACAGCCAAACCCAGGCAATCAGGAAAGAAGTGACCGTGTTTAACAGGGTTTGTGCAATGCAACTCCTGGGGGGGCATGGGAATGCAAGGTCTCTGTGGGAGAAAGAAATTCTTCCCCGGATGAAAGTGCGCAGACAACTACATTGAGGCAAGGCGATGAGCAAAGTGCATTGTATTAGTGGTATTACCTGGAAAAACTCCGATAGCGCGTCTTTCAAAGTATATGCCAGCATTGCTGCTGTATTAAGCCTTGGCCTGGTCACAGCTACCGTCAGGAACTATGAAATTCTACAACTGACTGTTCCGTATACCTGGTATGTCTTCTTCACTGCATTCTGGCTTCTGTTCCCGTCCTTCACGGTCTCTTTCCGGGAGCGGGAAGGGCGTTTGTTTACCTCGATGGGTTTTTACGGGTTAAAACTGGTCACTCTCGACCGCCCTGTCTCCGATGGGTACTGGCTGGTCACGATGGAGAAAAACCGTTACCGCCTCGTCAGAGTATGCAGGGACGGGCGACGCCAGCCTGTATGGCTGACGTTTAAGTCTTTACCAGAGTTTGTTTAACGATTACCGTCGCACGTTCAGGAATACGATACGGGAGACGATATGAATACTGACTTTGCCCATTACAACGAAGAGCAACTACGCAAACTCGGTGAGCTGCACAGTTTACTCCGTCACAGCGATATCGGCTCATCTTACCTTGCCACGCTCCCGGAGCCCCGTAGTGTTGAGGAGTTGAATCCTCCACAGGAAATCAATGTGACTCATTCGGTACCCGACGTCGACACCCTGGTGGATATTTACCGGCAGCAGCGGGTTGATAAAGTCCATGTCAGGGATGAGCATTATTCAACCAAAATCACCCGAAAATATCCCGGGTTCGTTGTGGTCAGAAACAATCATGATCAGGTGATGTCGCTGGTGGGCGAAATCAACCGGCTTCGTGACAAATTTGCTGATGCTGTAAAAGCTATCACTCATTACCAGGACTCCCGGTCAGAAATTCTGCACCAGGTTTACCCGTGGCTGGTGACTTTACAGGTGTCCCGTAATATCCGGATCGTTACTGAGCAAATTCGCTCCCTGGGGTTCACCTGGCAAATCCCTGTCATTCATAAATTTACCCGGCTGGAAACGGTTATCGACCGCTTACGCAGGGAGATAACTGAGCTCCAGCCGGATATCAGTCTGACAAAACAGGATGTTGAACGGCTGAAACAGGAACGAACCGAAGAAATCATGATGCTGTCGTTGCTCAATGATGAAGTGAGTCATGACGATGAAAATTTGAGAAAATTTCGGCTTATCCGGGAAAGTAACTTTCCGGCTGTTAACGTCAATATCCGGTACACCAGTCCTGAAGATCCAGATGATGTTCATGGGCCGTACAAACTCAACTTTCGCGCGCCTTTACCATTAATTTTGTTCAGCGAACCGGGCCGGTTTAATCCGTTAAAAAATTACGTAAAAGGTGAAAGGCAGAAGCGCGGCGATTTTAATGAAAAATATCGTTCTGTCCTGCCCCGTATAGGGCTGGTGGAAGTCATCAGGGAGTCAAAATGAGCCGGATTTTAACCGGGATTTGTGAAGCTGATCCGGCCAGGAGGTTATACAAAGTGGCCGTCAGTAGGGGAAACACTTTTCTGTCTGCAAAAGAACGTTTCCGTGTACAGGTCTGTTTCAAAAATGCCATAACACATCCAGATGAAGATCGGCTGCTGGCCGAGCTGTTGACTGTTCATCACTTCCTGGCTGACACCTCTATTTTATGGCATATGGAGCAAAAAACTTATGCATGCACCACGACATGGGCCACCACGTCCACATGGCTGCCAGAGATATATCAGCGTCAGGCCAGCACGCCCAATGTGGTAAAGATTATCAAATTTATGCACGCCCGGTTTCCTGGCCTTAAAACGGTTGCAGAAACAAATGAGCAGGGTTACGAACAGGCGCTTACCAGTGTGGATTTTGAAATTCCTTACTGGCCGGTGCTGCCGAAATTCGAATCTGATATAGGAACGATACAGGTAACGATTGCCGGGATGATCCGTTACACAGAAACGATGAGCAATAAAGATTGTAAAACCCCTCTCGACTTAATGATAAAAAGTTTTAAGTCAGGGTTGATCCCGATAGAGAAAATGCCGTTGAGTAAGACTGAAAGGCTTATGCCTCTGAATATCAACACCGCTGGTAAGATATTTACACACGCGACATGGCCGAGATGTCGTTACATTTTCGTACCGGATGAGGCGGGAGTAATGAAACTGGTTAACGTGGTCAAATTAAGATTAAAGCCTCTGGAGGAAAAATGACTTACGCGATTTTCTTGTTAGTAACTGCTGTTTGTGCATTCGGATTAAATTATCTGACAAACAAAATCTGTTCCGGTACGGGTATGATTAACCAGAGTGGAGGCTCTAATGTACACGCCTTACGGTGTATCACATCGTTCCTCCTTCTCCTTGTCTCACTCTGGCTTCCTGTCAAACCTGCCGTGATCAATCTGGCAGTAGAGTTTGCTGCACTGGTGAATTTTATTGCATCTGTCACTCTCTATACCGTTGCAAATTTCCGGGAAAAACGGAGATTAAAAAAACAAAGAAAAGAAGAAAAAGCTGCTCAAAAAGGATAATCCATGATATCGCCTCTCATTTTCCTTCGTGAGACGCACCAGAACTGATTCAGGCACAAGGTAACGTATTTTCCGGTTTCCTGGCTGCCTTCGAAATTATTCCGAGCAGGGAGCAATGTCAGCCGTTTTTAAATATCATCCGGAGTTTTCATGAATAATAAAAGAACGATTACCACTCGAGAGCAGTTTAAAATTAATGGGGAAATTCGTGAGAGAACAGCAACCCATATTGTTACCGGTGCTCATGGGTACGAAACCCTTTGCTTAAGTGGTTATATTGTCGAACATAACGAGATGGGTGAGGTTATCCATAACAGCGAAAAATTAGCGGAAGATTTGTTACCTGTTACCTGCCCCACATGCAGGGTCATTTGGTATCACACCCATGAATTTACACTCGATGATTTTGACACTCTTTCAGGAAAAGGGGATTTTGTTGTGACAGATTTGAAAGAACTGAATATCTGAAAAGTTCATAAGTGACCAGCGCTCAGAAACATGTTGCTGAGTGCTGGCGTTTCTCTCAGTAAAATCTATATGTCGTCCAGATGATTACGCATAAAGCTTACCATGGCTTTTTCACTGGCAAGATATCCACGGATATAACGGAAGACCATCTTTGGATCAGACCAGTTCCCCATCTCGGTAATCTTTTCCAGGGAGTACCCCGCCTTAAACAGCTCTATGGCTCCCCCCACACGCACACTGTGTCCTGTCCATGTCCGGTACCGCCCGGACTGTCGGTTACTGTCGCCGACCTTCCCGGCAATCCCCCAGAGGCGTGCAAATGCCTGGTTCAGTGAATTAGAGGACAGCATACCAACATCTTCCCGTGATACCTTTGATTCATTCTGTAGCTGCGTCAGTAACCCCTCACTGAATCCTGCTTTGACCAGCATCCTGTCTATGGATTTTCCCCGTGATAGCTTACTGCTGGTGGACGGGAAATATCGGTTTGTATGGATGTTTACAGGCTGAAAAAGAAAACGGTGCCCGAAGGTTTCGGTATCGGTGTATTCCACCGTCTCAATCAACCGTCTGACATGCTGACTGCATTGTGGTGAGAGCTGAAATGTCAGGTTACTTGAAAGGCTTGTCTTGGTCCGCATGACGTCCAGAAGGTAACAGGACGTGTCATTTTGCCATTTCAGGTCGCCGGTTTTAATCCTTCGAATTTCCACGTTACGCAGCAGGGTTTCAAACCCAACCCATATCATTGCAAGGTCCCGTATGTCTCTCAGGTCATCGCTTTTATGCAGCGACCGGCGAAGAATATTGAGATCGGATATAAGAAATGGAAGGGCCTGACCGGTGACGATTTTTTTCTCATTCTCCCGCGCCCGCCATACCTGAACCAGTGCTTTTATCAGAACGTTGCGGAAGTCTGGAAAACCCAGGCTGCTGTTAACGCTTGAAAGGCATGCAATAAAATGAGAGATAGTCGCCATTTTAACGGATCCATTCAGCCCATTAATATAGCGCTCGACATCAACCGCTGTGACCGGGAAGGGGGTCAGACCGTGCCTGGCGCACCATGCAGACCAGACACTCGTGACCCTTAACTGACTTCTGGCCGTATTGTACCGGCGAAACCGCAAGAGCTTGAGTGCATCCAGAGCGCTCATGTCATCGGTTCGTGAGATAGCAACCAGTTTGGTTTTATCTGTCATGGGAAGATCTCATGTCTTTTCACTGATGTCGCGGTAGGGATACCCGTTACCGGATACCCCCCGCACAGATCCCGGCGTGCGCGATTTACGCACCGGGCTCCTGCCTCGGGTGTCTGGCGGTGAACCGCTCCACAGGCCATGGATGAAGAACCCGAACCCTTGGTAGCCATGCGGCTGCCAGTTTGTTTGCTTTCGTCCAGGTCGTATCATCCTTCTGGCTCCTGCGCCTGAGCGCCCGGCGCCAGAGGTTTGTTACGTGTGTCCTGAACTTCTGCATGGTGGGGAAGTTGCCCGGTACCGAGTGATAGTTCAGGTATCCCTGAACCACTCTCCTGAGCCATTTTCCCTGTTCGGGGATTGAGTAATGCCAGCGCCTTCGCAGACCGTCTTTGATGGCTTTCAGAGTTGCCGTCATCCGATCCCGGCGGGTCTTTCGTATCAGCATGAACCTGCCGTTGCGATCTTTCCCGCTGATGTGCGTGAACCCGAGGAAGTTGAACGTTTCTGGTTTGCCTTTTCCCCTGATGGCACGGTTTTCGGCAGCGAAGCGGCCGAACTCCATCAGACGGGTTTTCTCCGGGTGAACCGTGAGTCCGAACTCCCTCAGTCTGCGCTGCATGGCTATACGGAAGCGCCGGGCATCGTATCGTTTGTCGAACCCGATGACGATGTCATCGGCGTATCTGACCATTACCACATTGCCTGTGGCATAGCGACGTCGCCACTGATGCGCCCACAGATCGAAGACGTAGTGGAGGTATATGTTTGCCAGCAGCGGTGAGATGACCGCACCCTGTGGGGTGCCTTCCTCCGTTGCTCGCCATTGACCCTCCTCCGACGTCCCGGCTGTGAGCCACTTACGTATGAGCCTGATTACCCTCCGGTCGCCGATCCGATGCTCTGTGAACCTGATCAGCCATTCGTGGCTCACCCTGTCAAAGAACTGACTGATGTCGGCATCCAGTACCCAGTTTACGTTAGTGCGTACCAGCCCTGTGGCCAGTGCGTCCAGTGCATCGTGCTGGCTTCGCCCGGGTCTGAACCCGTATGAGAACCCCATAAAGTCGTTTTCATAGACTGCGTTCAGGATTTTCACCAGCGCATACTGGACGATCTTGTCCTCCAGCGAGGCGATGCCGAGCGGGCGTTGTTTTCCATCCGCTTTTGGGATGTAGTGACGCCTGCCGGGCTGCGCCCTGTAGCTGCCCTGATGTAGCCTCCGGTGCAGATCTGTTATGTTGTTCTTCATGTTTCCGGCGTAGTCCATCCACCTGATGCCATCCACTCCGGCGGCCGCTTTCCTGCTCAGGGAGAGGAATGCGGCTTCCAGTGCTTCGACTGTCAGCAGGTGGAACAATGCTGTAAACCGTTCTTTCTTCCGCTGCTTCGCAGCTTCCCGCACGCGTGACAGCCTCTGTGACATGCTTTCCCGGCTCTGTGTCCGGCGCATGTGTGGCTGTTCCGCGTTCCCCTTGGCCCCGCTCCTTCGCTCCACTGACTCCGCTCCTTTCGGGTTGTTCGCCTGCTTCGCCGCTACTATGAGCGAGTCCGACTTCTCCTCTCCGTACATCACCGGCTATGACTCCTCGTCTTCCCGGTGCGGGCCATCTCCGACACTGGCAGATGGTCAGAGGGGAGATCTCCCGGTTCCCGCGTAGAGATCGTATTGACATGCCAGGGTCTCAGACCCCGCCGGGTCCATGTGGCACTCGCAGTATCGCACCCTATGATGTTGCCTTCCGTTAACAGTACAACGTCGGCACCCGGTAATTTAATATACATTTCGTGGCTCAATGGCTGGCCTGTCAACACCCCTGTCAACGCTTCGCCCCATACCTCGCGGTATGCAACGCATGACTCGGGGACCTTGTGGATTGCTGGTCCTTCAATGGTCGGGGACTTTCACCCCTTGATCTCTACCGGTCTCCCGGCGCACACTGTATATATATACAGTTTCAAGCGAGGGGAAAATACGATGAAGTTCATTCCTGCAGTATCAGAAGCCAGCATAGTAAAAATTCCTTTGTTCACAGAGCGATGCCCTGCGGGTTTTCCGTCACCGGCTGCGGACTACACTGAGTCTGAACTGGATCTGAATGAGTACTGCATTCACCGGCGCCACTCCACCTATTTTGTCAGGGCGATTGGCAACTCAATGACTGATATTGGCCTCTATTCCGGCGATCTGATGGTCGTGGATAAAGCAGAACAGCCGCGGCACGGGGATATTGTTATCGCGGAAATTGAGGGTGAATTTACGGTAAAACGCCTGCTTCTGACGCCGCGGCCAGCCCTGCAGGCGATGAACCCGGACTTCCCTTCCCTGTACCCGGATCCGGAAACGCTGCAAATTTTCGGCGTGGTGACGGCCTTCATTCATAAAACCCGGAGGGCAGACTGATGTTCGCCCTGGCTGACGTCAACTCCTTCTACGCCAGTTGCGAGAAGGTTTTCAGGCCGGATTTGCGCGGCAAACCTGTCGTCGTTCTCAGTAACAACGATGGCTGCGTTATTGCCCGGAGTGCTGAAGCCAAACGGCTGGGTATAAAGATGGGAACCCCCTGGTTCCAGCTCAAAGAGGCGCAGTTTCCTGAAAATTGTACGTTTTTCCAGCAACTACGAGCTCTACGCGAGCCTGAGTAACCGTGTGGTCGCCCTGCTGGAAGAGCTGTCGCCCCGCGTCGAACAATACTCAATTGACGAATGTTTCCTGGATGCCCGGGGAATTGGCCACTGTATGGATCTGGAGGATTTTGGCAGGCAGCTGCGTGGCATGTTCTCAGTGGAACCGGACTGACGATCGGTGTCGGCTTCGGCGCCACAAAAACACTGGCCAAATCGGCGCAGTGGGCGTCAAAGGAATGGCCACAATTCAGGGGGGTGCTGGCGCTGTCGCCCGATAATCCACGCAGAACGGCAAAATTACTCAGCCTGCAGCCGGTGGAAGAAATCTGGGGCGTGGGGAACCGGATAGCGAAAAAGCTGCACGTTATGGGGATCACACCGCCCTGCAGCTGTCGCTGACGAACCCCGCGTTTATCCGCAAAAACTTCAACGTAGTGCTGGAGCGCACGGTACGTGAGCTGAACGGCGAGAGTTGCATTTCACTGGAGGAAGCGCCGCCGCCGAAACAGCAGATTGTCTGCAGTCGCAGCTTCGGGCAGCGGATCACCACCTATGAAGAAATGCGCCAGGCCGTCTGCCAGTACGCCGAGCGCGCAGCAGAAAAGTTGCGAGGTGAGCGGCAGTACTGCCGGCATATCAGCATCTTCATCAAAACCTCCCCTTTTGCGGTTAATGAACCGTACTACGGTAACGTGGCCACTGAGAAACTGAACACCCCTACCCGTGACACCCGGGACATTATAGCGGCAGCGGTCAGGTCTCTGGACAGGATCTGGCTCGATGGCCACCGCTACGCAAAAGCGGGGATAATGCTCAATGATTTCAGCCCGAACGGCGTTGCACAGCTGAATCTGTTCGATGACGTGCAGCCACGGCCGCACAGCGATGCGCTGATGAAGGTGCTCGACGGTATTAATCATTCCGGACTCGGGAAAGTCTGGTTTGCCGGACGGGGTATTGCGCCGGACTGGCAGATGAAACGGGAGATGCTGTCACCGGCATATACCACCCGCTGGAAGGAGCTGCCGGTTGCCCGTTTCTGACCGTTGAAATGACAGAAGGGACTTGCCGCCAGAGCTTACTTTACCGATCATACAGATGACTTGTCTCAGGGGGGAACCATGACAAATATCATTCTGTGTGATGTGACTGCCAGCGTCAGCGAACTTAAAAACGATCCGGTGGCCACCGCCAGTGCCGGCGGCGGCTACCCGGTCGCGATTATTGACCGCAACCGCCCTGTTTTTTATTGTGTGCCCGCGGCTCTGTATGAACAAATGCTCGATGAGCTGGACGAAAAAGACCTAGTGCAAATGATAACAGAACGTCAAAACCAGCCGCTGCGTGAAGTGGATCTCAATCAGTATCTGTGATGTGCTCCGGTGCGAGGAGCAAGGAATGTATTAAGCCTATGTTACCCACTCGATGATCAATGCTGTCTTAAAACACTATAAAATCAATAAAATAGAATTATATCTGCATGTCGATACCATACAAAATACCATGGTAAGAAAACTTGGAGACTGTACTGATCGTGTCGCCCGACGCAAAACGCTTTTAGACTGACAACTTGCACACCACAAAGGATATTCATCCAAAAGCAGTTATTCAAAGAAGTCAACGCCCTGGGTTGGATCTTCCGCTTGCCTCCACCAGACTTACATCATCACGAAGCAATGTCACCATCGCTTCATGATGTGCTGTTATCTGCTGATCGTCCCAGTTTGTATTTCGGGTGATTTCCGCCATTCTCTTGAGCTTGGGACTTTGAAGTTCAATTGTATCCTTGAAGTTTTCGGCCTTTGCTCTGGGGAGGCTATTGCTGAATTTTGAGTTCGCGCTGACGCTTACGAGCGCGAGGTTGCCAAGCAGGTTAAGGCTAGAACCTGAAACAACCGCGCCCGACTGTTCTTTGTCAGGATGCTGTGGATAGAAGTGCTCAATGGAAGTTCTGAACTGAAATTTGAAATCTCGTTTTGAGGAGTCACTCAACAGAAGATAGTCGAGATACGAAAAGACGATACGGCTGATACCAAACCCTTGTGGTTGCTGATCTTTCTCAAAGGAGAATGTCTCTTTAACCTTGCTGCGGGCATATCCCTTCAACAAATCGGCAAGATCCGCATGTTTCACGTCTCGAGGGGCTTTAACGGAGAGCCAGCGAAGAACTTTGGTAATCCAGTGCATCGTTCGCGGAGAAGTGTAGGTAATCCGAAGCATGGACTGAAGCAGCAATACATCTCGGGTATGTGGGTCAGCACTCCCGTCCTCCTCTAAGCTTCCATTGCTGGCCGAGAAAACATGGATGTACGTCGGGGTTGGCTTCTTGTCCCCGCCTCCTTTTTTCAGTCGCTGGAGAGACCAATCGCCATCGTCACCGATGTTTGCCGTGAATTGACGCTTCAAGATGAAGCCATCGAAGAGGTTGCGGCACTTGAGAAGCATAAATGCAAAACTACGCACCCAATCGGCTTTAGCATCGGGTACATTATTTACGGCGTCGTCAAATGACTTGATGAGGCGCTTGTCGTCAAGCAGGCCTTCGTCTTCGACCTCATCGCCTTTCATAATTCTTAGAACGTGTAGCAGAAAGGCCGGAAACTCAATAGTCGAACGAAACCGCTCGTTGCCCTCGTCTTCAGTGGAATTTGACTCGAGCTCTTTAGCGTATTTTGACAACGCCTCATCCAAGGACAACGATACCCCTTCGGAGGATTGCCTTGATGAATTGATGCCGGATTGCGGACGACTTTCCATTAGCGAAGAGAAGCTGGTCACCTCCAGCCAGGACCATTCATCACCAAATACTTTGTTTCGCAAACTTGTGTCACCACGGGTCAGAGACATCTGGACATAAGAATCCATGTCAGCACAGGAATCCCAAACCCACGCAAAGCATTCGCGTTCATATTGATTGGGCAGTTTGCTCATCAGGCGAGCCTTAACAATATCAACCTGCTTGAGTTGCTGCCCACGAGTGTTCATGATCTCGAAGTAGCGATTGAGGTCGGTATTGGGTGGCAGCGAGGCACGGACGACAGTCACCTTCGTTAGCAAGAAATCGGAGAATTTTTCGCGTGAGCGATTAAGGTTTTCATTTTGTTTGAAGAACTGATTGATGATGCTGTAGCCTTCATGAATGCCAGCATCTGCATTACTCGTGGAGCCCTGCGGTCGAACGTGCTCCTTAGCCGCCTCCTGTGCTACTCGCAGCAGGGCCTCAGTTGCCCGTGCGCGCGACTCATATTGCAAGTGGCCTGCATGGCCAACCGACGGCTTCTCACCCTCACCGTCTTGCTCCAGGAAGGTAAGAAGCAGATAGAGGGTTGTAAGTCGTTGTTGTCCATCTATGACCTCGAACTCATCCTCTCTACCCCGCTTGATTACAACAAGGTTCCCAAGAAAATAGTTGTCCTGGCCCCCTACCACCGAGTCTTGAATATCGCTAATAAGTTGCTCAATCTGTTCGGCCCGCCAAGCATAGTTCCGTTGATAAATAGGAATCAGATAATTGTCAGTGAATAACTTGCCTACTGTTAACAGTTCAGGTTTCAACTCCTTCTTGCTCATTGCAGCCCCTTGATAAAAGCAACGAGTTCCTTTTCGTGGTTATCGCTGTATGGCTTACTTGTTATTGGAAGTTTGCGGACAACACTTCCAGTCATCGCATTACGTAGCAAAACAAAAGGCGATTTATTTGCATCGTTTTTACCTCGCGCTCGGTTGTCAGCAGATACAAATTGCACACGAAGTAACTCGACCCGCAAGGCATATGCCCATGCGAATAACCTATTTCGCACTTCATCTACATCTTCATCGCCAAACTTGTTTGTATAGCAAAGCAGCGCGGCAATGAACAATTCGTACACGTAGCGGTAGCGACTTTGAGATGGGCCAAAGTTTTTGAAACCTCTGTCAATAACCTCTTGTTCCAGTATCTTCAATTCGTCAAGCATGAATGTCACCATCTCGAAAAATGAGCGTCCTGCGATTATCGGGGCATCAAGCTGAAAGCGGCTGCGCCCCGGCATTTCGTGCATCATGTGTAGAGGATACCGACCATGCACTTAGAAGTGGCATAGCGGCTTGTGCTGCAAGGTGATATCGCAGATTTGGCGAAAATGACCTGTGGGATCGTGATGAAATGCCCTTGAACATGCCGATGTCCCGAATAGTAAATTCGAGCGAGCTTTCGCCTCGTGACCACTTGGATATCCGGTATAGAAAAGTAGAAAAAAGCCTGTCCAGATCCTCATCGTTTACGGCTTCCCAAGCCTCAACGACAGCCACTTTCATAGCAGCGGACTCATCGTGCATTTCGCGCAGGTGGTGTGCTTTGAGCAAGTCGTGAGGGGCAAGCGGTTTGCCGCGATAGTTCTGGGAATCAAAGACACGAAATGCCTCATCAATATCGTCCGTCACAATACGCACCAACTGACATTTGTGACAGATAAAATCCAAAAACTCTTTTTTATCTTCCAACTGCGACAGGCGCCTTTGAAGCTCTATCCAAACTAGGGAGACAGGAGTTTCGCTGTTACCAGACATCGAAATTTGATGATTTATCGGATCTAAGGCCGCAAGAATCATTCGCAAAGTCAGCAGGCGCTGCTGCCCGTCGACTACATTGAGATACTCACCATCATCGTGAAGAATGATTGCACCCAAAACATAGGGAATATCTTTTCGTTCGGTATCTCGAAGAGCTTCGCTGATATCATCCACCAGTTGTAGAGCAGTCGATACATCCCAACTGTATGGGCGTTGATAGTTCGGTATCCGAAGGCCTTGCTTGAGTAGTTCATCCACGGTGACTGCACTAACACCGTTCTCTCCGTTAATCGCCATTCCTATGTCCCTTCATTGACGCTTTTCTATTTTCTCAGCGTATTTTCCGCAAACTTTATTCACCTATATGGATACTTCGATTCCGAGTGGCGGCTGTCTTGTTCACAATTTCTATCACGAGGTGCTCCTCTGGCGCATATTTAACGATCTGGGGCATGGGTCGAGAGAGCGGTTCTGATCAAAGCGAGCATCGATGGCATCAGCACAGCGCTGCAATGCACCCGGTTGTCGATACCATGGCATTTGCTGATACGGTCACATGGTATTTGCTATATCTTCGATTCAGCGATCGGCCTTAAACCATAAAAAATGCCATTGATAATGCAGTCATATCATCAATGGCACTCACTAAATCAAATAAAACAATAGGCTAAATAATAGCCTCACTCCCCACTCTATTATCAACTGCCTATATATCATATTAATTTACTTAGATTAAATATCAAATAAAATATCAATGCCATGACTAATGCCATATCTAAAAAATATGAACACAGGGTACATCTCCTGCTTATCTCACGCAGCCTAGAAACAGCATTACGATCCGATAAGCTGGCTCATAGCAAGACAGTACCCTCGGGTCGGGGTCTACTTCGCCGTGTAGTAGGGCGTTTCGCATAGCGTAGATCGTTTCAATCAATCCCGACAATAGCTCTTCAGGGGAGCACTGAAACTCCATCGCCCCGACTTGCAGGCGATCGGCTCCACCACGCAGTAGGTCGCGCATCGGGCGCGGGTTGCAGCCGTCATAGAGCTGCCGCAGCGTCGTTTTGCTGGGCTTTAGAGAGGTTCGCAGTAAAGTCTGCATGGCCATAGATCGTGTTCGGCTCATAATGCACCTGAACGTGCTGGAATTTCACGTTTCCATTGCGAACTGAGGTGACGGTGATCTGGATGTTTCCGCCCGCGATCTTCGGTGATGCTGCCAACTTACTGATTTAGTGTATGATGGTGATTTTTGAGGTGCTCCAGTGGCTTCTGTTTCTATCAGCTGTCCCTCCTGTTCAGCTACTGACGGGGTGGTGCGTAACGGCAAAAGCACCGCCGGACATCAGCGC
>OKVS01000463.1_pt1 | contig 13371 bp, 16 predicted proteins | sample 1606911 | NCBI WGS metagenome assembly OKVS01 (sample SAMN03281016, study PRJEB24777) | human gut metagenome | isolation source: fecal sample PR161 from 1 month old female Malay infant, caesarean... | reverse complement strand
TGAAGGTCGCGATCGTTTCAGTAAACTGCTGGAGCAGGGGGCGGTGGCCGCAGGGCAGGATGAGAAAGGAATCGATAAGGCGCGTAATGCCCCGTTCCGCGCCCCGATGATCATTGCTGTCGTGGCAAAATGCCAGGCGGATCATAAAAGTCCCGGTCTGGGAACAGGAAATGTCTGCGGGCTGTGCGGTGATGGCGATGCAGATGGCCGCCGTCGCGCAAGGCTTTAACGGTATCTGGCGCACCGGTGCGCTGACCGAAAGCCCGGCGGTCCGGGACGGTTTTGGCTGCGGTGAGCATGACAAAATTGTCGGTTTCCTCTATCTCGGTACTCCGCAGCTTAAAGCCTCCAGCACCATTAGCGTGCCGGACACCACGCCTTTCGTCAGCCGTTTCTGATAGCGCGCGCTAAACTGTCTGGATTCTGAGCATCCGCCGCAGAATTCAGACAGTCATACTTACCTCTTTATGGAATGAGCGCTACCATAGCGCGATTGAGATGACAGGAGACGTCCATGAGCGAGCAAACCATTCGTTTAACGCAGTACAGCCACGGAGCCGGTTGCGGTTGTAAAATTTCCCCGAAAGTGCTGGAGACTATTCTGCACAGTGAACAGGCGAAGTTTGTCGACCCGAACCTGCTTGTCGGCAACGAAACGCGTGACGATGCGGCGGTTTATGACTTAGGTAACGGCACCAGCATTATCAGCACCACTGACTTCTTTATGCCGATTGTTGATAACCCGTTCGACTTCGGGCGCATCGCGGCCACCAACGCCATCAGCGATATCTTCGCCATGGGCGGTAAGCCGATCATGGCCATCGCCATTCTGGGCTGGCCGATCAACACCATTCCACCGGAAATCGCCCGCGAGGTGATTGATGGCGGGCGTTTCGCCTGCCAGCAGGCGGGGATTGCCCTGGCTGGGGGCCACTCGATTGATGCGCCAGAGCCGATCTTCGGCCTGGCCGTTACCGGCGTGGTGCCGACCGAGCGCGTGAAGCGCAACAGCACCGCGCAGGCGGGCTGCAAGCTGTTCCTCACCAAGCCGCTGGGCATTGGCGTGCTCACCACCGCTGAGAAAAAATCCCTGCTCAAACCGGAGCACAAAGGGCTGGCGACGGAGGTCATGTGCCAGATGAACCTCGCCGGCGCGGCGTTCGCCAATATCAACGGCGTAAAGGCGATGACCGACGTCACCGGTTTTGGCCTGCTGGGGCACCTCTCTGAAGTCTGTCAGGGGGCGGGCGTGCAGGCGCAGGTCTGGTATCAGGACGTGCCGAAGCTGCCTGGCGTGGAAGAGTACATTGCCCAGGGCGCGGTTCCGGGCGGTACCCAGCGCAACTTCGCCAGCTACGGTCACCTGATGGGCGAAATGCCTGAGGCGTGGCGCAACCTGCTATGCGATCCGCAAACCTCCGGCGGCCTGCTGCTGGCCGTCAGCCGGAATCCGAAGCCGAGGTTCAGGCAACCGCCGCCGAGTTTGGCATCACCCTGACGGCGATCGGCGAACTGGTGACCGCCCGCGGCGGCCGACCGATGATTGAGATCCGTTAATTCGATGCGGTTGTTTATTGCCGAAAAGCCGAGCCTGGCCCGTGCCATCGCCGACGTGTTGCCTAAACCGCATCGCAAAGGCGATGGCTTTATTGAGTGCGGCAACGGGCAGGTGGTCACCTGGTGTATCGGCCACCTGCTTGAACAGGCGCAGCCGGACGTCTACGACAGCCGCTACGCCCGCTGGAACCTCAACGATCTGCCCATCGTGCCGGAAAAGTGGCGTCTTCAGCCTCGTCCGTCCGTCACCAAACAGCTCAACGTCATCAAGCGCTTCCTGCATGAGGCAACGGAGGTGGTCCACGCAGGTGACCCGGACAGAGAAGGGCAGCTGCTGGTGGACGAAGTGCTGGACTATCTTGAGCTGGCGCCGGAAAAGCGCCAGCAGGTGCAGCGCTGCCTGATCAACGACCTCAACCCGCAGGCCGTTGAGCGGGCGATCTCGCGCCTGCGTTCCAACAGCGAGTTTATTCCGCTGTGCGTCTCTGCTTTAGCGCGCGCCCGAGCGGACTGGCTGTACGGCATCAACATGACCCGCGCCTACACCATCCTCGGGCGCAACGCGGGCTATCAGGGCGTACTCTCCGTGGGCCGCGTGCAGACGCCAGTGCTGGGGCTGGTGGTGCGTCGCGACGAAGAGATCGAGAACTTCGTCGCCAAAGATTTCTTTGAAGTGAAAGCGCATATCGTCACGCCTAAAGACGAGCGCTTTACCGCCGTCTGGCAGCCGAGCGACGCTTGCGAGTCGTACCAGGATGAAGAGGGGCGTTTGCTGCATCGTCCGCTGGCGGAGCATGTGGTTAACCGTATTACCGGCCAGCCGGCCATCGTTACCAGCTATAACGATAAACGGGAATCAGAACCCGCGCCGCTGCCGTTCTCCCTTTCTGCTCTGCAGATTGAGGCCGCGAAGCGCTTTGGCCTCAGCGCGCAGAACGTGCTGGATATCTGCCAGAAACTCTACGAAACCCACAAGCTGATCACCTATCCACGTTCGGACAGCCGCTATCTGCCGGAAGAGCACTTTGCCGGACGCCACTCGGTGATGAATGCCATCGGCGTCCACGCGCCGGATCTACTCCCGCAGTCCGTCGTTAACCCGGACACCCATAACCGCTGCTGGGACGACAAAAAGGTCGATGCCCACCACGCGATTATCCCTACGGCGCGCGCCAGCAAGGTCAATCTGACCGATAACGAAGCGAAGGTCTATAACCTGATCGCCCGTCAGTACCTGATGCAGTTCTGCCCGGACGCGGTGTTCCGCAAGTGCGTCATCGAGCTGGAAATTGCCAAAGGCAAGTTTATCGCTAAAGCGCGTTTCCTCGCGGAAGCGGGCTGGCGCACGCTCCTCGGTAACAAAGAGCGCGATGAGGAGAACGACGGCACGCCGCTGCCGGTGGTCGCTAAAGATGACGAACTGCTGTGCGAGAAGGGCGAAGTGGTTGAACGTCAGACCCAGCCGCCGCGCCACTTCACCGATGCGACGCTGCTGTCAGCCATGACCGGGATCGCCCGCTTTGTGCAGGATAAAGATCTGAAGAAGATCCTGCGCGCCACCGATGGACTGGGTACGGAAGCAACCCGCGCGGGGATCATCGAGCTGCTCTTTAAGCGAGGTTTTCTTGAGAAAAAGGGGCGCTACATCCAGCTCAACGGAACCGGGCCGGGCGCTCATACACTCTCTGCCGGAGCTGCCGCAAGGCCGGACATGACCGCGCACTGGGAGTCGGTGCTGACGCAAATCAGCGAAAAGCAGTGCCGCTATCAGGACTTTATGCAGCCGCTGGTGGGGACGCTTTACCAGCTGATCGATCAGGCGCGCAGCACGCCGGTGAAGCGGTTCAGAGGCATGGTTGCACCCGGTGGTGGCGCGAAGAAACCGTTCAAAAAAGAAAAAAGAGCGCGGCCTGATACGCCCGGTTTTCTCCCTCTCCCTGTGGGAGAGGACCGGGGTGGGGGCTCCCGGCCGCACGATATAAACCTTAAATCACACCCTGCCCAATCATCGCATCCGCCACCTTCACGAACCCGGCGATATTCGCCCCGCGCACGTAGTTGGTTTGCGACGCTTCACCGCCATACTCCACGCAGGCGTGATGAATATCCAGCATGATGTGGTGCAAGCGCGCATCTACTTTCTCCGCCTTCCAGCCGAGCCGCGCCGCGTTTTGCGCCATCTCGAGGCCGGACGTCGCCACGCCGCCCGCGTTGGCAGCCTTGCCTGGTGCAAACAGCACGCCCGCCTCCAGGAACAGATCCGTCGCCTCGATAGTGGTCGGCATATTCGCCCCTTCAGCCACCGCCTTCACGCCGTTGCTAATCAGCGTGCGCGCGGCGTCCGCGTCCAGTTCGTTTTGCGTGGCGCACGGCAGGGCGATATCCACCGGCACGCCCCACGGCTGTTTGCCTTCCAGATACGTCAGGCCAAACTCCGCGGCATAATCGGCAAGTCGGCCATCGCGGCTGGCTTTGATTTCGCACAGGCGCGCCAGTTTCTCCGCCGTAAAGCCCGCTTCGTCCACTACCGTCCCTTTAGAGTCGGAGGCAGTCACCACGCGGGCACCAAACTGCATCGCTTTTTCGATAGCGTACTGCGCCACGTTACCGGAGCCGGAGACCGCCACGCGCATCCCCTCGAAACCTAAGCCGTGACGCTTGAGCATTGCCTCGGTGAAGTAAACCAGGCCGTAGCCGGTCGCCTCCGGGCGGATCAGGCTGCCGCCAAACGATAACCCTTTGCCGGTAAAGACGCAGGCGCTGTTGTTGGAGAGTTTTTCATCATCCCGGCCATAAAGCCCACTTCGCGGGCCCCCACGCCGATATCCCCCGCTGGTACGTCGGTGTCCGGGCCGAGGTGGCGGTAGAGCTCGGTCATTAGCGCCTGACAGAAACGCATCACTTCGCCTTCGCTTTTACCTTTCGGGTCGAAATCGCTGCCGCCTTTACCGCCGCCCATTGGCAGGGTGGTGAGCGCGTTTTTAAACGTCTGTTCAAAGCCAAGGAATTTCAGAATCGACAGGTTCACGGAAGGGTGGAAGCGCATGCCGCCCTTAAACGGACCGATGGCGGAGTTAAACTGCACGCGCCAGGCGCGGTTGACCTGTACCTGGTTGCGGTCATCCACCCAGGTCACGCGGAACTGGATCACACGCTCTGGTTCAACCAGACGTTCCAGCAGCGACAGTTGACGATAGCGCGGGTTTTCTTCAAGGAACGGCCAGAGGGTAGTCATTACTTCACGAACGGCCTGAGCAAATTCGCTTTGATGCGGGTCGCGCTGCTGAACATAGGCAAGGAAACTTTCCAGAGAGCGTGTCTGATCCATAGATATAAGAACCTCTTATAGTAATTAATGTATGTTGCTTATGCGATTTGTGTTGTTTTTTTGACTATACCACCCGTACCGCTTTGTGAAGCAAGCAGAAATGTGGACCGAAAGGGAAATTAATGACCCGGGCCGCGTCATAACAAAAAGCGATGGCGCGCTAAATTAAAGATTCTGCGCGATTTACCGTTATAGTCATTATCAGGACACAACAGGAAGAGAAGTCTATGAACCGTTACGTGATGGCCGCGTTATCATTGATGTTGACCGCAGGCGCTCAGGCTGACCGCATTCGCCCGGATGTAGAAGTGAACGTGCCGCCGGAGGTGTTTAGCTCCAGCGGCCAGCGCGCGCAGCCGTGTAACCAGTGCTGCATCTACCAGGATCAAAACTATTCTGAAGGGGCCGTCGTGAAGGCGGATGGCGTGCTGCTGCAGTGCCAGCGCGATGAACGTACCATCAGCACGAATCCGCTGGTCTGGCGTCGCGTAAAAGAATAAACGCCTCCAGCAGCGGAATATCCGCCGGAGCTAACTCATAACTGAAAGCCTCTTCCGGCGTACACCACGCCAGCGCGCTGTGGTAGTGCGCCGTTAACTCTCCGCTGAAGCGGGGTACGTGCCAGGCGTGCAGGTTGATTAACCGCTGTGATACCTCGCGCTGATGGCTCGCCACGTACTGCTCAGGCTGAGCCTCGATACCCAGCTCTTCACGCAGCTCGCGGATAAGCGCCTCAGGCTGGGTTTCTCCGGCCTCCACTTTGCCGCCAGCGAACTCCCACATTCCCGGCTGGTCGGCGTGAGCAGGGCGCTGCGCCAGTAAAATTTTGTCGTCTTTTTCGATGATGGCCGCAACGACATCGACTGTTTTTAGCATGGTCGTCAATACTTGATAGCGAAAAACGCCATATTATCGTGCCCTTTCAAAGAGTCCAGCCATCAGGAGAATCAGGTGAAAGAGACGTCCACCTGGGTAGAGCCCATCCCAACCCTTCCGGCGAGCGTAAAACCCATTGCCGCCATGCAGCAAAAACACTTCGGCGCCGTGCTGAACCCCACGCGCTGGTGGGGACGCATGCCGCGTCTGTTCTGGCTGGTCGCTTTGTTTGTGGGGTTTCTGGAGCGCAGAAAAGCGCGCCTGACGCCAGTGCTGCGCTCGCTGCTTATGACGCGCGTATCGCAGCTGTGCCACTGTGCGTTCTGCATTGACGCCAACAGCCTGCGTCTGGCCGAGCGCTGCGGCGCGCTGGATAAAGTCCAGGCCGTAAGCGGCTGGGCTGATTCTGACGTGTTCAGTGAACAGGAACGCGCGGCGCTGGCCTATGCGGAGGCGGTGACCGCCACGCCGCCCAGGGTGGATGAAGCAATCAAAACGGCGATGAAACGCCACTTTACGGATGATGCCATCACTGAAATGACGGCGCTCATTGCCTTTCAGAATCTCTCGGCCCGGTTTAATGCCGCGCTGGATATACCGGCACAGGGGCTGTGCGCCACGTTTAAAGGGAAGCCTGATGCTTGACCGTCACCTGCACCCGCGGGTAAAGCCCGCTCTGGACCGTCTGGTATCCGTGCTGGATAAGCCGGGCGTTACGCCCGACGGATTAACGCTTGCCGGGTTTGCCATCGGCCTGCTGGCGTTGCCGTGCCTGGCCCTCGGCTGGTATCCGGCGGCGCTGGCCGCCATCGTCCTGAACCGCCTGCTTGATGGTCTGGACGGCGCGCTGGCGCGTCGGAGAGGACTGACGGATGCGGGAGGGTTTCTCGATATCGCCCTCGATTTTCTGTTCTATGCGCTGGTGCCGTTTGGCTTTGCGCTGGCTGCACCCGCAGAGAATGCGCTGGCGGCGGCCTGGCTGTTGTTCGCGTTTATCGGCACCGGCAGCAGTTTTCTCGCCTTTGCCGCGCTGGCGGCGAAGCACGATATCGACAACCCCGGCTATGCGCATAAGTCGTTTTACTATATCGGCGGGTTAACGGAAGGGACGGAGACCATCGCGCTGTTCGTGCTGTGCTGCCTGTTTCCGGCACAGTTTACGCTGTTCGCGTGGATATTCGGCGCGCTGTGCTGGCTGACCACCACAACGCGCATCTGGAGCGGCTACGTGACGCTGAAGTCACTCACCCGTTAGAGAGCACTCTCTGGTCCGCGCTCTCCGGCGGTGACCGGGTTCTGCGGGTGACTGCTCCATTCGTACCAGCCGCCGTCATAGACGGCAATATTTTTCCAGCCCATCGCCCGGGCGTACATAAAGGTTTCGGACGCCCGCCAGCCAGTGCCGCAGTAAAACGCGACCTGCTGTTCCGGCAGAATATTCCAGCGCTTCCACTGGGCGGCAATATCATCAGCGCTGCGCATGGTGCCATCCGGGTTATGGAAGTCTTCCATATGGGTGGCATCGCTGCCCGCATGGCCCCAGCGGGCGCCGGCAATTTCACCTTTTGGCTTGATGTAGCTGTAGCCGCTGGTTTCGCCGATAAACTCCGGCCACGAACGAATGCTGACCAGGGAGGCATCCTGACGGTGCAGCATGCCGCGCGCCTGTTCCATATCCACCATCAGCTGAGGCTGGCCGGGGATCGGCGCGCCAAAATCAGGGGCAGGAGCCACTTTGCCGGGCGTACCGCGCTCAACCGGCAGACCGGCATCTGACCACGCCTTCCAGCCGCCATCGAGAAGGCGCACATCCTTCACGCCCGCGTAGAGCATAATCTGCGCCACGCGCGCGGCGGCGTAAACGTCGCGCCCGTACAGAATGACGGTGGTATCGTGACGGATCCCGTGCTTTGCCAGCATTGCTTTCAGCCTGTCGTCGGAGACTTTGTTCCACAGCGGCTCGCTTTCCACCTCGTTGGTGTCAATGTAGCCCGCGCCGGGAATGTGGTTAAGCAGGTAAAACTTCGGCGCGCCCCAGGCCGCTTCTATGACTTTCCATTCGCCCGCCGGCGCGGCGGTCACGGTTTGCCCTGCTGAAGCCGGTGGATCCCTGCGGGTAGACCAGCTGTTCAAAGTGGGGCAGGCGCTGAAGGCGGTCGGGCGTCCGCAGAGCATCGCTGAGCAGCGAAACGTGGCGGTAACCAGCTTTCTCCAGACGGGCTTTCACCGCCTGGTTATCGTTCTCGTCGCCATACAGCGCGATGGACGTCGCAGGGGTAAGCTGATGCTGTTTTGCCCAAAGTGCAATCTGCTCGTCGCTCATGGCGCTAAGCCAGGCGGCTGCCAGGTTGAGCGCAGCGGGTTCGTGCCCGGAAGGACCGCTGAGGGTCTGCGGCCAGCCGTTATAGAAGGCGCTGGGGCGGGTGTCGATTGCCGCGCCGTGCTGTGCCTGAAGCTGAGACAGCGTCATCGCGTTGGCCATATCAGCGGCCTGAGAGGAAAAAGAGGCGAGGTCCGCAGATCAGGGCCAGCGCGGTCAGTTGAGAAACACGTTTCATCGAATAACCTGACTCAGTAAAAGAGGGGGGCATTGTCGTCTCTCCCGAAACGGAAAACATTGCGTTAGCACATTATTGCCAGCGAGAAATCTCCATCACCTCGCCGCCGGGCGGAATATCGTCCTCGTCATGGGTGACCAGCACCACCGGAATATTGCGCGCGCGGACGGCGTCAAATACCCATGTCCGGAACGTCGTGCGTAACGCTTTATCAAGGCGGCTGAACGGTTCGTCCAGCAGCAGCGCCTGCGGCTCTGCGAGCAGGGCGCGCAGCAGGCTCACCCGGGCGCGCTCTCCGCCGGAAAGGGTGGCCGGATCGCTGGCGTAATGACCGCCAAGCCCGGCGGAATCCAGCGCCTGCTCGACCGCTTCCCGCCGTGCGCGTCCCGCGATCCGCTCAGGCAAGGCCAGCAGCAAGTTTTGCCCAACGCTGAAAGGGTCAAACTGCAGCGCGTCCTGAAAAAGAATCCCCAGACCGCGGGATTCGACGGGCAAACCGTCGCAGCGGCGTTCGCCGATCCACAGTTCGCCCCGCGCCTGAAAATCCTCTGACAGTGCGCCGACCATCCAGGCAAAAAGGGTCGATTTGCCGCTGCCGGACGGCCCCATCAGGGTGACAATCTCCCCGCGGGGTACGCAAAAATTGACCTTGCGGAAAAGCGGTTCGATGGTGAGATCGTTGACCTTCAGCATTAACGTAATCCTTGACGGTAGCGGCCCGCGAGCCGGGATAACAGCGCAGCAAGACCGAATACGACGCCCGTGACCAGCAGTAATCCCAGGGCACGGTTAGCGAGAACCGGGATGCTGCCTCCGCTGCTGAGCGCGACGGTCTCGGTGGTCAGCGTGGCGAAACGCCCCGCGCCCAGCCACAGGGTCGGAATATATTGGGCCATGCTGACGGAAAAGCCGGTGGCAAAGGCCAGCAGCGCAGGACGCACCAGCAGGGGACATTTCAGCAGGCAGAAAATTTTTGCCCGCCGCCAGCCGAGCGTTCTGGCGGTAAGGATAAGCCGGGGATCGATCCGCCGCCAGGCGGGCTGCAGCACCAGCAGCATCCACGGTAGCACCCACAGCAGATGGCTCCAGAGGACGGCGATAAAGCCTCCGTCGAGACCCAGATGCAAAGCAATCGCGTATTGCCCGGTGACGAGCGGCAGTGCCGGAAGGGCGAGCGGTAGCCACACCCATGCCGCGCCGCGCTGCGGCCCCCATTCCAGCCAGAGAAAAATGACGATCAGGGCGATAAGGCTCGAAAGCAGACCGAAGGAGAGGCTGGTTCCCACGGGACCTACGTCGTCCCGCTGCGCCAGCATCAACAGCACGGCGGCGCAAAGGAGGGCGCATGCGGGCAAAAAGCCGCTGAATGCGCGTTCAGGCAGGACGAGATGCAACCTGCGGCGCGTTCCGCTCAGGTCCGGAATCGCGCGACGCCAGACCTTCCACAGGCCGTACCCCAGCGCGGCAAGCGCGGCCAGCAAAGAAGGAGCACCAGGCACAGCAGCGTTCCTTTCACCTGCTGCTGCGCGTCTCCCTGGCTCAGCCACTGCCAGGCCAGCACGGCCAGCGTGGGCGGGTTGCCGGGCCCGAGAACGATCGCTACGTCCACAACCGACAGCGACCACGCCAGCACCGCCAGCATCACCGCCCCGAGGACTGGCGCGATCGCCGGAAGGATCAGCCAGCTGAGCGTCTGAAAACGTCCGTAGCCAAAGGTTTGCAGGACGATCTTCTGCTGCGCGAGCCCTTTTTCCGGCAGCACGGCGTAAATGGCCCACAGCACGAATGCGCTCTCTTTGACCGCGAGCGTCAGGCCCAGCCCTACGCCGTAGCGGTCAAACGGCGGCGAACAGACGGTACAAACCTGATAAAACAGTCCGCCCTCGGCAAACAGCAGTAGCGCGCTGGTGGCGAAGGCAACGTGGGGGATCGCCAGCAGCCACGGCAGGCGCGTGCTGAGGCGCCGCCAGCGGGGGCCGGGCCAGAAAAGAGCCACGAGGGAAAGGGCGATAAATAAGGCCCCCAGCGTAGCGATAAGCGTTGAGACCAGCGTGGCAACGGCTGCCTGCGGCAACTGAGGATCGTTAGCAGCCGCTGCCAGTTCGTCACGGAAAAGGCCGGCGCGAACAGCACGGTGCCAGCGGGCAGGATCGGCAGATAAATCACCGTCATCGCCAGCCAGACAAGCCAGCCTAACGGGTGCCGTAACGACGCAGCCATTCCTGCTCCAGCGCGTTCACCCACGCGGACTGCGGCTCCGGGAGCACCTTCGGCAGCCCCTGAGGCGTGTGGGCCTGCAGCTGTTTCGCTTCACCTTCGGGCAGCGTTTTCGCATCCAGCACGCTCGGATCCCCCCAAATGGCCGGGGCGGCCTTGCGGATCTGCGCCTGCGGCGACAGCAGGAAATTGGCGACCACTTTCGCCCCCGCGCTCGCGCTGGCATTAGCCGGAATAGCGACAAAATGCACGTTGCCGAGCATCCCGTCGCGAAAACCAAAGCTATAGCTGTCGGCAGGCAGTTCGCCGCTCGCCACTTTTTGCTGCGCATGCGCCGGGTTAAAGGTCAGCGACAGGTTCAGACTTCCGCTGGCGAGCAGGGCATCCATCCGGGCGGGTGAGGGAGGGAAGTCTTTTCCTTCACGCCACAGCAGCGGGTGCAGTTTATCGAGGTAGGCCCAGAGCGGCGCCGTAACCTGGGCAAACGTATCATCAGGCGCTTTTTGTAACGCCTCGGGATGCGCCGTAAGCGTCAGCAGCAACTGCTCAAGAAAGGCCGTGCCGGTAAAATCGGGTGGGCGAGGATAGCTCACCTTGCCCGGGTGCTGCTGCGCGTACGCCAGCAGCGCCTGCGGATCCTCCGGCGGCATTGGCATGCTGGCTTTGCGGGCGATAAAAGTCAGCTGCGCGCCGCCCCACGGCGATTCCGCCCCGTCGGTTGGAATCGCAAAATCTTCCGTAACGGGTTTACGGGTATCGACATAGCGCCAGTTGGGCAGACCCTGCGCCCACCCGGTTTGCAGCAGGTTCGCCTCTTTTAGCGTGCGGAAGTTCTCGCCGTTCACCCACAGGAGGTCGACCGAGCCGTTGGTCTTACGCCCTGCGGCGGCTTCCGTCTGAATACGTTTGACCGCATCGGCGGCATCCGCCAGCGGGACGATTTTTAGGGTGATGGCATAGTGCGTTTGCATCTCACCGCTGACCCACTCAAGGTAGCGGTTAACCGCCGGATCGCCGCCCCAGGCGTTAAACCAGACGGTCTGGCCTTTGGCCTGCTGTTCAATAGCTTGCCAGCCGTCGGCGGCATAGAGGGGGGCTGCCAGCAGCAGACCGGTCAGAAACGTGCAAAAACGCACACGGCGCATAATGCCTCACTTTTTATCAGCAGGGAGATAGCGGGAAAACAACCGGCGCGTAACCAGCGGTAATAACCCCAGTAGTGTAAAGGCGAATACCGCGCCCGGCGACAAAATATCGCGCAGCGATGCAACTTTTCCCAGTTCCCGCCCGGCGTTCAGAAAGATAACCGTCGCGGGCAGCATGGCGAGCTGGCTGACCCACCAGTAGCGCCGGACCGTGATGCGGGTCAGCCCCATCAGTAAATTCACCAGGAAAAACGGGAACAGCGGCATCAGGCGCAGGGCAAAAAGATAGCCCGCGCCGTCGCGCGCCATGCCCGCATTTACCGTTGCCATCTGTCGGGCAAACCGCCGCTGCACCCAGTCGCGCAGCAGGTAACGGCTGGCGAGCATCGCCAGCGTGGCCCCGAGCGTGGAGGCAAACGAAACCAGCACGGTGCCTTCCCACAGCGTAAATAACGCCCCGCCCAGCAGGGTCAGAACCGCCGCGCCGGGTATCGAGAGAGTGGAAACCGCCACGTAAAGCGCAAAGAAGATCAGCGCGCTACGCAGCGGCGCGTGGTCGACATGGGAGAGTAGCGTCTGCTGGTGGGTTTTAATTCCTGCCAGAGAGAGCGTGTCAGGCGGCAGAATGACAAATGTCATAAGAAATGCGCCCAGAAGGGCGCACAGGAAGAGTGTTTTTCGTATGTTCACGCGCGATTACAGCTTGAATTTAGCCCATACCGGCGCGTGGTCCGACGGTTTTTCCATGCTGCGGATGTCGTAGTCGATTCCGGTTTCAATGCAGCGCTCCGCCAGCGGCGTACTCGCCAGCAGCAGATCGATACGCAGGCCGCGGTTGTCTTCAAAGCCCTTCGAGCGGTAGTCAAACCACGAGAAGCGGTCCTGCGTTTCCGGGTTGGCATTGCGGAAGGTATCCACCAGGCCCCAGCCCAGCAGGCGCTCCATCCACTCACGCTCTTCCGGCAGGAAGGAGCATTTGCCGGTGCGCAGCCAGCGTTTGCGGTTCTCTTCGCCGATGCCGATATCCAGATCCGTCGGGCTGATGTTCATGTCGCCCATGATCAGCACCGGATTCTCTTTTTTCAGTTCGGTTGTCAGATAGTTCTGCAGATCCTGATAAAACTTCGCTTTGGCCGGGAATTTTGTCTCGTGATCGCGGCTCTCACCCTGCGGGAAATAGCCGTTAATGACCGTAATATTCCCGAGCGCGGAGGGCACTTCCGCCATGATGATGCGGCGCTGGGCTTCTTCACCGTCGCCGGGGAAGCCGCGGCGCACGGAAACCGGCGTGTCTTTAGTGAGCAGCGCGACGCCATAGTGACCTTTCTGACCGTGGTAAAAGACGTTGTAGCCGAGTTTCGCCACCTCTTCGAGGGGGAACATGTCGTCGTGAACCTTGGTCTCCTGCAGGCCGATCACATCTGGCTGATGTTGCTCAACGATAGCTTCAAGCTGATGAGGGCGGGCACGCAGGCCGTTGATATTAAAAGAGACAAATTTCATAGTCGCTGCCAGTGCAAGGTGAATAGTGCAAGGATGGTAGCAGAATTTGCGTCAACTGTTACCGGCTTCGACCAATAACTGCAACAGATAATGCCGGTGGTGCAATATTTGCACCATTCTGACGCGCTTCGCCCCCAAAGAGGGCGTAAATGGCCGATAAATTTCGCGAGCGATCACAATTCCAGAA